>Ga0247610_10005158_pt1 | contig 13798 bp, 12 predicted proteins | sample 174DNAGHGhighgp2_FD_193483 | JGI IMG/M metagenome (GOLD analysis project Ga0247610, IMG submission 193483) | Sheep rumen microbial communities from Palmerston North, Manawatu-Wanganui, New Zealand - 1742 DNA GHGhigh gp2 | ecosystem: Host-associated > Mammals > Digestive system > Stomach > Rumen...
AGGCGAATCAGATTCTTGGAACTGCAACAAGGCGCGATGATGCAATGGATACCAGGGGTTGGAAATGAAAATAATGTTATATATAATACATCTAAAGGTGGTAAGATAATATCAATAATTCATAACATCGCGACAAAAACAGATAAAATAATAGATTATCCTATTTATGGAATAACACCTGATGGGAAAAAATCTATATCTATAGATTTTGAACGCTCATACTGGTGCCGGGCCTATCATTATCAATCTGTAAAGAATTATGATAAGAATAGTGATGTATATGTTGACGATGGGATATTTGAGATAGATTTAGTTAAAAACAAGAGAAAGAGGTTAATTACTATTCAAGAAATAATAAGGTCTGACAGCAGACCTTACTTCAATGGAATGAAACATTGGATTGAGCATGTAATGATTAATCCATCAGGTACTAGATTTTGTTTTCTACATCGTTTTTCACCTGTTGATAATATTTACGATTACAAAACTAGATTATGCGTTGCTGACATCGATGGTAAAAACTTACAAGTTATTGATGGATGGGAAGATTTAGACAGAACTCATTTTGGATGGAAAGGAGTCGACGAATTTGCAATTTATTCGTATCGTTATAGTAGGTATGGTTTCCCTCGAGATATAAGAAAAATATTGAAAGATTCTCCTATCCATATTGGAGAACTATTAAGTAGAATAATTGTAGGAATATCCAATCGTATTCCTATAAAAATAGGAAATGCAATATCCGGAAGAAAAACATATTACGAGGTGTTTTCTTTTAAAGATGGTCGCTTTGAGCATGTTGATATCTATTCTAATGAAACGCTAAATATTGATGGCCATCCATCTTTTACAAAAGATGGAAATTACATGATAACAGATACTTATCCCAATAAACAAAAGATTCAAACTCTTCAAGTGCTAAATTGTAAAAATAAGAAGTATTATAATATGGGCTTTTTTTATGCTTATTATCATAAAAACCCCGCTAGTTGCGATTTGCACCCTAAACTAAGCAATAATAATAACTATTTAATGGTTGATAGCGCGTATAATAAAACTCATCATTTAATACTTTTCAAATTAGATTGGAATAAAATCATAAAAAAATTACAATAATGGAAAATAAAACATTTGCGCCGATTGTTCTGTTTGTATATAACAGGGCTGAACATACAAAAAGAACTGTAGAAGGTATTCTTTCAAACCCAGAAGCAAAGGATACGGTACTATACATATTCGCTGATGGTCCTAAACCTACAGCAACAGAAGAAACTGTTGCCAAGGTTAAAGCCGTAAGGGAATATATTCATACTATCACCGGGTTTAAAGAGGTTATTATTGAAGAATCTGAGACTAATCGTGGCTTGGCACCTGCTACCATATATGGTGTAACAAAAGTTATAAATAAGTATGGGCGAGTAATCATGATTGAAGATGACGACATTCCATCCTCGCATTTCTTGGAGTTTGAAAATGAATGTCTCGAAAAATATAAAGATGATCCCAGAATTTGGTGTGTTGGGGGATATGTTTATTATCCGATTCCTGTACAATCGAATATTACTGATGATATTTATTTGGTAAATAGGCCAACAAGCTGGGGATTTGGTACATGGAAAAGGTGTTGGGATAAAATTATTTGGGATATGGATACATTAAAAGGTATATTTTCTCATAAATCTATCGTAAATGGCTTTAATAGGTGGTGCGGATGTGATATGATTCCAATCATGTATTCTTGGTTTGAAGGGAGAGCAAGTTCTTGGTCTATTAGATATAATTTTGCCGCCTATTTAAACGACTCTAAAACAATACGTCCGGCACACTCATTAATAATGAATTGTGGTATGGATGGTACAGGTACACATAACCAACTTATTGAACGTAAAGACGACTTCATAGATCGTAGAATTGTAATACCAGAATTTCTGAAATTTGATAAGAAAAGGAATGCTGCACTATTAAAGGTTTACGAACATTCTAACCCAGTTGCACGCTTTTTAATCAATCATGGTTATTATAATCTGTTCAACAAACTTTCTAACCTTCGCTCCCCCAAAGCATGATAAGTTTAGTATAATCCTGTTGTGATTTATTAGATTTGTAAAAAGATGGATGATAACAAGAAAATAGCATTTAATAGTATAATTATTTTTATACGACTTGTTATTTCAACTATAGTAGGCATTTATGCATCTAGAATAGTACTAGACGCTTTGGGTGCATCTGATTATGGGCTTTATAATGTAGTAGGGGGGATAGTATCTATGCTTAATGTCATAAATGCAGCAATGTTATCCACCACTTATCGATATTTAGCATTTGAAATTGGTAGAAAGTTCGGTGGTAATCCTAATAAGGTGTTTAATACTAGTCTATTAATACATTCACTTTTTGCTCTCTTTTTAATTATACTCGGCGTAACAATTGGTATTTGGTATATAAATAATTACCTTAATGTTGAAGTTGGAAGATTAGATGATGCAAAATTTGTCTTTATAATTTCTTTAATTACGACTGCAATCTCAACGATTTTTGTACCGTATCAGGGACTCCAAGTTGCATATGAGAAGTTTGCTGTAAATGCATCTATAGATATAGTTTCACAATTGTTTAAGATTGGAGCATTATTGCTTTTTATATATACAGGAAACAGGATTCGGACGTATAGTATAATTATGATGGTATATACGCTTATATCTTCATTTCTGTATTTAGCATATTGTAGCAGTAAATATAAGGAAGTAATAACTATACGATTTTATAAAGATTATTTACTTATAAAGCAGATGCTAAATTATGCAGTGTGGACTATGTTCGGTGCTTTTGCTAACATAGGGAAGAATCAGGGGTGTGCCATGATTATTAATTTTTTCTATGGCACAATTGTTAACGCTGCATTTGCTGTTGCTAATCAAGTAGAAGGACTTATTCTGATGTTCTCAAGAACGTTGAATAGTGCAGCTATACCTCAGATAACAAAGAATTATAGCGGAGGTAACAAAGAACGATCTACTACACTGACATGTTATATCTCTAAGTATACATTTCTTCTTATGAGTATGGTCGCATTTCCCATCCTTCTTGAAATGAAATTTCTCTTAGGATTATGGCTTAAAGAAATCCCAAACGGAACAACAATATTCTGCCGGCTTGTTGTTTTAGGTGGTTTGTTGGACTGCTTAGGTGCTGGCATACCAGCTCTAGTTAATTCTACAGGTAATATCCGTAGGTACCAAATTATAGTTCATACATTTATGTTGTTGGGACTGCCCATTGCTATGGTTTTCTATAAATTTGGGTTCAATGAGTATACCATTTCAATAATTTATTGTGTAATTATCTTCCTTAGCGCTTTCCTTAAACTTTTTTTACTAAAAAGGATTTTTGATTTCAATGTTTTGAACTTTATTAGAATCTCTTATATTAGGATGTTCATCGTAGCATTGCCATTAACGACTGTTTATTTCTTATACGACTCATCCTCTTTTACATTATATGAACATATAATGGGTCTCTTTATTTCTGAAGTTTTCGTCTTACTTTGCATCTATGTTTTAGGACTTGAAAAAAGGGAACGAATAATGATTGTTGATTTAACTAAAAGTATTATATCTCATATTCGAAATTAGATATATGGATTTAAAAAGGATAACAAAAGAAATTACACCTCTGTATTCCTTTTTACTGTGGTGTGTTAAAATGCATTATAAAAACAAGGTTCGGCGTCGGTATCGTTGGATGCACAAACAGATGCATATGATAGACCCATGCAGTGAAAAGAGACAAAAATATTGGATCAAATGTGGTGCTCACATTGATGGTCAAATCAATATTGGCGCTGAGGTTTATTTTGATGCTGGTAACGCTGAGCATATTTTTATAGGAGAAGGTACATGGATAACATCTCGTTGTTTATTGCTTTGTCATAAACGTGATTTAGCGGCTTACTACATGGGAAGTGATGTTAATAAAATGCCTTATATAATAGACGATATTCATATAGGCAAAGGAGTTCATGTGGGTATGGATACGGTCATTATGCCAGGAGTAAACATTGGCGATGGTGCTATAATAGGTGCAGGAGCTTTGATAACTAAAGATATACCAGCTTATAGCCTTGCTGTTGGTCGCCCAGCAAAAGTAATCAAACAATTTGATAGCAATTATAATGAATAAACTGCAAGAATTCATCTTCTACAATGTGTTTCCACTATTTGGTCGTATATGGCTAAATAAAAATGTTTATTGTAATGTCATCTATTATCATGACATTGTGATTGACAAAGGTGAAACATATATGAGAACAAATATCGAAGTATTTAAAAAGCAAATGCAGTATATTGCTGATAATGGTTATGAAACAATCAGATTTGATGATTTTCAGAATCAGGACAAACTTTTATTCAAAAAAAAGCGTATTCTCATTGCTTTTGATGATGGATGGCTATCTAATCATGATGTTATTTTTGATTGGATGAAAGAACGGCATCTTAAGTATAATGTGTTTTTGACCATAGGCGAAATAAACAACAATCAAAAATATCTGACTTGGAATTTGGTTCGCAAGATGCATGATAGTGGTTTATGTGGATTTGGTGTTCACACTTACACCCATCCTAATATGTCTGATTTATCAAAGATTAACTGGGAGCATGAAATAAAGGATGCAAATAATGTTTTCATAAAGGAATTAGGATTTCAACCAGTGGATTTTTGTTATCCTTTTGGTTATTATTCTGAAGAGTCTAACGATAGACTTTCAAAAGAAACAAATTATCAGCGCATATATATTTCCAAGATGGTCTATTCGTATGTCTTGAACGGGAAAATAATTATGGGAAGAAATGCAATTAGCAATGATGACTCATTCAGTTTTTTCAAAGACAAACTTAGAGGGTATTTTAATAACGTATACGATAGAATTTTAAGTAAGCATCATTAACAACTGTGTATTAATACATGAAGGTATTGCAGATAAATACAGTATATGCCAAAGGGAGTACAGGACGGATTGTCACTTCTATCGAAAAAGTTTGTAATGAAAGTGGAATAGTCCCAATCGTTGCGTTTGGTTTTAGTGATATACATTCTGGCGAGAACCTGTATAATATCTCAGATTGGATTTCTACAAGAGTTCACGAACATATTTATTCGAGAATTTTTGATAGTCAGGGGTTCGGCTCATATTTCTCAACATTAAAGCTATTGAAGTGGATTGACATTCAAAAGCCAGACATTATTCATTTACATAATCTACATGGTAACTATATAAATATAAATTTGCTAGTTAATTACATTAACACCTATAACTTACCTGTAATATGGACTTTACATGATTGTTGGCCTATTACTGGCCATTGTACACATTTTGATTATATCGGATGTGAAAAATGGAAAAAGGGGTGCTATCGATGTCCTCTATCTAAAGAATACCCTTCTTCATTATGTTTAGATCTTTCACATAGAAATTATCGTAAAAAGAAAGAATTGTTTACATCTATAAAACACATAACTATTGTGCCTGTATCGGAATGGTTAGCTAGTCAGATAAGGATGTCTTTCTTAAAAGATTATCACATTCAAGTGATTTACAACGGAATAAACTTGGACATATTCAAGCCACTAAAAGATGGAATAAGGAATAAATATGACATTAGTAATAAAAAAATCCTACTTGGAGTTGGAACTTCGTGGAGTAATCTTAAAGGACTAAATGAATTTATTGAATTAAGTAAGTTAAAAAAGTACCAAGTGATTTTAGTAGGTGTAAGTGAGGACATTAAAAGTATGCTACCCTCAAATATCATCACAATAGAAAAGACAAATAGTCAAGAAGAATTAGCGAAATACTATAGTGCTGCAGATGTTCTGGTAAATCCAACTTATAATGATAGTTTCCCAACTATTAATCTAGAGTCTCTAGCATGTGGGACGCCTGTGGTAACATATAGAACAGGAGGTAGTCCAGAAGCTGTAGGCTATGGGTGTGGAGAGGTAGTAGATAAGGGTGATTTTCAATCTTTAGTAAATGCTATAGAGACTATATGCCAGAAAGGCAAAAATGAATACTTCACCAATTGCATAGAATTAGCGAAGTCTAATTATGATGATAATAAATGTTATCATAAGTATATTGAATTGTACGAGTCTATTTATTCTTCATTTTCATTATGATGTCATTTAAAGAAAAAATTTTTTTATTTTTTGCATTACTATACATCATAGTGATGACATTTCCACTTTTCGCTGATTTAACAGGTTTGTATCTACCAGTAATGTGTATTATGGTAACCATTGTTTGTGTTGCCTTATATCCCACGGCAATGTATAATAAGTTAACCGGATGGATGACTGCGTATATGAGCGTTTTGTTAATATATGCAATAGCTGGAAAGCCAATTACAATTACGGGGGTTGGGGGAAATCTGTCAGTTTTTAAAACACTATTAATTGAAGCAGCATATTACCTTCCAAATGTTGCTATATTTAGCGTGATGATTTATGTGGGTAAACAAAAAACATATAACTATATATTCTTTGGAGCGTTAATTTCCTTAACAGCCTCATTTATATACTGCATAGATTTGTTATATGATAACCCAAATATTTTGAGACAAAATGAATCATTGAATATCAGTGACTCTTTCAGAATACTAGGAACCCCATCATATACGTTAATGCACGCTTATATTCTATTGTTGCCGGTTATAATGTTTGCCATAAGGAAAACAAGCAAGCCAATCTCTTTAGTGTTGTTTCTGTTTATGGCAATTGTTGTTTATATGATTGTGCATACTTATATTACAACTACAATACTTCTTACAATTGCCTTACTCTTATTCTTCATTATATATCACAATAATAAACCATTTTTATCTATCTCTATTACAATTGGTGCCTTATTGGTGTTTATATTATTAGGCGGTTTTGACTTGTTAGGATTATTAATGCCTAGTCTTGAGAACTTCTTTTCTGAAACTGCTGTAGAGGCTAAATTGGGCGACTTAAATAGAATGAGTGGAGGGGAGTCCTATCTTTCTGGCAGAGAAAGTTTACATAATATTTCATGGAACAGTTTTCTGATTAGTCCTTTTGTGGGATACCCCAAAGTTGGAGGTCACTCTAGTTTACTAGATCGTTTAGGGGGCATGGGTATTTTCTGCTTTGTACCATACATAATGATTCTAATTACATCGGCAAAAAAAACAGTTCAATTATTAAAAGATAGTCAGTCTAGGGTATTCTATTACATCTGCTTTATGAGTGTTTTGGTTCTTTTATATGAGAAAGGTGTTTTTAATTATGAAGGGTGGTGTTTCTTTTTGGTTCTTGTCCCATGTGGGTTATTATGTTTTTCGGCGCCACATATAGAATTTGAGAAAAAGTAGTGAAATGAAATATAAGCATTGTCAACATGAAAAAAAAAACAGAAAGTTTAAAAGTTCTGGTCATAGCCGCGAACCCTTTTTCAGATATAAATAACAACGGGAAAACACTGAAGAGCATTTTCTGCGAGTTTAATAAAAAATCATTATGTGAATTGTATTTTAGGCCTCAAGACAATTCTATTGGTGATGGTGAATTCGCAGAAAGTTATTATGCTGTTTCTGAGTCTGATATAATTAATTCTATTTTTACTTTTTCAAAAGTTTGTGGCTCTCAACAGTTTTTGGGGAAGTCTAGCATTGTCAAAGATACATCTTTAAGCAAGAGCCAGCGCTATTTCGAAAAACATTCTATAAAAAACGTCAAAATCTTACGTCGATTTCTATGGAAGACTCGAAAATGGGACACGAAAGACCTTCATGAGTGGCTAGACAAATGTTCTCCAAATCTCATCTTTTCATTAGTGGGTGGTGTTGGCCCTCTATTCACCTTATCTGAAGAAATAAGTAGATGGCTGAATATTCCTTTGGTAGTGTACTTCACAGATGATTATCTTATACATACTAATGATAATGGTGTTTATAGTCATAGTAGCCATAAAAAAAATATTGAAGCATACAGTCGTCTCATAGGAATGGCAAGCCGTTGTTACTGTATTGGCACCCAAATGTGTGAGGAATATGGGCAATTTTTCAATACCACATTCTTTCCGATAATGAATTCAGTTGATATATTACCATATGTACCAAAAGAAAAGATGAGCAATCCAATCATCATATCCTATTTCGGTGGTCTAAGTCTGGGCAGATGGGAAATGATTAGCCGTTTATCAGAGGTAGTAAAAGATGATGCTGTAATAAAGGTCTATACAGCACATGAGATTACTAAAGAGATACACAAAGCATTTGACAGGAACAATATCCAATTCTGTGGGAAGGTGATTGGAGAAGAACTTGAAAAAGAGCGGCAAAATTGTGACTTCCTTCTTCATGTAGAAAATGACAAAAAACTATATAGAGAAAAAACAGCACTTTCCATATCTACTAAAATCCCAGAGTCATTAATGCAAAGTCGGCCGCTTCTGTGTTATGGACCTACAGAAATTGCATCTATGCAATTGATTCAAAAGAATGGCTTGGGAGTATTTATATCAAGTGAAAAAAATATTCAGGAGCAGAGAAATGATTTTGTACAAGCCGTTACTGATAAGAAAAAGATTAAGGATATTATTGAGAATGCATATCAATTCGCATGTAATCATTTTGACAAGCATGTTGTTTCTAAACAATTAAAACGAGAACTCACAGATCTTGTTATTATTCATTCAAAAAATACTAATGATGGGAGTTTCTTTTATAATTGCATCATATAATTGTAAACCATATATTGCTGAATGTTTACAAAGTATACAATATCAAACCTATCAAGGAGATGTGGAAATAATTGTATGCGATGACTGTTCCACAGACGGAACCGCTGACTTATTGCAACAATATGCAGATGAAGGGCGTATTGTTTTTATTAAAAATGAAAAAAATTCTGGAGCAGCACAATCTAGAAATAATTGTATTAATGTGGCGAAGAATGATTACTTGGCTATACTTGATGCAGATGACTATATTTCGGCTGACAGAATTGAAAAGCAAGTGGCAGTTCTTGAAAACAATCCAGATGTAGATTTTGTTTCAACCGGCCTTCAACGCTTCTATGAGGATGGTGAGAGAATCAACTTTATTCCAGAAAAAGAGTTTCCAAGAGCTAAAGATTTTTTGTTTACAATTCCTTTTTCTCATGCCACAACATTGTTCAGAAGAGAAATTATAGAACGAGTGGGCGGATATAGAATAGCAAAAGAGACGCGAAGAGGACAAGACTATGATTTGTTCATGAGAATATATGCGGCTGGGGGGAAAGGATGCAACATAAAAGATATTACTTACTTTTACCGTTGTTTTAGACAACATAATAAAAGAAAGGATTCTTACTCTGTAAGAGTAGATGAAGCGAAAATTCGTGCAAAGGGTTTTAAGGCAATGGGTATAGGCCCTATACGATATATTTATATCATGAAGCCATTAATCCTTGGTTTGTTATCACAAAAAATCATTGATAAAATCTGGCATAAAGGACATTAGTATGAAAATATGCGGTATCACAACTAAGGCTATTACAATAAAAGCCTTCATGCTTGATAACTTAAAATATGTTTCAGAACACGGTTGGGAGGCATACGTTATAAGCCAGCCCTCTGATGTTTATTCGAGAGAGTTACTAGGCAGAGTATCTTTTATCCCAATTAATATAAAATGGGGGAATGTATCTCCTTGGGAAGTCTTTAAAACAATATGGGAACTGTATAAGATATTCCGGAAAGAACGGTTTGAAGTTATACAGTATGCTACATCAAATGCCGCTCTTTATGCTTGTGTGGCAGGTTGGTTGGCAAGAGTTCCTGTGCGGATATATTGTCAGTGGGGTATCTCGTACACCGATTATACGGGCATTAAATTATGGTTTTATAAGACTGCAGAAAAAGTGACCTGTATGTTTTCCACCAACATACAGCCCGACAGCAAGGCAAACTTGAAGTTCTCTATAGAAGAAAAGCTTTATACGGCCAGCAAAGGAAGTGTCCTCTTTAATGGGAGTGCCTGTGGTGCCGATTTGGTAAAATATGATATTGGCTCAAAGAAGGAATGGGGTGGTGAAATTTCCTCTAAATATAATACTAAAAAATATAAGAAGATATTAGGTTATGTTGGTCGTGTTGTGCCAGAAAAAGGTATCAATGAACTGTTAGAAGCCTTCATGAGAATAGATAATCCCGATATCCTTCTGATGATTGTAGGGCCAACAACAGAGGTGGATAGACTTAACCAGGAGCTGTATCAAAAGTCGCTTAAAAAAGAAAACATTATTTATGTGGGGCCTGTTCCAAATGCGGCTAAATACTTTGCTGTGTTTGACTTCTTGATGTTACCAAGTTATCGTGAAGGATTTGGAATGACTGTTCTTGAAGCTGCTGCTATGGGTGTACCATCAATTATCTCTAATATCAAAGGGCCTACAGACCTTATCCGCGATGGTTATAACGGCCTTGTCTGTGAAGTGAAATCAGTTGACAGCCTACAGGAAGTGATGGAAAAAGGTCTGGCTATGAATGATGAAGAATATGGAATAATGTGTGAGAATGCTTATCAAGAAGTGTTAGAAAAGTTTGATGCAGTCAAATTCAAGCAAGAATTCTTAAATAACAGAAATCATTTATTAGAGATGTCGAAGAGAATATGAATATAGCAAATTTAATCCAACACTATGGCTCCCCCCTCTATGTGTTCGATGATGCGGGATTCGTAAAGAATTATAAGCATTTGTGCGAAGCTATGAGGGCTGAGTATGCGAACTACATACCCGGCTACTCGTATAAAACCAACTACACACCTTATATCTGCAAGTTGGTGAAATCGCTAGGGGGGTATGCAGAAGTGGTATCGGATATGGAGTTGGAAGTGGCATTGAGAATAGGCTACACCCATAACTTGATTATCTATAACGGCCCTTGTAAGGGGCCAATGATGGAAGAACACATCCTAAAAGGAGGTATCTCCAATATAGATAATAAAGCGGAAGTAGAAAGGGTAGTTTCTCTGGCCAAACAGCATCCCGATAAGTCCATTAGGATTGGCATTCGTATCAATACCGATATTGGGGCGGGCTTTGTTTCGCGCTTTGGTCTTGATGTGGGCAGTAAGGAAATGGATGGTGTTATGGTGATGCTCAATAGCCAACCAAATATCCGAGTTGTCGGTCTGCACATGCATGTGAGTCGTGCCAGATACCTTGAGGCATGGAAGAAAAGAATCGACAACATCCTGGCTGCGGCAGATAGATATATTGGTGGCGTTCCTGAGTATATTGATTTGGGTAGCGGAATGTTTGCTGACATGGAAGACTACCTGAAGAATCAGTTCACCATTAAGGTGCCAACATACGAGGAATATGCAAAGGTGGTGGCTGGTACGATGACAGAGCATTACAAAAACGCAGAAAAGAAACCTATATTGTTTACAGAACCCGGAACAACGGTTGTTTCTCGCTATATATCTCTTGTCACAACGATTATAGGAATAAAAGGGATTGCTGGGAGGAATATTGCTTTGTGCGACGGTGATATTCACGAGGCAGGTGAAACAGCTATGATGATGAAAGTACCTTATACTCATTATAAGGTCGGTGAAGGGAATACATCTAAAACTCCTATTGATATAACAGGTTTTACCTGTTTGGAGCAGGATACACTATTTAAAGATTTCCCGGAAGCTTTAAAAGTAGGTGATATTATTGAATTACGCAACGTGGGTGGTTATTCAGTAGTTTACAAACCTCCATTCATCCAGCCATGCTGTGCAATGGTAGCCATCAAGGAAGATGGTTCAATAGAAGAAATCAAGAGAAGAGAAACATTTGAAGATATATTCCAAACTTATAAAATCTAAGAATATGTTGAGAGATATTACGGTGTTGATGTCGGCAAGCAGCTCTCCATCAATGCCAGGAATGATAAGGTGTTTGAGAAATAACGGTGAGCGAAGCATAAAGGTGGTGGGTATTGATATGACCAGCGATCCGAGTGCTAAGTTCATGGTTGATGCTTTCTATCAAGTACCTGCCGCTAATGACCCCAGCTTTTGCGATTTGGTGTTGAATATCTGCGAAAAAGAAAAAGTAGATGTGTATTTTCCGAACGTTTCAGCAGAGGTGGAGGCAGTCGTTGCACGAAAGGACGAATTCGATGCTTTGGGTGTTCATCTTTCTGTGTCAAATATGAAATCGGTGGCAATTTCAAATAACAAACTTCATACCTATCAGACTTTAGAAAAGGCAGAAATACCGGTCCCTCGCTATTATGGCGTTCATAGCGTAGAAGATTTTGTGGAAGGTATGAAGTATATGAGTTATCCTGAGAAACCTGTTTGTATTAAAATTGTGAATGGGAGTGGTAGCCGTGGTGTGAGGATAATTGATGCGAACAAGAGTCGTTATCAAATCTTTGCCCATGAAAAACCAAATAGCTTCTTTACTTCCTACGAAGATATGTTATCCGTTCTTAAGAGTGCTGACAAGTTGGAAGAGATGATGTTGGTAGAGTGTATGAATAATCCTGAATATACGGTAGACTTGCTAGCAGAAAACGGGAAGATTATATATGAGGTTGGTCGTGAGAATGTGGTCAGCCTCATGAGTATTGCTCAGGAAACGGTTGTCAAATACGATGAATTGGCATATAAAGTGAGTGCTGATGTTGTGAAGTTGCTTGGCATGGATGGTAATGTGGGTTTTGACTTTATGCGTAATAATAAGGGAGAGGCTGTTTTGATGGATATTAACCCTCGTATTACAGCAACTGTATCTGTAATTGCGGCTGCTGGTGTAAATCTTATCTATCTCAGAGTTAAACAATTGTTGAGAGAGAAGTTACCAATGGTTACACCAGTGTATGGCACACGTTTGAGAAGGAGATACGATGAAATGTATACTACTCCTGATGGGAAGTTAATACAATTCTAACTATGTTCAAATTCATAAAAAGAGCTTTTGACTTATGCTCCTCTCTGGCTCTGTTCTTTGTTATTAGCCCATTATTCCTGCTCCTTGCCCTTTTGGTTCGGGTGAATCTTGGAAGCCCAATACTTTTCAGGCAAATAAGGACAGGAAAGGGAATGAAGAACTTTTCAATTATGAAGTTCCGGACAATGACCAACGTTAAGGATAAGGATGGAAATCTGTTGCCTGATGAACAAAGATTCACGAAATTTGGAAAATGGTTGCGGTCTTCTTCTTTAGATGAACTTCCAGAACTCTTTAATATTATCAATGGTGATATGTCTGTAATAGGCCCCCGTCCTTTGCCTCCAACTTACAATGAATACTATAAGCCAGAAGAGATGTCAAGATTCAATGTTCGTGGTGGATTGGTGACTCCAGATTCTGTTGATGTTGATCCTATAATTTCTTGGGATAAGCAATTTGAGTACGAAGCCGACTATGGCAAAACTCCAACATTAAAAAAAGATGTTAAGATAATAATAGGAGTTCTTAGAATCTTGTTTAAACGGACGGAAACTAATTATGGTGAATATGTAAGACAACCTTTGAATGTTGAACGAGCAAAAATGAATAATAGAGCATAATAAGAATGAATAATATATTAGTTATAGCACCCCATGCTGACGATGAGGTTCTTGGTTGTGGGGCAACCATTTCAAAACTGACCAAAGAAGGCAATGAAGTGTCTGTGCTCATTTGCACCAATGCGTCTGTGGGTGCTCCTGAGCTTTTCAGCGCAGACATTATCAAACTGATTCGCGCAGAAGCACTTGATGCACATCGTGTGTTGGGTGTGAAAGAA
>Ga0247610_10005159_pt1 | contig 13796 bp, 13 predicted proteins | sample 174DNAGHGhighgp2_FD_193483 | JGI IMG/M metagenome (GOLD analysis project Ga0247610, IMG submission 193483) | Sheep rumen microbial communities from Palmerston North, Manawatu-Wanganui, New Zealand - 1742 DNA GHGhigh gp2 | ecosystem: Host-associated > Mammals > Digestive system > Stomach > Rumen...
TCAGGCTCTGATCGACAATGGTGTCATCGCTGTGGCTGAGGGTGCCAACATGCCTTCACTGCCCGAGGCCATCAAGATTTTCCAGGATGCCAAGATTCTGTATGCTCCCGGTAAGGCAAGTAACGCCGGTGGTGTATCGGTATCAGGACTGGAGATGTCGCAGAACTCTGAGCGTCTGAGCTGGACTGCCAAGGAGGTTGACGACTACCTGAAGCGCATCATGAACGATATTCACGAGAACTGCGTGAAGTATGGTACTCAGGCTGACGGCTACATCAACTACGTGAAGGGCGCTAACGTTGCCGGCTTCATGAAAGTGGCTTCCGCTATGATGGCACAGGGTATTGTATAATACAGCCCAGAGGCTTTTTAATACCAATGGTGCGATTTTCTTATGATTATCGCACCATTTCTTATATTTTTTTTGTAATTTTGCAGGCAAAATTATAATTAAAAGAATATTATGCTTACACTGAAGCTTATTACAGAAGAGACAGACCGCGTGATTCGCGGATTGGAAAAGAAGCACTTTCAGGGTGCCAAGGAAGCCATCGACCAGGTGTTGGCCGTCGACAAGAAACGCCGTGAGGCCCAGCAGGAGCTGGACAAGAGTCTGAACGAACAGAAGCAGTTGTCTGGTCAGATAGGCCGTCTGATGAAGGAAGGCAAGAAGGACGAGGCCGAGCAGGTGAAGACCCAGGTGGCCCAGCTGAAGGAGAAGTCGAAGCTGATGGACGAGACGATGGCTAAGGCCCAGGAGGAGATGACCACGCTGCTGTGCCAGATTCCGAATATCCCCTACGACGAGGTGCCCGAGGGCCGTGCCGCTGAGGACAACCACGTGGTGAAGTCGAATCTGAAAGAATGCGGTCCTAACGATACCGTTGGCAACTGGGACGTGAACCCCTCGCTGGGCATTGCCAATCCCCTGCCCCACTGGGAGCTCGCCAAGAAATACAACCTCATCGACTTCGACTTGGGTGTGAAGATTACCGGTGCCGGATTCCCCGTGTACATCGGCAAGGGTGCCCGTCTGCAGCGTGCACTCATCAATTTCTTCCTGGCCGAGGCCAACAAGGCTGGCTATACGGAAATCATGCCTCCGACGGTGGTGAATGCCGCTTCGGGATATGGCACTGGTCAGCTGCCCGATAAGGAAGGCCAGATGTACCACTGCGAGGTGGACGACTTCTATCTCATCCCCACCGCCGAGGTGCCTGTCACCAATATCTACCGCGACGTGATTCTGGACGAGAAGGACCTGCCCATCAAGAACTGCGCCTATACGGAGTGCTTCCGCAGAGAGGCCGGCTCGTATGGTAAGGATGTGCGCGGACTGAACCGCCTGCACGAATTCTCGAAGATCGAGATTGTGCGCATCGATAAGCCTGAGCACTCGAAGGAGAGCCACAAGGAGATGCTGGAGCACGTGGAGGGACTGCTGAAGAAACTGGAACTGCCGTACCGCATCCTGTTGCTGTGTGGCGGTGACCAGTCGTTCACATCGGCCATCTGTTACGACTTCGAGGTATACTCTGAGGCTCAGGGCCGCTGGCTCGAGGTGTCGTCGGTATCGAATTTCGACACCTATCAGGCAAACCGTCTGAAGTGCCGTTATCGCCCCGAGGGTTCGAAGAAGCCTGAGCTCTGTCATACATTGAATGGCTCTGCCCTCGCCCTGCCGCGCATCGTGGCTGCCCTGCTGGAGAACAACCAGACGGAGAACGGCATCAAGATTCCTGCTGCTTTGGTACCCTATATGGGCTGCGAGATTATCGACTAATTTGTACAACAAATTGCATTTTGTGACGATTTTCTTTGAAGATTAATAAAGTTTTTGTATCTTTGCAACAGATTCAGAGCAACCGAAGGATTATCATTAACCCCAAAAACTAACAATATGGACAAAAATCAAAAGTATGTCATCACAATTAATCGCGAGTTAGGAAGTGGTGGTCGCACCGTTGGTAGAAAGCTGGCCGAGAAATTGAGCGTTCCTTTCTACGACAAGGCACTTATCAACGAACTGAAAGAGAAGTATCATCTGTCGACCGGTGAAATTGAGAAGCTGAAAGCCAGCAAGTCTAACTGGCTGCGCGAATTCATCAATGCCGCCATGTACATGGGTCAGGGCATGAACGAAGTATGGTACTACCAGCATATGACTGGCAAGGGTACTACCCTGCTGACCAGCAGCGAGATGTTTAAAGTCGAGAAGGAAATCCTGACTAACGTCGCCGCCGAGGAATCGTGCGTCGTAGCAGGACGCTCTGGTTTCCACGTATTTGCCGAGCACCCCAACCACCTGAGCATCCTCATTCAGGCTCCGCTGGAGCACCGCATCCAGCGCCTCATGGGTAAGCAGAACCTGAGTCACGAGGAGGCCGAGAAGGTCATCAAGAAGGTGGACGATATGCGTGAGACCTATGTCAAGAAGTATACCGGCACATCGCGTTACGACACTCGCAACTACGACCTCGTCTTCAACATGGAAGGCAAGACCGAAGACGAAATTGTCGAGCTGATACTTCAGTACATCGGATAGAACAAGGAGAAAACGCCAAGAACGTTATTTCAAAGTGCCAAATAAACCACGATTTATTTGGCATTTTTCTTATATTTTCGTACCTTTGCACACAAAATGTAAACTAAGCAATAGGATTATGAATAAAATCGTAAGAAAAGAGCAATTCTCAGAGAAGGTTTTTCTCTTTGAAATCGAGGCACCGCTGATTGCGAAGAGCCGCAAGGCCGGTAACTTCGTCATCGTGCGTGTCGACAAGAAAGGTGAGCGTATGCCACTGACCATCGCTGGTGCCGACATCGAGAAAGGCACCATTACGCTGGTGGTTCAGATGGTTGGTCTCTCGTCGAAGAAACTGTGTGCACTGGGCGAGGGCGACTTCGTGGCCGACGTCGTTGGTCCGTTGGGCAACCCCACCCGCATCGAGAAATACGGCACGGTGGTTTGTGCCGGTGGTGGACTGGGCGTGGCTCCCATGCTGCCTATCATCCAGGCGCTGAAAGCAGCCGGCAACCGCGTACTGTCAGTCATGGCTGGTCGTTCGAAGGACCTGATTATCCTCGAGGACAAGGTTCGCGAGAGTTCTGACGAGGTCATCATCATGACCGACGACGGTTCGTACGGCGAAAAGGGCGTAGTGACCGTCGGTATGGAGAAGTTCTTCGAGCAGGAGCACGTCGACAAGGTATTTGCCATTGGTCCTCCCATCATGATGAAGTTCTCGAACCTCACCGCTCAGAAACATAACATCCCCTGCGAAGTATCATTGAACACGATTATGGTGGATGGCACTGGTATGTGTGGTGCCTGCCGTCTGACGATTGGCGGCAAGACGAAGTTCGTCTGCATCGACGGTCCTGAATTCGACGGTGCATTGGTCGACTGGGACGAGATGTTCAAGCGCATGGGTACCTTCAAGCGTGAGGAGCAGGAGGAGCTGGCTCATTACGAGGAACACCTGTCGCGTGCTGACGACGGTTCCCCCGTCGTCACAAAGACCACCGACGTGGTGATGGACGACGACCCCACGAACGATACCATCGAGATTCTGACCGATCGCGATGCCGAGTGGCGTAAGGAACTGCGTGCTTCGATGAAGCCCAAGGAGCGCACGCAGATTGAGCGTGTCATCATGCCTGAACTGGACCCCGTCTATCGTGCCACCACGCGTACCGAAGAGGTGAATATCGGTCTCACCAAGGAGATGGCGATGACAGAGGCCAAGCGTTGTCTGGACTGCGCCAAGCCGACTTGCGTGGAGGGTTGTCCTGTAAACATCAATATCCCATCGTTCGTTAAGAACATCGAGCGTGGCCAGTTCCTGGCTGCTGCTAAGGTGCTGAAGAATACCTCTGCGCTGCCTGCAGTCTGCGGACGTGTCTGTCCTCAGGAGAAGCAGTGCGAGAGCAAATGTATCCACCTGAAGATGAACGAGCCCGCCGTGGCTATCGGCTATCTGGAGCGTTTCGCTGCCGACTTCGAGCGCGAGAGTGGTAACATCTCGCTTCCTGAGATCGCACCAGCCAACGGCATCAAGATTGCCGTTGTGGGTTCTGGTCCTGCCGGACTGTCGTTCGCTGGCGATATGGTGAAGAAGGGTTACGACGTATACGTCTTCGAGGCCCTGCACGAAATCGGTGGTGTGCTGAAATACGGTATCCCCGAATTCCGTCTGCCCAACAAGATTGTTGACGTCGAGATTGACAACCTCGCCAAGATGGGTGTTCACTTCCAGACGGACGTCATCGTGGGCAAGACCATCAGCGTAGAACAGCTTGAGGCTCAAGGCTTTAAGGGCATCTTCGTAGGCTCGGGCGCTGGTCTGCCTAACTTCATGAATATCCCTGGTGAGAACTCAATCAACATCATGTCGTCTAACGAGTATCTGACGCGTGTGAACCTGATGGATGCTGCCAATCCGACGACTGATACCCCGCTGAATCCTGCCAAGAGCGTGCTCGTAGTGGGTGGTGGTAACACCGCTATGGACTCTTGCCGTACGGCTAAGCGTCTGGGGGCTGATGTAACATTGGTTTATCGTCGTTCAGAGGTCGAGATGCCAGCACGTCTCGAGGAGGTGAAGCACGCCAAGGAGGAGGGTATCCACTTCCTGACGCTGCACAACCCCATCGAGTATATCGCCGATGAGACGGGTGCCGTGAAGCAGGCCGTGCTGCAGGTGATGGAGCTGGGCGAGCCTGACGCTTCTGGTCGTCGCAGTCCTGTACCCGTTGAGGGTAAGACAGTTACGCTCAACGTCGATCAGGTCATCGTGGCTGTGGGTGTGTCGCCTAACCCGCTGGTTCCCAAGAGCATCGAGGGACTGGAGCTGGGTCGCAAGAACACCATTGCCGTCTCGGAGGAGATGCAGTCGTCGCGCAAGGAAATCTTTGCCGGTGGCGACATCGTTCGTGGCGGTGCTACGGTGATTCTCGCCATGGGTGACGGTCGTCGTGCTGCGCTGAATATGGACGAATACCTTCAAAAAAAGTAATGTGCTTTGCGGTTCTTCCGCAAAGATAGAATTATGAACGGACTTTATACCATCATATTGCTCATACTAAGCAACGTCTTCATGACGCTGGCTTGGTATGGGCATTTAAAGTTACAGGAAAACGGCGTGTCGAACAACTGGCCGCTGATAGGAGTCATCGCCTTTTCGTGGGGCATCGCCTTCTTTGAATATTGCTGTCAGGTGCCCGCCAACCGCTTGGGATTTGTGGAAAACGGAGGTCCCTTCAACCTTATCCAGCTGAAGGTCATCCAAGAGTGCATCTCGCTGGCTGTGTTCTGCATCATTGCCAACATCATGTTCCAAGGCACTCACCTGCATTGGAACCACATCTTGGCCTTCTTCCTTATCATCTGCGCCGTCTATCTGGTGTTTATGGATCACTAAATGACGCTCGACGAACGACTCTGGAAGACTTTCAACAAGGCGCTGGGACAGTTTCAGCTAATCGACGAGGACGATAAAATCCTCGTCGGATTGTCTGGTGGCAAGGACTCGCTCTGTCTGCTGGAATTCATGGCACGCCGTTCGAAAGTCCACGTGCCCCATTTCACCCTCGAAGCCCTGCATGTGCGCATGGAAAATGTCCGCTACGAAACGGACACCAGTTATCTGCAGTCGTTCTGCGACCGCCTCGGCGTCCCCCTGCACATCGTCACCACCAGCTTCTCCACTGTTCCCGACGGGTCTGCCACTACTCCCGACGGTTCTCCGTCGGGCGAAAAGAGCAAAAAGCCTGCCTGCTTCCTTTGTTCGTGGCAACGCCGCAAGCAGCTTTTCAACCTCGCCCAAGAGTTGGGATGCACGAAGATTGCCCTGGGCCACCATCAGGACGACATCATCCATACGGCACTGATGAACCTCACCTTCCAAGGACACTTTGCCACCATGCCGGCCAAACTCCGTATGCGGAAGATGCCATTGACCATTATCCGTCCGCTGTGTCTATGCCAGGAGGACGATATCCGTGCCTACAGCGAGCAGCAAGGTTATGAGAAACAGCTGAAACAATGTCCTTACGAAAACGCCACGCAGCGTACGGCAGCAGCAGACCTTTTCAAGTCGCTGCAACAGCTGAACCCCGAGGCACGCTACAGCATCTGGCGCGCCTTGGAGGCCGACAACAAGCTCGTAGAATATTAAATATCTTTAATTGTATTCTGCCAAAGATACAATATCCAGTACTTTTTCGTATCTTTGCCTAATGATGAAGACGCGTTGCCTGTTCATATCGTTCCTCATGCTCCTTACGCTGTCGGCTACGGCTCAGAAGCGCAGGGCAGCAAAACCTAAGCTTACGCCAGAACAGATAGAGCGCCAAGCCAAGTTGGAACGCATGACGGAAAACACCCAGCGCATCGTGTTCATCGATAGCATGGTGATTCCCAAGAAACAGTTCCTTTCCGCTTATCTCCTATCGCCAGAAGTGGGACAGGTGGCACGCCATCAGGACATCTTCCACACCCAGCAGCAACCCGATGCCTTCGTTCACGTCAACGACCTGGGCACGCGGTGCTATCTTTCGCTGGCTCCAACGGACACCACCATGCAACTCTACATGAGTGACTATCTGGACGAGCACTGGTCGCGCCCGCAACTGCTGAAAGGCATCAACGACGACAACCAGTTCCAACGTGTCAACTACCCCTTCATGATGGGTGATGGGCAGACATTCTACTTTGCAGCAGAAGGTGGCGACGGACTGGGCGGCTATGACATTTACGTGACGCGCTACGACGCAGAAGAAGGACAGTTCCTGCATCCTGTCAACATCGGTATGCCGTTCAACAGCGAAGCCAACGACTACCTGTACATCATCGACGAGTACAGTAATCTGGGGTGGTTTGCCACCGACCGCAACCAGCCCGCCGACACGGTATGTGTCTATCTGTTCCTGCCACCCGTCACACGTCAGACCTATAGCGCCTCAGGACTCACTCTGGAGGAGATTGCCCCTTATGCACGCATCGACCGCATCGAGGACACGTGGACGGACGAAGCACCCCGTCAGGAGGCGATGGAAAGGCTCCACCACGTCGTCGAGCGGAAGCAGCAGAAGCCCGTGGTCCGCGAGTTTACCTTTGTCGTCAACGACGACATTACCTACACCCGCCTTGCCGACTTCCGCGCCCCAGGCAGCAACAGGCTGTTCCAGGAGTTACAGCGTCTGCGCCAACAGTTCCAGCAGCAACAGCAAGCCCTGGACAAGGCTCGCGACCATTATGCACAGGCTGGTCCAGACGAGCGCGACAAGCTGCGTTCAGAAATACTGGCCAGTGAACAGGCACAACAGCAGTTGCTGCGCCAGATTCACGAGACAGAGAAGACTATCCGCAATAACGAAATATTATTTCTAACTAAAAACTAGTAATACTATGGCAAAAAGAACATTTCCAGAGTCCGAACTCATCATCAATGGTGACGGCTCATGTTTCCACCTCCACCTGAAGCCCGAATTTCTGGCTGACAAGGTGATTCTCGTAGGCGACCCCGCCCGTGTCAACACCGTTGCTGCCCACTTCGACTCCATCGAGCACGAGGTGTCGAGCCGCGAGTTCCACACCATCACAGGTATGTACAAGGGCAAGCGCATTACCTGCCAGTCGCACGGCATCGGCTGTGACAACATCGACATCGTGGTCAACGAGCTTGACACACTGGCAAACATCGACTACAATACACGCGAAGAGAAGCCCGAGCACCGCACGCTGACAATGGTACGCATCGGTACCTGCGGAGGTTTGCAGCCCTTCACGCCCACGGGGTCGTTCATCGCTTCTGTCAAGAGCATCGGTTTCGACGGACTGCTGAACTTCTATGCCGGACGTAACGAGGTCTGCGACCTGAAGATGGAGGAAGTCTTCAAGAAGCACATGAACTGGGATCCCATCAAGGGTGCTCCGTATGTCGCTGTAGCCGACCGTGAACTCATCGACCGCATTGCCGCCGACGACATGGTGAAAGGTTATACCGTTGCCTGCGGTGGTTTCTATGGTCCGCAGGGACGCCAGCTGCGCGCTGCTGTCGGCGATCCTGAGCAGAACAAGAAGATTGAGGCCTTCGAGTATGAGGGTATGAAGATCTGCAACTTCGAGATGGAATCGTCGGCATTGGCTGGTCTTGCTGCCCTGCTGGGTCACCACGCCATGACGTGCTGCATGGTCATTGCCAACCGCTATGCCCAGAAGATGAACACCGACTACAAGAACTCGATCGACACCATCATCCAAAAGGTGCTCGACCGCATCTAATTGGTTAACGGTTATTGGTTAACGATTCATGGAGACTATCTGCGCATTAGCTACTGCTCCTGGTGGAGCGTTAGGCATTATAAGAATCTCAGGAGACCAATCTCTTGAGATTCTTTCCCGTATATTCTCAAAGGACATGACAGGCGCCAAGCCCAACACCGTCTGCTACGGACATATCAGGGATGGTGCTGAGGTGGTTGACGAATGTATGGTATCCGTTTTTAAAGCGCCACACTCGTATACGGGCGAGGACAGCGCGGAAATCTCCTGTCACGGCTCACGCTATATATTGAATAAGGTCTTGGAGCTGTTGGTACAGAACGGTTGCCGCATGGCCGAGCCGGGCGAATACACCATGCGCGCTTACCTGAACGGCAAGATGGACCTCTCGCAGGCTGAAGCCGTTGCCGACCTGATAGCCTCGACCAACAAAGCTACCCACCAGATGGCCATGAGCCAACTCAGAGGCGGCATATCGACAGAGCTCTCCCGTCTGCGCGAACAACTGTTGAAACTCACCTCGCTGTTGGAACTCGAGCTCGACTTCTCCGATCATGAAGACCTGGAGTTTGCTGACCGTTCAGAACTGTTGGCGCTGGCCCAACAGACGGACGTACACATCAGTCGGCTGGCAGAATCATTCCACGCTGGCAATGCCCTCAAAAATGGTATTCCTGTGGCTATTGTCGGAGCACCCAACGTAGGAAAATCGACATTGCTCAATGCCCTTGTGGGCGAGGAACGTGCCATTGTCAGCGACATACAGGGTACCACGCGCGACGCTATCGAAGACACCATCCAGCTGGGGGGCATCACCTTCCGTTTCATCGACACCGCTGGCATCCGCCATACTGACGACCAGATAGAACTGATGGGCATCGACCGTTCTATCGCTGCAGCCCAGCGAGCCCAGATTATCCTGATGATGACGCAGCCGGGAACACCCTATCCTGATATTCCCGTTCGCGATGATCAGACACTAATCCGCATCGAGAACAAGACAGAACATTTCCAAGCCAAATACGGAGTAGGTCTCGACCAGCTGCGCCAGCAACTCATCGATGCTGCCCCCAAGACCAGCGATAACGACGTCATCGTCACCAATGCCCGTCACTACGAAGCCCTTTGTCGTGCACACTCACACCTGCTTCGTGTCATCAACGGCCTTCAACAACAAATGAGCGGAGACCTTCTCAGTGAAGACCTCCGCCAGACGTTAGACACCCTTGCTGAAATCACGGGTGGACAAATCACCCCCAACGAAGTACTCGGAAATATCTTCTCGCATTTCTGTATCGGCAAGTAGGTCTGTGCCGTATCCTTGATGGCATCTTCGTAACCGGTCAGTGCGGCAAAGGGTGCAAACTGGGCTGCTCGGTTCCACATCGACATCCTCGGATGATGTTTCGGCTCATAGTGTGGCAGATTGATAATATCGTCGTAATCGTGAGTCATGCCTTGTGTCCTCCTATCTGTTTGTTGCGTTCCTTGGCTGTGGCACCTTCCTCGAAGTTCAGTCCTCTGAGGATGGCGTTCTTGCCGAAACGCTGCTTGATTTTCAACTGCGCCTCCTGCATACGACGTTCTTTGTCGAGTTTGGCTTGCTCTTCCTGACGTTGCTTTTCCAAAGCCTCGTAGTCGGTGAAGAGATCAAGCTGTTGGGGAGCTTTCTCTTGTGCTGCCACAGATGCCTCCGATACCACATGGTTTGTTGTCAGGTTCAGCCTGCGAATCAGTAAGTCAGGATTCACATGGCGGTCAAACAACTCAGCAGCACCTTCCATGATAAGCCGTGAGGATGATGTAGGCTTGGCGAAATTGAAGGAGCCATGAGCATGTTTCGGCACCTGTTTGCCGTAGTAGTTGGCAGTTATCTCTCCATGATACTTGGCACGAATCTCTGGGTTCGTCAGACTCTCAGCATCATAGCCAACAGTCAGCACCAACTGGTCTGTCACCAATCGCTTCGATACCAAGTCGAGGGCCATTCCTTCAGCCATTTCAAGAATCACCACACGGGCTTTCTTGAAAGTGTATGGCTCTTGTAGCACCTGTCCGCTACTAAAGCTATTCGTTTCAGGACGATAAGCCTTCACAGCCTCCATCGTACATGGCTCCCAGCCCCAGGCATGGTCTATCAGCAGTTCGGCATTCACACCAAAAAGTCGATAAAGCAGCCCTTCGTTCTGTACTGACATCCGGGCCAGTTTGCCCATTGTGTCAATGCCATAGATAGCCAGTTTTTCCGCTATGCCACGTCCTACACGCCAGAACTTTGTGATGGGCTGGTAGTCCCAAAGTTCCCGACGATACAACATTTCATCCAGTTCTGCAATGCGCACACCGTCCTTGTCGGCTGGTGCTTTCTTGGCCACAATATCCATCGCCACCTTTGCCAGATACATATTCGTACCGATGCCAGCTGTTGCCGTGATGCCCGTAGTGGCCAGCACGTCACGGATCATCTTCATCGCCAACTCATGTGCAGTCATCTTGTATGTGCCAAGATATGATGTCACATCCATAAACACCTCGTCGATGCTATAGACGTGAATATCTTCAGGAGCGATGTATTTCAGGTAGGTCTCATAGACCATGGTACTCACCTCCATATAGTGAGCCATACGTGGTGGTGCAGCGATATAGTCGAGTTCAAGACTTGGATTAGCTTTCAGTTCAGGGTCGTTGTACGATTTGCCAGTCATCCTCCAGCCAGCAGCTCTTTTGCGCTCGTTGTTCACTTCGCGCACTAGCTGAACCACCTCGAACAGACGCGCACGACCGCCAATACCGTATGTTTTCAGCGACGGAGAAACTGCCAGACAGATGGTTTTCTCTGTCCTCGACACATCAGCCACGACAAGGTTTGTGGTCAGCGGGTCAAGTCCCCTGTCCACACACTCTACTGAAGCATAGAACGACTTCAGGTCGATGGCTATATACGTGCGCTGCTGCTCCGACATACCTTAATAATTCTCAAAACATCATGCAAAGATAGCAATAATTCAGCATTTCTTGTTACTTTTGTGCACATATTTAAATGTATTTATGTCAAAAGAGCGAAACAAAGCAGACGATTACCGCAAGAAGGCTTATGCAAAGGCCCCTTTTGCTTACGTCGCTTCCCCATTTGGTGGGGACGCTCAAAGGTATTGAACGTATGACACAAACAATTGTATATTATCTTATTGCCCTCAACATCGTGACCTTCTTCGTCTATGGCATTGACAAGTGGAAGGCGAAACGGGCAAAATGGCGTATAAGAGAAACTGCACTTCTCGGACTGGCTGTTCTTGGAGGTAGTATCGGCGCATTGTTAGGCATGAAAGTTTGGCACCACAAGACGATGCACAAGAAATTCAAATATGGTTTGCCGCTGATTCTGCTAGCTCAGATTGCACTCATATATGTTATAATCCAAAAATAGAAAAACAATGAAGAAGATTCTATTTGCATTTACAATGCTACTGGCAATAGCAGCTTGTACTAACAAGCCTGTTACGGCAGTTGAAAAGGGAGGAGTCCGCGATGTTGATAACATCGTGGAGGGAGACCATGAAGAAAGCAATGAACGGGAAACAACCTATTTTCCTGCCATCGACCGCTATCTGACTGATTCTATTGGCAGTCAGTATGCCAAGAGTGAACATTGCGTACCCATCCACAGCATAGTGAGAGTTGACGAGCGTCATTCAGAGGATATCCTTGTATGGGGCGATTTCTGGGTATTCAACTACAATCAATCGGGCGACACGCTTAAATGTGTCTCTGGAGGCAGCCATCCTGGATTATTGCACATCCGCCAGACAGAAAAGGGCTTTGAAGTGACAGCCTTCGACCAGGTAGAAGATGGCTCCAGATACTTGCCGACAGCAAAGAAGATCTTCGGTGACAAGTTCGATGCCTTCAAAACCATCAACAGCGATGAGAAGAATCGCGAAAGATTGAGAGCAGAAGGATTGGCGACTTATGCCAAGAAGAATGGTCTCGCCGTCACCATGTATCAGGACTATGGCTGGCCAGCCAAGAAGCTGGAGTAATAGATATCTTAATATCTCAAAGGTGCAACTATTTGCCAACTTAATACGTCTAAAAGTCAGAAACTTTTAGAAAGAGAATAGAATGAAGACTTTAGGAAACATCATCTGGATTATCTTCGGTGGGCTGCATATCGCCCTGGAGTATTTCATTGCTGGACTGGTGCTGATGATAACCATCATCGGCATTCCCTTTGGAAAGATGCACTTCCGTCTGGCAAAGCTGGCCCTGTCACCATTCGGTAAGGAACTTGTATAGTCTGGCATGAACGTTTTATGCAGCCGAGAGCAGAGGCCAAATATGTTCGGACTTTGCCTCGATAGCCAACGGTCTGCCCGTGGTATATGTGGAAAAGACGCGGATGACGGATGCCTCGTTCTTAATGCCCGGCATACCGGTGAGCAATGGCGCACTGCCAGCAGTGGAGCAGCATCTGGGCGAGGTTGACGTCACAGCCTGCTCCAGAAATGGAACCTATCCCAGAAGTTCTTTCAGTTTATTGACATTGCTGCGCGAAACGGGAATGGCATCGTGGCAGTGACGCATCACGAGTTGCATGGCACGGGAATTAGAGGAGATTTGTTCCACCTGACCGAGATTAACCATAAAGGCACGATGACAACGGACTATCATAGGATAAGCCTGAAGCTCGTCTTCCATCTGTTTCATGGTGGCACGGAGCATATTGGCATGCAATTCATTTCCTTGTAGTTGGCAAACCTTTACATAGTTACCAACAGCTTCTATATATAATAGGTCTGTAATATCGAGGGTAACATGTTCGTTGGTGGTTCCTTCGAGTGTTATCTGTGAATCCTGCTTGATGTTTCCTGCCAGAAGGCTCTCCTCCGTTTGGCGTGGAACTCCTATGTTCGAAGTCTGTAATTTCTTCAGATGTTCGTTCAGCTGACGGGTTTCCTCCAGCTCTACAGACAGATATCGGCTACGGAATTTGAAGCGCCAATAGAGTCCGATGGCGAAGGAGAGGAAGGCGATAATCACCAGTGTCTCCAGATAATTGCTTAAAGACAGTTTATTGCCCTCTACTAAATCACTCATTGCCAGGTGCCGATAGATACAGATAAGGAACGATACCAAAGGCGTGTTGATGCATTGGAAGCGGAGATTACGACTGATGATATAGCTGACACCACGATCGTAGGAGCGCGGCATGCGGACAATGTATCGCAGAATGACTTCCGTCAGGAAACAACTGAATAACCCCAATACAAATATCGCCAGCAAATGAACATAGGCCTGCCATTGCCACACTTCGAGTCCAAAGGGCTTGAAGATAGCTATCGCCAGCACCATGAAGGCGCAGCTGACGAAGCGGATGCTGATGGTTTCTTTATGACCTTTGTTCATACAGCCGACAAAGGTACGAATAAGTGAGAAGAAAACCAAAAGATTTTTGAGTTTTCTCGAACGAGAGTACTTTCGACGAAGTCAAAGGTACGAAAAAGAAATG
>Ga0247610_10005160_pt1 | contig 13794 bp, 13 predicted proteins | sample 174DNAGHGhighgp2_FD_193483 | JGI IMG/M metagenome (GOLD analysis project Ga0247610, IMG submission 193483) | Sheep rumen microbial communities from Palmerston North, Manawatu-Wanganui, New Zealand - 1742 DNA GHGhigh gp2 | ecosystem: Host-associated > Mammals > Digestive system > Stomach > Rumen...
CTGAGGGACGTAGTCCCGAGTTCCGAAGCCACAGGCGAATGAATCCATGGAATAGGAATCGTTGACGGGTTTGCGATGCCTTTCCCTGCTGCATAAACCGGGCTTATAAACTCCTGTTTAAAATCCGGCGCGTTCTTTGATCCATGCGGCCGCTTCCGCATACCCTTCCCCGGTCTTGCCGCTGACCTTGAATACAGGCGCCTTTTTGTTCAGATGACGGATACCGTCCATAAAAAAGGCTTCGTCAAAATCAAGATAGGGCAGCAGGTCAATCTTATTCAGCAAAATGATATCCGCCTTTTCAAAAGCTAACGGATATTTATACGGCTTATCGCTGCCGTCCGTCACGCTGACCTGCAGCAGCTTGATATCTTCCCCGATGGAAAACTCCGCCGGACAGACCAGGTTCCCTACGTTTTCGATAAACAGTATGCCCGGTTTTTCAAACTGCATGGTATGGATCGCGTTGTGAACCAGCGGCGCATCCAGATGGCAGGCTCCAAACGTGTTGATCTGGCTGGCTGCGATCTGCTGCTTACGCAGCCGCTCTGTATCGATATCCGATTCGATATCGCCTTCGATAACATAACCCGGAACGTCCAGATGTTTCAGCAGGTGTTCCAGTGTGGTGGTCTTACCGGTTCCCGGCGCACCCATCAGGTTCACTGCAAAAACATGACGGTCTGACAGGTATTCGTGAACATGTTCCGCGATATGGTTGTTCCGGGCATGGATGTCAACCATCACATCCGCTTTCATCATATGCATTGATATAATTCTCCTCAATCTTACAGAAGAATTAATCAGCGTTTCCTTATATCTGCTACATAAAAGGAAGCAAAATCGTCCTACTTCAGGAAACGGATTCTTCTGTTTTTTCAAACTCGTCTTCTATTTCCAGCTCCACGCTTTTAACGTAAAACTCTTTCCCGATTCCTGTCGGTTCCCCGTCGCCTCCGCAATGGGGACACTGAAAAGAATACCGTTTGCGTTCAAACAACTTTCCGCAGGTTTCGCAGCGAAGTTTCGGCCTGACTCCTTCAATGACCAGCGTTGCACCTTCACAGGGCGTCCCCTCCGCTACCGCGTCAAAATACATCTGGATAGATTCCCCGATAAATCCAGAGTCTTCTCCTACGACCAGATCAATACGCCTCACCCGTCCTCTGTTTTTCTCCGCTGTTTCCGAAGCAATCTCAACGATCCGGACGGTTACAGGATATTCATGCATGAGGAGTTCCGTCTGCGGCGGCTTTGGAAGCTGCCGCTTTTTTTGCCTGCGCCGCCGCAATAGCGGCTTTCTGCGCTTCCGTCAGCACAATCTGGGGTTTTGGCGGAGGAGGCGGTCCCTGCAGGACTTCTTCCGTCTTTTTTGTATCAGGTGCCGTATATTCTGTTTCCATCTGCAGGCATTTTTTCGGACAGTTGGTCACGCATTCTTTACACTGCACACAGGCAAAACGGTTGATTTTCCAGGTCCGGGCATTACGGTCCACCGTAATAGCCGCAGAAGGACAGTTGCGCATGCACATCCCGCAGAAGATACAGTTGTTGATATCATTTACAACTTTTCCCCGGTCTGCCTCGTACACTTTTCTCGGTTTAAACGGATATTGACTGGTTGCCGGCGGTTTAAACAGGTTGCCCAGCATCTCCCGGGCAAAGGACAGATAACTCATCGCCAGACCTCCTTTTATCTTTCACAGCAGCTGATGCACGGGTCGATGGTCAGGATAATGTTGGGCACATCGGCCAGATCGCAACCCTGCAGCATTTTTACCAGAACGGCCAGATTCGCATTGGTCGGTGTGCGCAGGCGGAACCGTTCCAGGTTCTTTGTCTTATTCCCTTTTACATAGTAAACCGCCTCGCCCCGCGGCTGCTCCACACGGGTAAAATACTCCGCCGCAGGCGGGAATCCTTTCACGGGAACGGCAATTTCACCTGCCGGCATGTTTTCCACACAGCCTTTAATCAGATCTATGGACTGATACAATTCAAGCAGACGCACCTTGCAACGGGCAAAACAGTCGCCGGCCGTATCGGTGACCGGTTTGAATCCCAGTTCTTTATAGGCTCCGCCTTCGTCGCCGCAACGGTAATCCAGCGGCACGCCGCTGGCGCGGGCCGTCGGGCCGACGCAGCCAAGGGCTTTCGCATCTTCAAAGGAAACGGTTCCTACTCCTTTCAACCGGGCGTGGATCGTTTCATCATTTAAAATCAGAGCGGTAAGGCCGTCAATTTCTTTCTTCAGCTTTTCCAGCCGGGATACGATCTCTTTCAGGTCATGATCCGAAATATCGCGGCGCACGCCGCCTACCTTGCAGACGGAGAAGATGACACGCCCGCCGGTGGTCTGCTCGATCATATCCAGTATGGTCTCGCGAAGACGCCATGCATGCATGAACAGACTCTCAAAGCCCAACGCGTCCGCTCCCAGCCCCACCCACAGCAGATGGCTGTGCAGACGGGACAGTTCGTGCCAGATGGTGCGCAGGTATTCCGCCCGTCTCGGGACTTCAATTTCCATCAGCCCTTCTATGGCTTTACTGTATCCCCAGCCATGACCGAAGGAACAGATGCCGCACACCCGTTCCGCAATATACACATATTCCTGAAAGCCGCGTTTTTCCACCAGCTTTTCCAGGCCGCGGTGAATATATCCAATTGAAGGAATCGCCTTAACCACTTTTTCATCCTGCAGTTCCAGATCCAGATGGATCGGTTCCGGCAATACAGGATGCTGGGGGCCGAACGGAACTACTGTACTCTTTCCCATATCACTTATCTCCTTCCGTCGGTTTGGCTGCAGCCGGTTTCACAGACGCGTCAATCCCCAGGCCGCTGCGCAGGTTTACTTTCACGGCAGAAGCCGGTTGTTTTGCATTGGCCAGTTCATGCCAGGGCATCGGTTTGGCCAGATGGAAGAATTTGCCTCCGTAATCCACTTCCGGCGCAATAAATTCTACATTCAGGCCAAACAGGTCATGAATCTCGTTCTCCCATACAAAAGCGTACCAGTACTGGCTGGTCACGCTCATGACCGAACCTTCTTCCGGCACAATGAGCCGCAGGTTTTCCAGAACGCAGTCTTTGTCAAAACTATAGGTCAGTTCGTACCCTTCCGGAACGCGTGTGCACAAAATCTGCACCATCCGGTATCCGTCTTTTTTGTACTGTGCAACCCTGCCCAGCAGGTCAGGGATCTGTATCGGTATGAGCTGCTGTTTCATTTTTTAGCCTCCTGCTGTTTATGCATGGCAACGGTCGGTTCCAGGACGGTCTCCCGTTCTTCTTCCGCTCTTTCTGCCAACACCGCCACCGCTTTCTGTTTTTCTTCCAGTACCGCCAGCCCTTTCACAACTCCGTCAATGATAGCTTCCGGGCGGGCAGCGCAGCCGGGAACGTAAACATCCACAGGAATCGCTTTATCCATGCCGCCAATCATATTATAGCAGTCATGGAATACGCCGCCGGTACAGGCGCAGGCGCCGACTGCGATGACTACTTTCGGTTCCGGCATCTGTTCATAGATCTGCTTAACAACTGGCAGATTCTGGGCATTGACGCCGCCCGTGACCAGAAAGATGTCCGCGTGTTTTGGATTCCCGGTATTGACAATGCCGAAGCGCTCCACATCGTACAGCGGGGTCAGGCAGGCCAGCACCTCGATATCGCATCCGTTACAGCTGGATCCGTCATAATGAACCAGCCAGGGAGATTTTTTTATATAACTCATAAAGCCGCATCCTTTCCTTGTGTTTCCACAAAAAACGTTGCCCTGTTTCCGAATCAGCGCATATACATGAGGAACATGATATTCACAAACCCGGCTACCAGCGTAACGAGCCAGGTCGATGCCAGCATGTGCTCCCATTTTACACGGGAGCAGCAGTTGTCAATCAGGATATCATTAAAGTAAGTTAACGCGCACATCGCCAGTCCCAATACCGGGCTCCAGGTTGCAGACCAGGCAAAGAACAGATACACAAACCCTAACAGGAATACATTTTCATACCAGTGAGCCAGTTCGATCAAAGCCAGCGTCCGTCCGGAGATTTCCGTCACGACGCCCTGGATCAGTTCCTGATGCGCTTCATGGGACATGGAAAGATCGAAGGGGGATTTTCTGAATTTGATCAGAAGGATGTAACACAATCCGACAAAGATGCCCGGCATATAAATGAAATTCATGTGAGGCGCGTTCAGTATCGTTTCAATACTGAAGCTTCCGCAGTTCAGATAAAAACCAAGCGCCACCAGCAACAGCATGGGCTCATAGGCCATGGTCTGAACCAGTTCCCTTTCCGCCCCCACCTGACTGAATGGCGAATTGGAAGAATAGGCCGCTACAATAAAACATACGCTGGCCATGGTCAGGGTAAATACTACCAGCAGGATGTCCCCCTGGGTGAAGAAAAACAAGCCGCTGATGATCACAAACAACAGGAAACCAAAAACGTAAAAACTCTGGGCTTCATTAACGGCAATGGGCTGTTTGCCCCAAAGTTTGAAAAAGTCATAAAACGGCTGCAGGAGGGGCGGCCCTACCCGGCGCTGCATACGCGCGGATATTTTCCGGTCTACGCCTGCCAGCAGTCCGCCGACAACAGGAGCCAGGACCAGATAGGCTATTCCTGAAATAATATTGAAGACTATCTCAGACATGGAAAGCACCTCCGCAAATTATCGCAAATTCAATCAGCAGGCAGGAACCGCAAAGAATAAATCCGCACAGTTTCATCTTCGCTTCCCCGAACCACGATTCCATATACCAGTTACGAAGCGAAACCGGTACAGTCTGTCCGGCTACGCCCCGGTAGGACAGATTATCGCCGGAATTTTCGCCGGCCAGATTGGTAACAACCAATTTCTTTTTCCGACCTTTGCCAAAACGCAGTGGCAATACCACCAGCAGGATGACCATCATGGACATAATGAGCAGATTGTTGCGGTCGATAACATCCGCCGAAGTCTGGTAAGCGGCTTCCAGATACGGAATAACAGCGCACTGGGAAACCAGCGGGAACAGGATACAGGTAATGATGGTCAGCGCGCTCAGGCTCCGTAAAGCCAGCCACTGCACCCCGTGGATCCCCTCTTCCCGGTTTTTGCCGGAGGGAATATAAGCCGTGATCTTGCCCAACCATTTTGTCCAGTAAAATAAAGTAGTAGAAGAACCGAATACAAGTACAAGCAATAAGAGCGGATGTCCCGCGTCAACGAAAGCTTTCATGGCCGCCCATTTGGAGATCAGCATGCCGAACGGCGCAAGGAACATGCCGCAGATACCGATGATCATGCACAGTGAAAGGCCGGGCATGGAACAGAACATGCCGTCAAAGGTTTCAATATTACGGCTTCCCAGCTGCTGCTCCGCCGTGCCGACCGAAAGGAACATGAGGCTCTTGGCCACGGCGTGGAACACAACGATCATGATCGCTGTCCAGGCTGCTTCATAGGAACCGATGCCAGCACAGCACACAATTAAACCTAAATTGGAAATAGTCGAATACGCCAGGACTTTTTTCCCGTCAGACTGGGAAATCGCCGCGCAGGATGCAAAGAGGAACGTCGCCCCCCCTATGAACATGGTCATCAGGCCGGCATGATTCCCGCCCAGGACCGGGCAAAGTTTGATGATCAGGAACACGCCTGCTTTTACCATTGTAGACGAATGGAGCAGCGCCGATGTCGGCGTAGGCGCGACCATGGCGCCCAGCAGCCAGCCGGAAAAGGGCATCATTGCCGCTTTTGTAAAACCACAGAACACTAACAGGGCTACCGCCAGTTCGACCGGCTGCGCGCTGCGGCCCAGATTGATCAGCATGGAAAGTTCTACCGTCTCATATTCGATTCCCATCCAGACGATGGCCAGCGCAAATGCCACGCCGCCCAACAGGTTCATCCACAACGCCTTAAAAGAATTGTGGATCGCTTCTTCCGTCTGGGTATAGCCGATCAGCAGGAACGAACAGAAACTGGTGACTTCCCAACAGGTGTACATAATAAGAAGGTTATTGGAAATAACCAGTCCGAACATAGCGGACAGGAACAGGAAAATAACAAAGAAGAAAAACGGACGGCGGTCTTCCACTTCCGGATGTTCTTTCTGGAATTCCTCCATGTATCCAAGCGAAAATACGGCGATCAGGCTTCCGATAATTCCTGCGATCAGCACCATGATAACAGCCAGATTATCAATGGCCAGGTCTGCAGACAACCGGATCGAGTGTCCGACGCCCTGCTCAAACCACAGGATCAGGCCAAGCTGGATCAGTTCCAGCGCTGCGATCCATATCTTTTTAAATTTCACCAGCGTGTAATACAGAATGGCTAAGGCCGCAATGACGTCCACCGCCATAATTACGGTAGAAAGCATCGTCCCCGTAGATTTTATAAAGACAGGATGACCGAAATAGGTTACACCCGTTGCGACAGACAACGCCATGGTAACGGCAGCCGCAATTTTGACAATGATATTGCGGGCGCCATTGCCGCGCAGGCAGAACACAAGGATTGCAGCCGCTAACGGCACACCGGTTAATAAGGCTGGTAAACTCATAAAGCAGTCCTTCTTTCTCAATTAGTGTACATAAAATAGATGAACTTTAAATATAGCATACACTTTATCACATTGTTTTAACTAAAGCAAGCCCTGTTCATAGAATTTTTCTAATTCAGTAAAAAATTTGCTCCCAGTGTAAAATAAGCAACAGTATTGGACGGAATTTCAAAATCATAAAAAATCCGCAGTCCTTCCTGCAGCCCTGTCTGCAAAGCCGTACTAAATGGAAATACAGGCTTATTTGTTACACAGTTACAGCGCTTACAAGGAAAAAAGACGACCAGCCTCATGAACATTGCTGAGCATGCGCCGTCGTCTTTTTCGGTCATTTTACAGTTCCCGTACTGCCGAAGCCGCCGCCCCGGTTTTCCTTTTCGGTATCTTTATCGTCGTCCGTTGTCAGGTATTTGTAAAAAATACCCTGTGCGACCCGTTCTCCTTTTGTCAATACCAGAGGCTGCAGACCGGTATTTACCAGCGCAAGCATAATATGTCCTTCATTATCCGGATTGTTATAATAGTCAGCGTCTATGATGCCGACGTTATTCACCAGCCGGATCCCCTTCTTTACCGCCATGCTGGAACGGATATGCACGCCCAGAAATTCATCTTCCTGCATATACGCTTTCACACCGGTCGGGACCATCACCAGCCGGTTCGGCAGCAGCGCCACATCTTCGGGCACACAGATGTCGTAACCGGCGGAAGTTTTGGTCTTACGGACCGGCATGGGAAAATCTGTATCTTTATATTTGCTTATCTTTTCAAAACCGCGAGTTTTCATTTTGTTTACTCTCCTGTCTCACTTATTCTCCTGCATATCGCAAAAGCAGTTGCCTTATTAAGGAAGTACTGATTAAATGAGTTTGTACGATTGCCGAGGGCGTTTTGCGAATGGCAAGGAAATGGCTCGAAGGCGCAGCGTAAGCAGAGAGCCGCAAGCTATGCTTGCGTGCGAATCGCTTATACAGAGGAGGGCTGCGTCAAGAGACATTGACGCAGCCATTCACAAAACGCACCGACAAGCGTGCAGACGAATTAATCAGTGCTTCCTTAAATACTTTAGAATAATTATAACATATAATCCATGATTAATCGAATAAAAAATAACAGCACCGGTTGGGCCGATGCTGCTATCTGTTATATTAATTGTATTATTTTAAGATTGTCTGCGCGTCTGACGGCGCATTTCTGCAAACGACTTTGCCAGTGCTCCCGACGTCAGCGCTGTTCTGCATTATTTTCCCTGCAGGATCGCCTTGCGGGACAGGTTGATCCGTCCCTTGCTGTCAATCTCCACGCATTTTACCGCGATTTCATCGCCGATGGAAACCACATCTTCCACTTTTTCCACACGTTCGGTAGACAATTGGGAAATGTGCACCAAACCTTCTTTGCCCGGCAGGATCTCCACAAAAGCGCCGAAGTTCATGATGCGGGTAACTTTACCGGTATAGGTCTTGCCCACTTCGGCTTCCGCAGTGATGCCATCGATTGCTTTGATTGCTTTTTCGATAGAATCGGAATCCGGGGAAGCAATGAACACTTTGCCGGAATCGTCGATGTCGATCTTGGCTCCGGTGTCTTCCACAATCTTCTTGATCGTCTTGCCGCCAGGCCCGATAATCTTGGAGATCTTTTCAGGATCAACGGTGATGGTGGTAATCTTCGGAGCCCATTTGGACAGCGCCTTGCGGGGTTCGCTGATGCATTCCATCATCTTGCCCATGATGAATTCGCGGCCGCGCTTAGCCTGCGCCAGCGCCTGTTCAAAGATCTCCTTGTTGATGCCGTCGATCTTCATATCCATCTGCATGGCTGTGATACCGTTTTCCGTACCGGCCACTTTGAAGTCCATATCGCCCAGCGCATCTTCCAGACCCTGGATATCTGTCAGGATCGTAAAGAAGTCGCCGTCTTTTACCAGGCCCATGGCCACGCCGGCTACCGGCGCTTTAATGGGAACACCCGCATCCATCAGGGACAGGGTGCTGGCGCAAACAGAACCCATGGAAGAAGAACCGTTGGATTCCAGCACTTCGGAAACCAGACGCAGGGTGTACGGGAAATCCTCTTCGGAAGGAATCACCGGCAGCAAAGCGCGTTCTGCCAGCGCTCCATGACCAATCTCGCGACGGCCCGGGCTGCGCAGGGGTTTGGTTTCCCCAACGGAATACGGCGGGAAATTGTAATGGTGGATATAGCGCTGCATCTCTTCCGGTCCCAGGCCTTCAATGATCTGCGCGTCGCGCAGCGGAGCCAGGGTGCAGGCATTCATGATCTGGGTCTGACCGCGGGTGAAGAGAGAGGAACCATGTACGCGGGGCAGCAGGCCTACGCGGCAGGTAACCTTACGCACTTCGTCCAGGGCCCGTCCGTCAGGACGGATCTTGTCCACAGCAATAGTGCGGCGAACGATTTTCTTAACCAGCTTCTGGGTAATATACGCAACATCCGTTCCATTGTCCGGATATTTTTCCAGGAATGCTTCCGCGATCTCTTTCTTCACGCGGTCCACATTTTCTTCCCGTTCCAGTTTGTTGGCGTCCATCAAAGCGGCTTTCAGCTTTTCAGCGCCAAACTCTTCAATTTCTTTTACCAGTTCTTCCGGCGGATTGTACACCGGCACTTCCATCTTCGGTTTGCCGATCTCAGCCTGGATGCCTTTAATGAATTCGCAGATCTTCTTAATATTCTCATGGGCAAAGAAGATGGCGTCCAGCATTTCCTGCTCGGAAATTTCCTTACAGCCTGCTTCTACCATTAAAATAGCGTCGGTGGTACCGGCTACCGCCAGGTTCAGGCGGCTTACCTTGAACTGGTCGACAGTCGGATTGATAATGTACTGTCCGTCGATGAGGCCGACACGTACGCCGGCAATGGGTCCTTCAAAGGGAATATCCGATACGCACAGCGCCGCAGACGCACCGATCATGGCCGGGATATCCGGCGCATTGTCCGGGTCTACGGAAACTGCAGTCGCTACGATCTGCACATCATTATGATAACCATCCGGGAACATGGGACGAATCGGACGGTCGATCAGGCGGCTGGTCAGGATCGCATGGGTGCTGGGACGGCCTTCCCGTTTGATGAAGCCTCCCGGAATTTTGCCTACGGCATACATCTTCTCTTCAAAATCTACGGTCAGCGGGAAGAAATCCACGCCTTCACGAGGGGTCTTGGTGCCGGTCGCAGCAACCACTACCACGGTATCGCCATACCGTACCAGCAAACCGCCGTTAGCCTGTTTGCAGACTTCTCCGAACTCCAGCGTCAGCGTTCTGCCGCCCAGGTCCATTGAATAACTGTTCATCTTTTTTTCCTCCTATACTCTTACACTCTCTCATTACTTTTGCGTTACACGCAAACTATAAAAATGGATTACTGAAAACAAACATAAACAAATATATTATAAAGTTTGTTACACTTTTGGTCAACTGTTATTATGAAAATATATTGTGAAAAATAACAGCGCCGGATCATTTTCCTCCTGTTAAGAAGAAAATCCGGCGCTCCTTTTGATTATTGTTTCAGAATTCTGTTGAATTCCTCTTTGTTTTCATCAATCGCCTGCTGACCGCCCACTACGCAGACGTAATCGTCCGCCAGCACGGCGCGGATCATGTCCGCCAGCCTTTTGATATCCGCCAGCGTCACATCCAGAATCTCGTCACGCGTCTGCTGCCGCTCTTCGTCAGAAACCTGCAGCAGTTCCTGCAGAGCCGCACGGGATACTTTCAGGGAATTGGTCAGCGGAACATCTACCCCGCTCATGGTACCGATCACATATTTTGTCATCTCCCTGTCCGTCAGTTCCAGCCGGTCCAGCCAGTCCGGCAAAGCGCGGAACGTTTCCAGGCTGCTTTTCAGCTGGGGATCCCGATAGGTAGAAAAGTACATGACGCCGTTCCGGTCAAATACCGCGTTGGCTCCGTATGCGCCTCCCTGCACCCGGATCCTGGTCCACAGATATTCATAGCGCAGCATGGTAGCCAGCACCAGCATACTTCCATGGTATTTATATCCGTGTTTCCGGTAATCGCCGCCGGCCAGTACATATTGCACTTTACCGGGAGTGATGATGGCTTCGTTTTTCTCCGGCACAGCGATCGGTTTGCATTCTTTACCGGCTACGCTGCTTTCAGGAAGTTCTGCGGCAAAATCCAGTGCCATGCGGCGTACATATTCCCGTTCTTCTTCGTCGCAACTGTAGCTCAGCAGGTACCGGGTCTTTGCAAAGAAGACCGGCAGCAGTTCTTCCATTCGCCGTACGACAGTATCCGCTTCCTTATCAAAGTTATCCGCCAGATTTTTGATAAACTGATAGTAACTGTAATAATCCTGCTCCGTTACACGTGCTTTTGCAGAAAAATAGGAAGCCAGACGAACCACGGCCACCGACTGCCCTTTGGCAAAGAAAGAATTGTCCCAGTCCGTCTTGATCTGTCCGATCAGTTCTTTCAGGCGGTTTCTGTCCGCAAAACAGGTATGCAGCGTCATCGCCTTCAGAATTTTGAAAAGCTCAGGCAGTTTTGCCGTCAGACACTTGGCCGCCATAGAGAATTTGACAGTGTACCGGTTCGTGTCGCTATCTATGCTCATGGCTTCCATCTGAAAAGCAATACCGCCTGTGTACATGTCCGTGTATTTGGACATATCCGCATACGAATACTCTGCTGTATCCATCTTGCCCAGCACATCGCTCAGCAGATTGCAGTACGGCAGCAGTTCCGGACTGACACCGGACATATCAAAGAACCATTGCAGGTATGTGATCTTATTCATAGGCAGCGCCTGATACAGTAAAACAGCGCCGTCAACAGCTTCTTTTTCTACCTTCAGTTTTTCGGTCTCCCGTTTTATATCGCTTCGTTCCAGCAACGGGATGGACGCCAGCGCTTCTTCCGAATCCGCTTCTGCCTGCCGCCGATGCAGCTCGGCGCATTCCGCCGCGTATTTTTCCAGTTCTGCCCGATCCATGCTCTTCTGCAGTTCAGCCAGTTTTTCCGCCAGCGCGGCCTGCTCTCTTTCTTCCTTTCCCTGTTCCGGCGCCAGCGTCAGGATGACACGGTGGGTATTGTCCAGCAGGTTCGTTTCAATCAGTGTCTCATAATAATTGGTATTTACCGCATCCCGCAGTTCCTTCAACAGGTCTTCGTATTTCAGGCTGCTGATGGGATCGATATCGTAGATCCATGCGTCCATGACAGAAAGACCGTAAATCAATCCTTTGGGATAAGTCCCGAAATCCGCTTCCCGCAATTTGAATTCCGCACTGTTCAGCGCCGCCTCCAGCAGCTCTTTGTCAATGCCTTCCATTGAGATCTTCTGCAGGTTATGGTAAAGCGCTTTAACAAAAGCATCCTTCTTTTCCGGTTCGCTTCCGCTGGCACGGATGGAGAAGACGTTCTGCAGCATGCTGCCGCTTATGCTGCCGGAAATATCCTTTGCCACGCCGGCATCCAGCAATGCGCGGCGAAGGGGTGCGGATTCTGATTCCAACAGCACATTTTCCAGAAGGCGCAGCGCCATAATGGTCTTCTGGTCCCGCATGTCACCGGCCACGATCTGCACTTCATGGAAAGTCATGCCGTCCGTAGGAGCGTCTTCCGACGCCGGGTAAGTTCCGTCAAACTCAGCGGTTTTCGGCAGCGGCTGCTGCAGCGCTATTTCCGAATGCACCCGGCCGGTCCGGGGGAAATCTTTCAGATAACCGTCCAGAAACGCCAGCGTTTCTTCGATATTCATATCGCCATACAGATAAATGTAAGAGTTTTCAGGGCTGTAATAGGTTTTATGGAAATGCAGGAAATCCTTCAGTGTCAGGTCAGGGATCGCCGAAGGCAGACCGCCGGATTCAAATCGGTACGTTGTATCCGGGAACAGCAGCTTCTTGCCGTAATATTCCAGATAAGAGTCAGGCGAAGAATACACGCCCTTCATTTCGTTATAGACAACACCGTTATACTGCAACGGCGAGTCCGCATTCTCCAGTTCGTAATGCCAGCCTTCCTGTTTCAGCGTAAATGGATTCTCATAGATCAGCGGATAAAATACCGCGTCCAGATACACATCCATCAGGTTGCGGAAGTCCTTATCGTTACGGCTGGCAACCGGATACACCGTTTTATCCGGATACGTCATGGCATTCAGGAATGTATTCAGAGATCCTTTTACCAGTTCTACAAAAGGCTCTTTCAAGTGATATTTACGGGAACCGCACAAGGTAGAATGTTCCAGGATGTGAGCCACGCCGGTGTCATCAGAAGGCGGCGTGCGGAATCCGATAGTGAACACTTTGTTGTCATCATCATTGCACAGATACAGCAGACGAGCGCCGCTGTATTCATGTTCCATTAAATAAGCAGTCGAGTTAACTTCTTTGATATATTCCTGTTTGCGGACACAAAAGCCGCTGTACATTTTTCCAGTTTCCACAATAAATCTCCTTCAGCACAAATAATAAATCCGAGTTACATTGTATCATAAATCCATCTGCAAAACAAAACTATATCGGTATATATTGCAAAGAATTCACAAAACTGATATTTTGATTTCTTTCTATTGATTTAACTTCATTTCTAATTTATAATAACAGATAAGATGACATTGAACTGACGTCGCAGGAGGTAATCAATCATGTGCGCTATGGAACAATCCCGCTTTACATTACGAATTCATCCGCTGATCATGGCCAAGATGAAATATATTGCGGAAACAAACGGACGCTCTGTAAATAAAGAAATCGAACAGATCCTGAAATGGGTCATCAGCGATTTCGAAAACAAACGGGGACGCATCCACATCGATGAAGAAGACCAGCCCGGGTTCCGCGGCACCAGGACCAATAAAGAACAGCTGCGCCGCCTGGAGGAACAGGCCCAGATGCGGAGCCGGCCTATTAGTTCGGCGCTGTTCAAGATAAATAAGTAATGCACTTTATCTGAAAGCCGGTAACACCTGTACCTTTTTTCACCCGTCAGCCGTTGTTCCGAATCCAAGGAAACGCAAAATCCTTAACAGCTTTTACAACAAAACATAAAAAATATAAGGGAAACTGTTGTTACACAGTTTCCCTTTTGTTTTCGAGGTGAGCGTTCAATAAGCCGAGTTCTGTTCCGACAAGCGGTGGCAATCATTTATCTATTCCTGCGATTACTCGCAAGATACAGCGACACAACCCGGAAGGTTCAGCGGGCCGCTTCATCCCTTCCCTATTTGGT
>Ga0247610_10005162_pt1 | contig 13791 bp, 1 predicted proteins | sample 174DNAGHGhighgp2_FD_193483 | JGI IMG/M metagenome (GOLD analysis project Ga0247610, IMG submission 193483) | Sheep rumen microbial communities from Palmerston North, Manawatu-Wanganui, New Zealand - 1742 DNA GHGhigh gp2 | ecosystem: Host-associated > Mammals > Digestive system > Stomach > Rumen ...
GCTTGCCGTTGAGGATCCGACCGTCGAGGGTATGCCAGACGGGGGTGGGGTCGGCGTTGCTGACGGTGGAGATGCCTGTGGTGCCAGAAGCGGCGTTGCCAATGGCGAGTGCAAAGCTACGGGCCGTGGCCGGTTGGCTGTCCTGCTTTTCGGCTTCGGACAGGTCAAGATAGATACCGCCCTCGCCAATGGTGCCTGCCTGTGAGAGGTAGAACACATCATTATAAATGAGGTAAACCTCGCCCAGTTTCACTTCCTTGCCGTCCTTGGGAGCCACCTTCAACAGGTTTGTCGGAGTGGTGCCACCCTTGGTGTTTGTGTCTTGATCGGGTGCTTCCGATGTACGGAAGTCATTGCCTTTCAGTTCCTTGCTCAGTAACAGCACAGGCGTGTTGGCAGGGATGATCCTGTTCTCAACCTCCTGTGTCAAGAGGGTGTTGTCCTTGATGCCGGTAATGATGATAGCTCTCAGCACGGAGGGCACCTTCATCGCCTTGCCGAAGCAGAAGGTGTCGTAGCTGTTGGAGGTACCAAACTCCACGCCCTCCATCTTGACGGCGTTCTTACTGTCAATTGTCAGGTCCTTCCAACCCTCAGTTGTTTTGTACTCGTTATACAGTTTGCCAGGCACATCGACAGTCAGGCCATCGTTGGCAGGAATTGCGTCCTTACCAAGGCTGATGACTTTGTCGTCGTTCTGGATCTCGATGCTCGTCAGGTTATTGAAGCCCTCGAACAGGTTATCACTGATGGCAGTGATGCCCTCGCCGATAACCACATTCGTGATCTTTCCCTTCAGCATCTCCCAAGGGGCCGTTGCCCCTTCTTCCATGGCGGGAATACCTGTGTCGCCAGTGAAAGTCAGCGTCTTTACCTCTACCTGCCGGGCCTCTTCACCTTCGCCAACGGTTACCGTCTCTGTTTTCACTTCCCATTTCACGGCATCCTTCTCTCCGATGGCGCCGGATGTGGCAATCTGATGGAAGCCAGCCTTATAGACCAACGCACCCAGTTCCTTGTAAACGGTAAAGGTGTAGTCACGCTCTGCGGTGAGGTCCGTAGGGTCCTCGCCCTTGAGTTTCAGGGGATCGGCAATCTTCGGACCTTCCTCGTTTTCGCTTGTCCTTCGGACTGTGGCCCTTGTAGGTACAACGATGATGTCACCCTTGGCTATGTAATAGCCGTCCGCTGGCGTTACGGTGATGACGACATCGACATAGTCGGTTTCTGTAGCAGAAGCGGTCTGCGACTTTACCGACACAGTTCCGCCTGTGAACTCGTTGAAACCAACATTCACCAGGCTTTCCTGAGCATTGGCTCCGATGCTGACCATGGCCAGCAGGGCAATGCATAGCAGCTTTTTCATTGTCTTTTTCATACTTGTTCTTTTTTGTTTTTATAATTTATTGCTATTCGTCATTTATCATTTATAGGTTGTATTACTATTTTACCGACAGTTTCTTCGTATACACTCCGTCAGCCGTCTGTACGATATAGATGCCAGAGATGTTGACACGTGTCTCGATGGTCTCGCCCGGCTCGATGGTGAACGTGCTCAGGGCGATACCTGCTGTGTTGACGATGCGTATGTCGGTAGGCAGATGCAGATTGGAGGTCACCACCACCAGATGCTTCTTGGCGTAGATCTCCAGGCCACCGCCAATCTCTTCCTTCGAAGGATCGCCATGCTCTTCCACACCCTTCAGCTCAGACTGGTCGTTGCTGAAGACGATGCTGCGGGTCGTCGCACGGGCACCACCATTAGATGCTGCGGTGAAGTATGGCCGGAAGGCCGTTACCTTTGCTTCCGTCGTGTTGGTGTTATCCTCCACATAGCTATTGCCGTCAGCATTGAGTAGGAATGCATGTTTACTGTTCTCCAGTCTAGGATTGTTCAGATAGTTCGGTTTGAACGTGTAGCCGCTTACTGTCACACCCGTCTTATCATCGCTTCTCCCAATAGAGGATCCTGTAGGCGAAGCAAATGTGACAATCTGCTTGCCAGGGCTTGCGATAACACCTTCACGGTAGCGATGGGCAGGTGTCCAAGTGCCGCTCAGGTCAAACTCATAGTAGGTGCTTCCCGGGAAGCCGATAAGGTAAGGCGTACCTCCCTGTGAGTACGGATAGTTCGTCACAGGATACAATTCTTCCAGGTAGTCCTCACTGTAATACCGCTTTTGGTATTCATCCGTATTCTGATCCCAATAGCTTTCTTTACTATAATAGTAGTCCCACAGGAATGTGTTCGAATACTCTTTCCTGTTCGTACCGACAGCCAGCGGATTGAAGGTGGCCTCCTTTACGTCATCCACATCTGTCGACTTGAATGTCTTACTGCCATCGAGTTCGCGCAGCCAGTATTCGTGGCCAGCTGTGCTGCCCTGATAGAAGTGTGTGATCTCACCCTTGTCCTGCGTGGCGACAATCTCGGCCTCGAATGGCAGGCTGACGCCCTCCCAGCCCTTGGTGGTGCGCTTCGGGGTAGCATCATTGCTCCAGAAGGCCGTCACGAAGTTGTCGGGTTGACGCTGATACCACATTCGGTAGTCGCTGCCCATTCTATAAGGTATCGGGCAGTTGAAATCGCGCTTGTCCACCAGCAGATGGTCGGTCGTGGTTGTCAGGTCGCTCTGCACCAGATGGCCACGGATAGACGAAGTGGATGCATTGTAAATACGTCCATAGGTCTTACCGTCATTGTATTTGCCACCGGATTCCGTGTACTGTTCATACACTGGCTCAGAGCGGTTGGCTGCTGAGCCGATGAAGTAGCTGTTCAGCACGCTGTATGTGTTCTGATTTGCATAACCGTCCTCACTGGCCGCTGCAGGCGCATAGACCAGCAGGTTCGGCGTCTCACCATTGTTGGACACACCTATCAGACCGTCGTCATCGAGCAGCGGCTCGTAGAACAGGCTACTGTTCCAGCCCGGCTTGTACGAGGCAGAACCGCCCATGTCATTATGTCCGGCGAAGTCTACCGCCGTCATATTGGGATAAGCCGGTTTCAAGTCGGTATCGGTGACGGTCTTCGGTGCAGAGTAAGCCGCCAGGTAGGCCTGTGGATTGTAGTGAACCACGGACTTCTCCTTGCTGCGGAAGTAAGCCGGTGCACGGTAGACGCGATTGCTCTGCTTGGAGTACGGAATCCGATTATCCTGCTTGAAGATTCGCGACGGTATCTCCTGGTGCTGGTTAGACTCATCGTAACCATAGGTCAGCATCTGTCCGAAGAAGAGATAGTCGTCGGGCCAGATCGTAGCGAAATAGGCAGTGGCATTCGTGCCTTCTCCAATCACTCTCATACGGTTGTCGTTGCCTTCCGGGACGGTTCCTCCCGCATAGCGGAAGTCGCCATCGTAGAAACGGTTCTCCACATAGCCTAGATAAGGTTTGGCTACGCCTTCCGGCACCTTGACATCGGGCTGATAGTAGGCAAATGTCTTGGGATAATTACCTGTGGCAGGCTGGTCTGGCAATTTGCCTTCACCATCGACGGTGAGATACAGGTACGATGCATGATCGCCTGTCCACGACGTGTTGTTGTCGTAGTAGCGCTTAGCCAGGTAGAAACCATTCAGGTCGTAGGCCACCTCACCGTTGTAGAACGAACGGTCTGGCATCTTAGTGGCAAGGCCGTCAGCGTAAAGGGCGGCATTACTCTCTGGATAATAGCAGTTCACCACCTGTATGCAGGTCGGGTTCTCCGGATCACTTGGATTACCGAAAACGGCATTGACCTCCGAAGCTCCGTCGGGCAACGTGGTGGCATCCGACTTCACCCAGCAGTTCTCCACAAAGCCATCACCGGTGTCGGCCACACCAGCCGTGGTGAACGAGCCGGTGACACCAAGGTTATAGACGCTGCCGCATAGTTTGCCGAACAGCGATTTGTTCAGACCGCTAATGGTATAACCGTCGCCGTGCAGGTTGCCCTCGAAACATTGGGTATCATCGCCGATAGGCGTCCAGTCGGTGTAAGCCTTCGGGCTGATATTACTGTTGAGGATGAACTCCAAACGGTTTCCGCCCTTGACACGGCTGTTGAGCAGTTCATGATCCTTCGTGGCCCCCTCTGTAGCTACGGAGGTCTGTAGGCTCAGGTCGAAGAAGTCCTTCAGCAGGTCGAGCTCGCTCTTTGTGGCATTGCTCTCGCAGTCGCGGTTGTCGAGATAGATCTTCGAGTTGCGCATCACACCAGGATGATCCACATACATGTGGTGCTCCTTATCCAGCATCACGTCATCCAGGTCATGGTAGTTGGCTACGCTGATGGGCACAGGATTCGAATAGGTCTTGCCCAGATAGGTTCTGGAGTAGAAGGCCACCCACACTTTCTCGTTCTGATACCAATAGAGCTTGGTGCTGTTGTTGGTGAACGGCTGTCCGTTGCGGTTGTGCTCGGCATCACTCTCATCGGTGTACATCTCCCATCCGTTGGAGATGATTTCATAGAGTCCGGGATTCACCGACGGTGCCTTCATGCCCACAGGGGTACCTGGGAGTACGGTAGGCGGCGGGTTCAGCGGTCCTATCTCAGGCACACCGCTCTCCAACTGCAGGTGAATGTTCACCACATGCAGCTCGTTCACGTAGCTCACGCCCTCACCCTCGTCGTCGGCCTCATAGTAGTTGTACTGGTAGACCACGGTGATGACCTTCTCTGATGTCACATCCTTGGCATTCGACTCGCGGCTGACATAGAGCGTGGTGGTTTCCGTCGGCTCCATACCCTGAACGACAAAGTCCTTCTGGAGGTTGGGAACGTTGTTCCTATAGTCACTCTCGGAGATGACAGATCCGGCAGAACCAAATGTGCCGCTTATTGGAGTGATCGTGGTTGAGGTGCTTGATGGCGTATAGCCTTCATAACAATAGTACACGGTCCGCTCCGAGGATTCTTTGTTGAATGTAACAGTCTGGACTTTGTTGTTCCTGCTGTCGTCATCCAATGCATCATATTCCTTCTTGGTGAGATCCTGTCCCTTGGCGAAAGGCACACCGCCGTAGATAAAGTTCTCTTTGGCGATATAGACGTCCTGCTGGTCGGAGCCGGCATCAATCTTAAGTCGGGTATAATGGAGCTGCTCGTTCGGAATGTAATTCTCGAAGTCCTCACGGGAGATAGGATCAGAACTGCTGGTCAAAGTGTAGGTAGTTCCATTCTTGGTATATGTAATACGTCCTGTTCCAGTATAGACCGCCGTGTACTCAACGGGCTTGATGTCGCTATAAGGACTGCGATAAGCAGAAGTATTTCCCGAATACGTAGGATCAGACAGCACGTCGAGGGCATCGTAGTTGAACTCGAACTTATCGCGGTCATCGGTCAGCGAGCACCATGACTTCAGGGCACTGTAGTTCTCATCTGACTTGAAGTACTGGCCGCCATACTTTCCTCCTGTCTTACAGATATAGGCCTTGGTCAGACACGACTCGACATATTCTAATGCTTCAGCATCTGTGACATCCTCCGTATTGGACTTGTTATTGTTATAAGTCATGTATTTGCTTGCAAGAGTGCTCAGCTGACTCAGTCCTACCAGTTCGCCTCGCAGGATAAAGTCTTCCTCACCCAACTGTATGGTGTTGACGCAGACGAAGGCCTCCTCGTAATTAGTATCGCTTCCCACTTCCGACTTTGGCTTGGCGTTACCGGCCTGAACGTTTCCTGTAGCCACCTTTGCCACGTAAGCCTCATCCACTGAAGCCTGTCCTGTTGGCTGAGGAGTCATTGTTGAAACGGTCGTGGTGTAGTCATCATAGACTTCCTTAGCGATGATTTCTCCTTCTTCATAATCACGCTGGCCATACAGACCTGCCTGCTGTCCCTCCTTCAGTCTGAATGTGGGGCCTTCATGGTAGGTGGCCGCATGTGCTGTTGGATTATAATCCTCTTTCCTCTTCCTATTGGTAGTTACAGTAGTGCCGTTAACGGTGTAGGTGCTGCTACCAGAAATAGGACTATACCAGTCATCCCAGTCTTTCGGGCTGTTCATGTCGAGGGTGAGGACATAACCTGTATTGTGGCTGATGTTATTCGACGTACGGAACATGTCTTCGAAATGCTCCACGGGCTTGCCCTTCTTGTCGAGAACAGAGTTCATGTTGAATGATGCAACATCATCTGGCAGCATGGCGTAAGTACCCGTAGGATATGTAACGCCATTAACAGAGCAGGTGTCGATGTTGACGTATGTCTCCTTGACGAAGTACTTCTGTTCATTTGCCGGCAGCTGATTCCAATCCCACCAGGTGATGACATCGTTCAGATGATAGGTCTCGCTCTCGTTGTTCACCTTCACACCGTCTGCGGTCATCTTTGTGGTCTGGGTATAGTCGCCATAATAAGCATAGCGGTTCTCCTGGACGTTAAGCAACTGCAACTTGCCGTTCGAGCCAGCCGTAATGGTCAACGGTATTCTCACCTCCTTAGAGTAGGCAGAGGCAGAGCCGGCGTATGCCGACACCACCTGGTCGTAGATGTACACCTCACCCTTGATAAACCAGTAGTGGGCGGGCGACTGTACATAGCCGTCTCTATAGACACCGTTGTTGGGATAACAGTCGTCGACAATGCGCTTCGTCTTGTGGATGAAGTTGCCGGAGGTCTCGAGGTCGAGAATTTGTGAGTCATCACCACTACCTTTCTGATAATAAGTGTAGCGTTTATGGGTACGTGCTTCAATATGACTATTATCACTTGCTTTCTTGTTGTAGTCAGAGAGAAGGACGTTTACGTACTCTTGGTGCTCAGTACGGAAACCATGCTCGTTCTTGGCATAGACATAGCCACCACCCTCGATATTCTTCTTCACATTGATGAGGTCGAGTTCCACGATACCGGTGATATAGCCATAGTCTTTCTTGGCAGGCGTGCTGTTCTCTGTGGTCAGTTCCAGGAACACACCTGATGCCAATGCCACCTGATTATGGCAAGTACCGTTGTTACGGTCACGCTTGGTCAGGCGCTCTGTCTTCCAGTTGTAGTAAGTATAATTCCCACCACCATCTTTTGCAACCGGTACTCCAGTTTTGCTCTGTGAATCATATTTGAGGTAGACATCATCGAACTTCACGTCGCTGGTCAGGTTACCCAGGTAGTTCACCACACTGTAGATACCGAAATAGTTGCCATGCACTTTAGAATTGGCGTCCGTATCGCCAGCCACAGACAGCTGCTTGTTCAGCGACACCTCGCCCACACGGTTGATGGTGTACTCTGTCTTGTCGTCCGAATCAACCACACGGTCCTTGGCACCTTGGAGCACCATGCGCGAGCCATAGACACCACAGAAGTCGGCGCGCTGGATGGTGTTCAGCAAACGGCCGGCATAGATGGAGCAGAAACCGAACTGCTTCCAATAGGTTTCGGTTTTGTATTCATTAGGTAAATGTTCATACTCCTCTTCGCTGATTCTGTCATTCACATGGTAGAGGTGCTCATTGATTGTAACCTCATGTTGGCACTGGTATTCCAACTGGAAGTAGGCACGCTCGCGGTTGGTCAGCTTCTGATACTCTGCCAGCGAGATTTGCGTACCCAGTCCGTAGTAGTCGGTGCCGTAGTTGGTGATGTTCAGTTCGCGGTAGCCGTCGACCACAGAGAGGTTGCCACCACCGTAGATACCACCGGTATGCTCCGTACCGATAGAGATGAAGTCACGATGGTAGACATCGTAGACGGTCGCCGTAGAGTTGCCGAACACCGTGGGGGCGTTGGCATAGGTATTATCGCTGTTCGTCGACACATTGCCACCCGCAAACACGGCATTGTGGATGGTGACGCCTCGTTCCTTTTCGCCATCCGCATCGCCCGTGAATAACTCAGCCCATTTGCCTGACCATGCACCATTGGTCTTGGTAGCCTTCAGTGTGTTCAGATAGTCTGTCGGCACATAGTCATATGCATTGTAGGTCTTGCCATCATAGGTTATGCTATTGCCAGGTCTCACCTGTAGATAAGGCGAGATAATCACCGAGCAGTCCTCGGTGAGGGTCTCATGGTCTGAAGCGCCTTCATAATAGTACCAGTGGTTAGGTGAGCCGGTTGTTCCTTTGGGGTGAGCCGCTTTCTCGGCGATGGTTCTGGCATTGAAATAGCCTTTTCCAAATACGTAGCCCACGTCGCCGCCGCCAAACACGTTGCCATAGCCGCCGGTACCATCAGACTGGAGTGCCACACCTTCCACCGTACCGATTTCACCACCGTGGATATGCACCTCAGTCTGTCCGAACACATAGCCGTCGGTATAGAGTTCGTGAGTACCGCCATATCCCAAGATATTATAGCCCTTGCCACCGCCAAACACATTGCGCTTCACATGGCCGTTGAACATCTCGATACGTGTCTTGCCATACTTATAAATAGCCTCCAACTCACGATCCAAGCCCGTCAGGTTTTTGGTCTTTCCACGGCCTACGGTGGCAATCTCACCGCCACCGTAGAGACTGCTACGAACAATGCCGCCCCACATTGTGATGTTGGTAAAGTCCACAAGGCTCTTGTCGTCGTAACCACCGCCGAAGGCATTGCCGCAGTCCTTCAGTCGGCCTTTGCGCTCTGAGGGGACTGTCCAAGTAGCATCGCTGACCAACTCCTCATAGCGCGCTGTGGTCTCCTCTGAGTCGCTGACGATATTGCCCTCTTCATCAAGAGCCTGACCAGGCAGAAGGTGAACATAGCCAATATAGCCGTTGTTGATGGTCAGGTTGGCTGTTCCATAGACAGGACCACCCTCACCAGCACCATAGGCATTACGCTGAACGGCAGGTACGCCTTTGTAGAAGCCATAGCCATCAGGCAGCGTTGCCTGATCCTCCCGGATACCAATCGTGACATTGGAGGCACCAAGGATATCATCAGTCGTTTCTGTCGTGCTTGTATCGTGATAACCCACGGGGCCTTCATAACCACCGCCATAGACATTACGCAACGTACCTCCTTCTATATAGGCATTGGTGGTAGCGACGAAGTCGTTGTCAGAATTATCATCCTTAGCCACTTCATACTTATCATATACGGCACCACCCCACCCGGCTGCGTAAACATCTTTGTTAACCGTACCGCCATGCAGACCGATATAAGTGGTTCCGCTGACGGAAGCATCGGCACCCATGCCAGCACCATAAGCATAACCAGCCACGTATGCACCCTTGTTGATATAGACATTAGTATTGGTCTTCTCACCCAAGGGATTCGTCTTCACCAGATAGCTATTCAATCCTTCATCGGTATAGCCTGTAGGCAGATCTTGAACAAGGTCCGATTTGTCGACAGACTGTTTATTAAGCACCATACCGCCATAGCCGCCGCCATAGACCTCATACACACTGGCATCATTGTTCAGATTAACCTCCGTGTACTGTGCCCAGGTGTCCTTACCGTAACCGGCACCAAAGACCTTCGTGGTATAACCTTTCGCTTTGTTTTGCACCACCGGAACGTCAATGTTGATCCTGCTGTAAAGGGTTCGGCGGGCACTGTTGTTACCACCATAGATACCTCCCGACATCAGGTTGCCGTCTTTATCCAGATCTTCATCTATCCAATGCCCCAGCATCACGGCATCACGGCTATGATAATTGATGTTGGACTCGAACACATCGCAGGGCTTTGCGATGTCCAAACCGTAAGCGCCGCCGAAGATACGGTTCAGGTAGATGGTAGAGCCTGTGGGTACGTTGACGATGGTGCGTCGTGTGATACCCTCTTTGAAGCTGGCGCCATAGACATCCTTCAGATGGCCACGTATCAGGTCGATCACCGTTGAGGCGGTGACACCGTCAGCATTTTCTTGGGCCACCGTAGGAGTCAAAGGAGGTATGGTTGTTTTTCCTATCGTAGTGGCAGATTCAGCATAGCGCATTCCTACGCCACTATAGTCGCCGGCCCCAAACACCTCCGTGTTAATGAAACGAATATCGTCGTCTTGCTTATTATCTATCAGCACGTAACTGCGATCCTGCATCTTATCACGGTCGCCATCGCTGGCATGATTGTAGGCATGCCCCTGTCCTGCACCGTATATTCTCTTTACTGCATTACGAGTATCACTATTGGGTTTGAAATTCACGAAAGCATTGTCCATCCAAGGCTTGGTAAAGCCCGTACGTGCTGTTCCCTTATTGTCGTCAGTTGTATCCGTATCACCATTCGTATAGGTATAGCTCTTAAAGTGGGAATCCGTATAGTCATAGTCACCGTAACAGCCACCGAAGATGTATTCAACGCGACCCTGAACATATTCGGTGTAAGCCGATGCTTTCAGCACATCCGGGGCAGGATTGTTATCGTCATCCTTCTTGTTCTTGGGGTTATACACCATACCCAGGACATCGATGTCGGTGTTAAGACGGTCTTTGAAGTCTACACTATCAAAGATACGTCCTCCAAGATCATTTCCGCCATAGATGTGGTCACGGATCCAGGGGAAGCCCAGATCGTTTTCATTTTGGGAATTACGGCCCACATAAGTCTCGGTATGCCCCAGAATGTCAGCATTACAAGAGCCGGCGAAAGAGTTGAAGATGCGGCCATTGCCCAGATTGATGTGGGTGTTGCCAGCAATCAGTCCTTCAAAGCTGCCACCATAGATAAACTCAGCCTCTGCCATCTCCTCATGGTCGATGACTTCGTCGGTGTTGTCCTTATCACCACGGTAAGTACCGGGATATTTGTGAATATCACTTAGGTTGATATAGGTACTGTAATCCTTGTTGTATTCGTATGTCAGATTGTGCTTAGACGGGTCATTAGGATCAGGCTCGTAGCTAAGAGCTTGGCCTATGGCACCCTGCTCACCACCACCGAAGATCTGGAAGGTGTAGCCGGCATTCAGGTTGATCGTGGCACTACCCCAAATCTCGGAATCGGCACCATAACCGCCACCGAACACATTCAACGCACGGCCCAGCGGGTCCATACCCTGTTCGCCAATAAGGACTCCTGTATTGCGATACTTGATGTTATAGTTTCCATCATACAACTTAGCTTCACCCTCATTCTCCTCCACCACGTCGAAGATGGCATTATCTCCCGTACGGTCCACCAGAGAAGCATTCAGGTTGATGACCACATTACCGTTGACGTGGCCATTGCTGTAGCAGCCGCCATAGATGTTACCACCGTGGAAACGACGGTATAGATCTTTCTCGGGGTCGTAGGTAATGTCTCCACCCTTATCAACGGAAGACATTGCTGTATAAGTCTTTGTTTCCGGATTGAATGTCCTGCTGTCAACAGTATTCCACTCCAAGATGCGGTTGCCGTTGGTATCCAACACAAATTGCTCATTGCCTTTGTCATCCAGAATGGCCTGATAATTGGCATCTCTTTGAATCTTCCATCGTTTCGGCTGAATCTTCAGACCGCCGAAATTCAGTATCAACTTATTGCCATTGGCACCAGGATCGCCCAACAGACCGCCCAAGTACTGGGCATTGAGCTTCGTTCCTCCATCGTATTTCTCATAGACATTGGCCATGTTACTACCACCTACGACTTTGTCATAGATAACCACCTTGTCGTTGAAACTAACGTTGAAAGTACCGTTAATTTTCATGCTACCGACGTTTCCTCCACAATAGAAGGAACCAAACTGGGTGGAGTATGCTTTATAGGTCTTCGTATAATCCCTCTGGTCCTCCGGTTTCGCATTTTCAATATCATCACTATCGAAAACGACTTCCGGCTCAATCATCATGGCCACACCGTCCATGTATTTATCGAACTGTCCGGAGTCAGTCAAATCCATCGTGCTGAAGCCATAGTCCTGACCACCTACAGACACTGTTCCAGCATATCGCTTCAGGATTTCATCGGTGACCAGATTCTCACCATTATTGCCGAGGAACACCTTGTCGGCAATGACATACGAACCAATCTTCAACTGGGCTGTTGTACGCTTGTTGGATCCAACGCTGCGCAACGTAGCGCTGTTTCCGCCGCAATAGATAGCACCGCCAATGATGGTAGGTTTAGCTTCCGTACCCATCACACGAATAGACACCGCCTCCGCATTGGGACGGAAAGCGTTCAGAGCGTCCACAGAACTCGAACCTGGGTCATAATAAAAGTCTCTGTACTCATCATTATCCTTTAAAGCCTCATTATCAGTGTAGGCATACGAGCCGTTACCGCCGCCATAGACATCGCCTCTGACAGATGCATAGATACCAACGGCGTTGCCTCCAGTTACGTCGCCAGAGATGTCGTTACCGCCATAGACATTGTTGATGTCGCCACCGCGGACCAGCACACGGGCAGAAAGGCCTGCGGGGAAACTGTATCCTTGCAATTGGATATCAGACTGCGAAGATTCAACAAAGCTGCCGCTTTCGAGCGTACCTGAAATCAAAGGACGCACTGCAGCCATGCGGCAGCCGCCAAAGACATTATCGACCACAATGGAAGAATTGGCCTGTATCTCCAGCAACAAGCCTTTCCTATGCGTCATTGCCCCTTGATTACCGCCACTATAAAGGTTGCGAATCTTGCCATCTTTCAGGTGCCATGTAGGCTGAATGGCCATCTCTGCCTTGTTGTTTCCGCCAAAGACTCGGGCAAACTGGAAATCATTGCTGCCCACTTGTGTGGAAATAGTGTTGAGCCCCATTTCCTTCATGCGGGCTTTGATACCATCATCATCAATCTTCAGTATCGTCTTCAGGTGCGCATCAGTGGTCACATCACTGCTGTTATCGACACAAATATCAGTGGCAGCTGTCACCGTGGCGTTGTTTCCACCACCATAGGCGTATGCAATGGTACCTCCGCGCAACTCCAAATAAGTCTTGCTGAGTTCGGGCTTGATCATTCCCAGGTATGGGCTGCTCGTCGATGTATAATCATAGTCGCCATTACCGCCGCCAAAGAGCTGGCCGATGAAGATATGATAAGGCTGAGTGGTAGAAGCAGATTCACCCGTTCCTGTCGTAACGGTTCTCTCCTTGGTCGTGAGGACAAAGGCACTATACTTTTTTGTATTCTTACCTGCATTAGTCTCTCCTTCTGCAGGGGTGATGCCGTTTGCCGCAGCATCTGTCAGTTCTGTGGGAATAGGATCAGTTTCCTTAACAGATTCTCCGACCTTTCCTGCAATATCATTACCGCCATAGACATAGTTGATGACGATGTCGTCGCTCATGTTCTCGCCGTCGACATTGACGAACGCATGACCACCGACATTGGCCTGACGGGCGCCGCCATAGACTCTGTTCAAGTCACCATGTCTTATCGTAACATTGGTATTGCCATCAGTGTCACCGGCGTTACCGCCGCCATAAACGTTACCACCAATAGTAATCTGCGCCCTGACCGCCGTAGCCGCCAGAAGCATCATCAAACTTATTATGATATATCTCGTCTTCACTGTTTTATTCACTTTTCAGTCTTACTTTCCACCGAACTCCATTCTTCTGTGGTGCCTGTCTTACTGGAGAAACTGACACCTATCTTATATATAGTACGGTCATCTGTCACGTAAGCCTTGGCATAGCCTCGGTCTTCTATCTGCTGCAGGGCCTCGTCGGCCGTCCCGTCGAGCTTGAACTCGAAGATATAGACATACTTCGACGTCTCTACGATGCAGTCAGCACGACCCTCTGAGAGTTGCTTCTCCGTATAGACGGTATAGCAACTGATGAGCCTCATCAGCAGGTAGAACGTGTAATGGAAATACAATTCACGGTCTTTCTGGTCTTTCTTCGGACGCATAGCGTAAGGCGTCTCGGCCAGGAAAGCCGTGAACAGCTGCCGCGTCTGCTCCAGGTCACCATCGCGCAGGG
>Ga0247610_10005163_pt1 | contig 13790 bp, 8 predicted proteins | sample 174DNAGHGhighgp2_FD_193483 | JGI IMG/M metagenome (GOLD analysis project Ga0247610, IMG submission 193483) | Sheep rumen microbial communities from Palmerston North, Manawatu-Wanganui, New Zealand - 1742 DNA GHGhigh gp2 | ecosystem: Host-associated > Mammals > Digestive system > Stomach > Rumen ...
ACTTTAGAATCGCAAGCAGGACCACAAGTTACTTCATTTATAAAAAGGACTTTTAAATCATCTGCTTCACACACCTTAAACTCTGTGTATGCCACTTCAGAAGTTCGAAGGCAAAGGTAATTATTTTCTTTATCAAGATTCGTTATATACACATCTCCTACCAAGCCCTTCACTTTTTCGGCTCCATTTGATTGATAAACTTCGATTAATGCCTCTTTTTTATCCGTTTCCACTTGGTACAAAAAATTGGCAGGAAGTGATAAAAACACAAGTTCTATCAAAGAATATAAACCAGCTATTTCAGAAAGTAGTATCATAGATTTATTTTTCGGTAAAAATAATAATTTTATTCGAAAATATCATCAGGATATTCAATATCTACCAAGAAAAGAGCATGTGCAGGCATTGAATCCCCCGCTAAACAACGATTTTTAGCATTCAATATATTTTCAAAATCCTGAACAGACAATTTACCTATACCGACATCTAACAATGTTCCCACCGTTGCACGCACCATATTTCTCAAAAATCGATTGGCCTTATATTGAAAATACCAAACATCCTCATCCTGTTGAATCCATTCAGCCTGCATCACCGTACAATTATTTGTTTTCACATCCGTATGCAACTTACTAAAACTCGTAAAATCGGTATGTAATTTCAACAAATCAGCGGCTTGTTGCATTTTTTTGAAATCAATATTTTTGGTATATACGCGGCAAACCGAGTCTGTATTAAATGGATTTTTATTAAATCCGATATAATATTTATACGTACGCGACAAAGCTGCAAAGCGAGCGTTAGCATCTTGTTTTACCTTACGAATATTTTGCACAGCAATATCAAAAGGCAAAAGAGAATTGAGTTTATAAATCAATTTAGGAATATCCTCTAACGGCTGTTCAACATCAAAATGAGCCACCATCATAGAAGCGTGAACTCCCGTGTCTGTACGACCTGCCCCAAGAGTTTCGATAGGAGTACGAAGAATACGACTCATGGCCTCGTTAAGTGTTTGCTGCACTGACGAAGCATTAGGCTGTATTTGCCAGCCATGATAATTCTTACCGTTATATGAAAAGTAAATAAAATATCGGTGCATAATGATGTAAAGATACAGAAAAAAAGCAGTAAATAGTCAGGAGTATAAAACAAAATTTAAAAGATACAGATAAAAATTCTGACTACTACCAACTATATATGCCATATTCCTAATCACCTTTTTCATTGTAAATTTAAAAATTGTCGAAATTCTTTCATTACACAATAACACATAATTTGTAAAAAAAAATCTATTTAAAACAAATTATCACACAAATACTATCTACCCGCACGACTTTAAATAAACATCATCAACATATCATTCATAATGACGACATTTTAATTCACACTTACAACTCAAATTAAACAAATGAATCAAACACATTTCCTATGGTGCTTACAATTCTGAGCACAAGCGAACAGAACGGCCATAATAGCGACCATATTCGCCCTTACTCACTTCATTTGAATTGAAGTATATATTGAGAGCATTGTTTGTGCCATATTCACTAGACGACCAATAATTACCATAGTTACCAACATTGGCTATATCTTCAAAATGACGAATACCAGCAGCAGGTAAAAATACAGCTCCTGCTGACTCCATAGTTTCCCACTCGGAAGACGTATAAGTATTCACTGTTTCATAATAATCAGAGTTAATACTATTTGCAAAACCAGAAGTGAATTGTAAACCACTTGGTAAAATCCAATTATCGGGTAACAACACTAAACCATTCACACCATTTACCTTCGCTATTCCATTTTTAGCACTCGCATCAGGTCTACTATTCAATAGATAATTCCATTCATCATAAGACAAAGTAAACCAAGCATTTGCTACATTACCACCATTACTAATCTCATTTAGACCCCAATCATCAAAAGTTAGATAATCTTCACCGATAACGCTACTATTTGTAGGATTATTACCAGTCCCCCAACCAAATAAATCTACCCAACCACTATAGGTACTGCTAATATTTTCATTACCGTCACCTACACAGTCATACTGATTCTCCGCGAAACGCCATATATCAGTACTTGCTTGGTATTGCAAATTGCCTTGTGAAAATCTCACTTGCTTAATATTTGATACAGAAAAAACTCCTGGCAAAGTACCTTGACTTAATGTAGTAAAATTAATTTGACCACCATAATAAGTTCCTGTTGAATTTATTACATAAGGACGAACGTAATAAATAGTATTCGGTTGTAAGCCTGTAACGGTACAAGTATAGCTACCTACTCCACTGCCACTCATAACTTTACTATTACCTACTGTAGGATTAGCCGAAGTAGCATAACAAATACCCCTTTCTGTAATAGTTGCACCTCCATCGGCATTTATTATTCCTATAATGGTTACACCATTTTGAGTAACGTTAGTCGTAGTAGATGTTCCAAAAGTCGCAATACCTGAAGTGGTTGTAAACGAACGTTGAAGTCCATAAGATGTTCCTGCAGGATTGATTGCATAAGCACGAACATAATAAGTAGTATTAGGCTGTAAACTGGTAATAGAAGTAAAAAAAGAACCTGTTCCATTACCCGAATTTATCTTATTATCAGCAATAGTAGGATTAGCACTTGTTCCGTAACACAAACCACGTTCAGACACCGCATACTCACTCGAAATATCACCTCCACAGGTTACACTTGTAGCACTTATTTCAGATACAGCAGATGTGGTAACAGTTGCTAAAGTAATTGACAATGTAGTAAATTGGCGTTGATTACCATATACCGTACCTCCAATACAAGTGGCATAAGCACGTGCATAATAGGTCGTACTATGTTCCAAACCTGTAAGAGTTACATTAAAAGTTCCACTCCCTGCTCCACCACTAATAGTATTACTCATAATGGTAGGATTAGGAGTAACATCATAACAAATTCCTCGTTCCGTTATCTCAAGAACTGAACTTACATTTCCTCCACACAATGCTGACATAGAGCCCAAATTACTAATACTACTTGTAGTTACAATTGGCATTGGTAATGAAGTTGTAATACTATCCACTTCCGATGTATTGTATTCAACAAAAGAGCCATCAGTTTTCCAAATATAAAATTTATTTTGAGCCATTGTTACTATTGTAATAGTAATCAAAATCATTGATAAAAATTTCTTTTTCATCGCTATAGAGTTTTTATTATTACCTAACCAAAGTTTTTAAAACATCATTCTCAAATACAACTAAATATACGCCTTTAGGTAGAAAACCATTTCGAGAAGTTACTTTCATACCTAAAATATTGTATATTTCAAAAGGTTGATTAGATTCAATCTTGCCTTTTTCTACCCGAATAATAGGTTTTACAGCATTATTAGGAACAGCGGTTTCTTCATCTTCAGAAGACTCATCAGGATTAGGTGTAATTTCTTCTCTAAATAAGATTTTTGATACATTTACAAGTGACGAATCATCAAATAGTAAAGTAATTACCATGCTCACTTGACCATTAGAATCATCAAACAAAATTTTACCCACATCTTCAAAATCTAATTCCTGCCTATTACCATCATTTTCTACTGCAACAATAGGAAATGCCGACAAAGACATTACGCAGAAAAAAAAACATAACGTTAAAATAATTTTTCGCATATTTTTTAGAATTTACAATTTTTACAAAACAAAAAAAGCATACACACTAAGTATGCAAGCTTTTGATATAAAGAGCAAAACAAATAAGTATTATTTACTTATACAAACAAAACAACCAAATATTTCATGTTAAAATTTCTTATTTTTTCAAAAATATTATTTTATCAGTTAAAATCCAAATTTATATACCCCAATAACAATTTTGACGTTCATAAATCTTACAGGAGAATCTTGTGACACTAATTCACCAATACTGGGAGGTATGAGCCATTGTTAGGTTTGCGAGTATGATTTATAAATATTTTTACCATATTTTACTCATTTTCAGAAAGATACAACTTATATATACTAAAAAAGCCTATCCAAAAGTTGGACAGGCTTTCTTAGATATAATAGAATAAAATTATTTCTTAATTGCAGCTACACCTGGAAGTTCTTTTCCTTCAATAGCTTCAAGCAAAGCACCACCACCAGTTGAGATGTAAGAAACTTTGTCAGCCAAACCGAATTTGTTTACACAAGCAACAGAGTCACCACCACCGATTAAAGAGAATGCTCCGTTTGCAGTAGCTTCAGCGATTGCAGCTCCGATTGCACGTGAACCAGCGGTAAATTCTTCAATTTCGAATACACCAGCAGGACCGTTCCAAAGGATTGTTTTAGCACCTTTGATAGCAGCAGCGAAAGCTTTTTGACTTTCAGGACCCGCATCAAGACCTTCCCAACCATCAGGAATTTCAGTAGCAGGAGCAACTTTAACTTCAGCACCAGCTTTGAAAGTCATATTATCCCAATTGATAGCATCTTTAGCGATAACAGCATCAGTACCCAAAACAAGGTTAACACCATTAGCTTTTGCTTTAGCGATAACATCAAGAGCTACTTGAAGTTTATCATCTTCACAAATTGAACTACCTACTTTACCACCCATTGCTTTAGCGAAAGTGTAAGTCATACCACCGCAAAGGATAAGATTATCTACTTTACCAAGCAAGTTTTCGATGATACCAATTTTAGTAGAAACTTTTGAGCCACCCATAATAGCGGTAAAAGGACGTTTGATGTCACCAAGAACAGCATCAACAGCTTTAACTTCTTTTTCCATCAAATATCCCAACATTTTATTATCAGCATCGAAATAGTCAGCGATTACAGCAGTAGAGGCATGTTTACGGTGAGCTGTTCCGAATGCGTCGTTGATATAACAATCTGCATAAGAAGCCAATGTTTTAGCGAATTCTTTTTGACTTGCTTTCATTGCTTTTTTAGCTTCCTCGTAAGCAGGATCTTCTTTTTCGATACCTACAGGTTTTCCTTCTTCTTCTCCATAGAAACGAAGGTTTTCAAGCATAAGCACTTCACCAGCCTTAAGAGCATCAGCTTCAGCTTTTGCTTTAGCACAATCAGAAGCAAATTTAACTGGAGTACCCAATGCTTTAGAAACAGCACCAACGATTTGACTCAAAGAATATTTTGCATTTACTTTTCCTTTTGGTTTTCCCATGTGGCTCATAATGATAAGAGCACCACCATCAGCTAAAACTTTTTTAAGAGTAGGAAGAGCACCACGAATACGAGTGTCATCGGTAATGTTACCATTTCCATCTAGTGGAACATTAAAATCCACACGAACGATTGCTTTTTTACCAGCAAATTTGAAATTGTCGATAGTCATATTAATCTATTATTAAAAATTACTTTTTTTGTCGCACAAAGTTAGTAAAAAAAGTTGATATAGTTTATAAAGTTTGTGAAGTTTATAAAGAGTATTTCAGCAACAATAATCTGCCGTCAACTCATCCTCAAAAAACTTCTATTTTTTCAGAAATAAGACCAAGTAATTTACATTAAAATTTAGTCTCCATATTGATATTAGTCTTAGGTTTAGCCAATATCATAGTCCAATAATTACCTACACGTCCGACACCTATTTCGGTAACTTCACTACGCATAATATTTTTACAAAATTCAGGAGAATCGAGCCATTGATTGATAACGCCGTCTTCATCGTATTCGAAATACGCAATATTTTCTACGAAAATTACCGAATAATAATCATTCTCTACTAATCGATCTTCCAACGTATAACCATTGCTTCCTATATGACTTAGATAATGATAATTAGGATTTCCTAAACTAACCGAATAATCATGCATATCGCGACTATGACATTCGGCAATGTAAGTCAATTTGTCACTCCAAGTCACTTCACGAACTGGAATAATCTTAGTTCCTGTACAATTCCAGCCATCGTTACGATATTCATTTACAATATTAAGAATTTTATCTTTATTTACGCGACGAGCTTTCGTAGGTTCTTTAATTTCTTTTTTATCATCGATAGTCGTATTCACCGACGACTCGATAGTTGATGATTCTTGTGCAAAAGCCACAACCCAAGTAAATACAAAAAAAACAAACGATAATAATTTTTTCATTTTTATATAGTTTATTAATTATTATGATATTCAATTAAACCAGTCATTGGATCCTTCATTATTTTAGCAATTTTAATGCCACATCTTTCAGCAGCCTCATTCAAGACATCACTGAAATAAAATGCAACAGATCCTACAAAACCGATTGGCAAATTTACATCATATTGTTTTATATTCCGATTTAAAAATTCACAGAACGACTCCAAAGTTAGCGAATATATTGAATTATAATCCAAATTTTCGTGTAAAAATGGCACCAATGAAGCTAAAAAACGATTAGGAAATGGCTGCTTATAAATTTTATCCAAGACGTCAAACATCGACAAACCATATTTTTCCTCAAACTTTTGTTTTATTTCTGGTTCTAACTGATTTTTATAACAATTGCCTACAAATTTTTTTCCAAGCACAGCACCACTTCCTTCATCTCCTATAATAAAACCTAAAGCAGGCACTTGTTTTTGAATAGAACGACCATCATAATAACAAGAATTTGAGCCTGTACCAAGAATAGCAGCAATTCCTTTTTCATGCAAACAAACAGCACGAGCGGCTGCCAATAAATCAGAATTTACTTCAGCACGTACACCAAAATGCTTTGTGAGACTATTTTCTATAATCTCTTTTTTCCCAACAACACAACCTGCCCCATAAAAATATATGGCAGTCATTTTATCTCCAGAAAAATTAGGATAAACAACCTTTTGAATTTCGTCATCTATCTCTGTTTCCGTCTGGTAAAAAGGATTGATACCTTGAGTTTGAACACGTTTAACAATATTCAAACCTTCGACCAAACACCAATTTGTTTTAGTAGAACCACTATCTGCAATTAAAATCATCATTATTTAATTTTCATTCCCCAAATAGAATTGCTGGTTGTAATAAACAAAATATCCTTATCTTTACCTCCAATGGCTAATGTCTGAGGACGTTCTTTCATTACTATTTTATTTATCAACTCAGCATTTTTATTATAAACATAAATATAACCATCCGCAACATACACGTTACCTTCGTCATCAACTACATTACTATATTGACCATAAGGAAATACTTTCCGCATATTCGACAATCGACCGTTCTTGTCCACATCGAAAGCAATGGTACTTTTAATGATTTCATTTACTTGATAAAAAGGTTGCGTCTGACCTGGAATAATTTCAGTCAAAGCAGCCGAGCGCGACAAGTCATAAGTTTCTGGTATAATAGTTACGCCATCAGGAGCCACAAAACTATTTTCAGGAAGTGCCAACGCTACCTTCTCAAAATCGCCACGCCAACGACTTGCAGGGTAAATTATTTTTTTCACCTTTTTACAATTTGCTGTTGGTTTTTTTATCAAAGGTGTCATGGTCGAATCTGGATTTTGAAGATTTACAGAATATCCTAAAGTGGTCCAACCTCCATTTCCCCAACCACTATACCAAGGATTATCATCAGGCAATATTTCAACGGTTTCTTGTTTTCCATCAACCATAAAACCAGGTTGTGGATCGTAACGGAAAAACACCAACATATTATCTTGAGTATCAAAAGCCAAAGTAAACGGTTTTAAAGGATAATCCAACAATTCGGTCAATATATTATCTTCAGTCGACCACTTAAATACCTTTTTTAGACGTGTTTCACAAAAATAGAAATCACCCTTGCTATCAACAGCTGCGCCTACTGGGAATTCCAACTCATCACAAAGCATTACAGGTTCATTTTTCTTCAACACCACCTCTTTATTTGATTTTTCATTTCCCGTAATATTTAGATAAGCGAAATCCCAATCATACACTGAAAGATTTTTTCCTATATCAACAATTGGTTTTTCAATTACGGGCAACACTTGCGTATAATTATGGAAATTACGAAAACGAATATTTTCCGAATTAGACACTTTTACGCCATATTTTTTAGGAGTATTAGCTCTGATTACGCGATACATCCAAACATTTGCAAACAATAAGTTTTTACAATCTTGAATTTGCATCATCAAACAGTCTTTACCTTCGCGACCTTCTTCTTCAAATTGAAATGCATAAATATCCCAATTTTGTACTTTATAAAAACGGGCTTCATTACGTACATGATGTTCCATAGACATAGCAAAAATACGTCCTTTAGTAGCAGTGTTACTAACATACACTGCGTTAGTAGCATACGTATCTGCCGACCAAATATCTTTAAAATAACCACCACCTCCATCGGTTATCCACAAACTCCAATACTGATTATCCCATGCCATATCTTTACCAATTTCATACACGGGATTTTGAGGAGTACTAATTTTCTTTTCAGGATAACGATAAGGACGTTGAACATAAGGTTCGCCTTTTTTAGGTTTAAACATGGTTCCATGACCGCCAACAAATTTCACATCATTTATCATTGACTTTTCATTAGACAACCATTTACAACCAACAGCACGATAATTATAAGCCCCAGTAAAAATACCTATACCATTCAAAATATTATTTCCAGCAGGATACGATTCAATCAAAGGTACAGGAGTACCAAAACCACTAAAAGCAGGTTCACTTTCTTTCAAGATAAATTGAGTGGCGAAAGGATGTAGGCCAATCAATTTGGTATTTTTATTTAACTTAAGTGTTTTGGTCAAGCGATACCAACCTTGAGGAACATAGATATTGGTGTATTTAGAAATCGCATATTCAAAAACTTTCGTATCATCTGTCTCACCATCACCTTTTGCTCCTAAATCTTTTACATTTACCCACGTATTACTTTGAGGCAAAGCAGGCAATTCATTAAGCATACGTTGAGGCAATTTATCCATTTGTTCAAAATCGACAAGAGTTTCATATTCAGACATTTGAGTCATATCTTTCATCACCAAACCGTACGACAACTCATTTATTTTATAGCAATCGTATCTACCCTCTACTTTAACGCCAGAAGTTTGAAAAGAAACCGCCGTTGGAACATTTTTGCAAAAACAATCCTTCATATTCAACTGAGCATACAAAATGCCTTCTTGACCGACAGAAACGGCCGCATTCGATACATTTTCAAAATATGTTTTTTCGGCATATAATCGATCAGGAGCCACATCTAACATTTCCACGCCAAGTGGTGTATTTTTTATTGACACATTATATAAGACAAAACCCGTTTCGCGAGTTTGTAAAGCCGCTTTCCTCTGATTTTGAAACGTTGCATCTACCAAAGTCAATGGCCAACCAGGAGTTGTTCGTCCAGCAATTATACCATAATCACCATCATAAAAATCGAGATTTTCTAATTCGTTACCAACTTCCGAAATACCAGCTTTACCATTACCCGTATAAAACGCACAATGCGACACAAAACCATGTTGAGCAAAATGAGCACGAACAGCAACGGCTTGAGGATTACCATCTAAAATACGGAAATTTACATTTGAAATGGCACTATAAAAAGTACCAGCATGAGCATCCTGAGGTTGAGCATCCCCCTCTACTAAACCAGAGGTAAAATAAAACATATACTTTTCACTATCGGCAAAACCTTTTGAATTGGCAGCCAAAATAAATTCTGGTCGTTCGTTTCCATAACCGATCACACGAACCGCATTAGGAATGTATATCGTTTTAGAAATCAAATACTTACCTTGAGGTATAAATAAAATTCCAAAGTTCTTTTCTTTTTTTACTTGATTGATAGCCTTTTGTAATTCATCCGAAACATCGGTTTTTCCATCACTTTTAATATTATAATACTGAGAAGAAAAATAAAAGGCTTCGTCATCATTTACTTTTTGTTTGTAAGCCGATACATTTGTAGCATTTAATGAGATTGCAGTCAACAACATTGCTGCAAACAAAAATAAGCGTTGTGTTTTCACTATATATAATTTGGTATTAATTTTCGTAAAGATACGAAAAACAAATCAATCTACCATCAACAAGCCGCCATTTGCTCCTTTAATTTTTTCAACAGGTAAATTTTCATTCAAAAGAAACACCATAGCAGATTTATCTTTGCTATGTTTTTTTTCAGTATTCAATCTGACATCCGAATAAACCATTTTAGAATCATCATTCTTCTTAAATGAAAATTCTTTATGCAAACATTCTGTATAATTTGCAACCTCCATATTAAATTGACTAAACGGCATCATAATACTATTACCCGACAATTTTTTAAGATAAAGCTGATAATTTTCTTCCACTGAAAGATTTAAATCATAACATTTGAAGAAGTCATCATTAGTAGATATTTTAATAGCATCGAAAAAACCAAATTTTCTATAAAAAGCACGTAATTCTTCAGAATCATCGGGCACTAAACACAAAAAATCTTTGCCATTCATTTCTGCTATTTGTTTAGCCAAATGGATAAGCATCGTCATATATCCTTGATTTCTGTATTTAGGATCCGTCATAACTGCATAAATATAATATGCAGAATAATATTTACCCTCACACACGTAATGATAAGGAATTAACTGAAGCGATGCAATAACAGACGTTTTTTGTCTGATTATCAAAGAAATTGATTCTGGGAATACGATATTAAAATATAAGTCTAAAAATTTTTTTTCATCACCAAACACTTGTTTCCAAAGGGACATAATTTCGGGTATATCGTCTTTTGAAGCTATATCTATAAACGAATGTTCCTTTTGTATCAAGCCTCCTTTTTCTAAGAAGAAAGACGGATTATATTGCAATTTTGCTTTGCGTAAAGTTGGCAATCCCATATCCTCTTCACGATTGATATAACCACAACCATAATCACGAATAACCATTTGAGCAAAAAGATGGTTGATCATCGGATAGGCACCAATATAAGCAGAATTTGCCTTTTCAATATGTTCAATAAATACATCTGGTGAATTTTGAGATCCGACGGCGAAAACCACCAACTCATTCTCAACATACAAACAAACCCCATCGAAATTGAGTTGATAATAACTTGAAAATACTTCATTAATAAAGACACGTTCATCATCCAAATCCTGATTATCAACCATATTTCTATGCTCTGCAAACCATTTTTTAGTCAGTTCAATACAGTTAGCGAAATCAGACTGATCCAATTTTTTAGCGATATAATTGGGATGATTATTTTTAAAACGGTTTATAAAATTACGCTTTGGCTGAAATGATTTTCCTTTAAGTTCGACTAATTTTTGCGTTTCATACACATATTCCCAATTATCACGATTGGGAACGAACAAGAAATTATCATCGACAAATCCGATTTGTGAATCGTACATTGACGACGTTACAGCTCCAAAGATTACCGTTTCGTTTTGTTGTTCTGCGTAAGCAATAATTTCTTTAATACACTCTTTCAAATTACCCTTTCCTATGGGAAATAAGTATTCAAAATGATGTTTACTAAAATAACGAATTATTAAAAAGTCATTGCTTATACAATATTCTGGTTTAAACTTTTTACGCCAAGTAAAAATAGTAGAAAAAGAGTAATCGCAAATTGGAATAGATGCCTTATTAAAGAAACTTTGGATTTCTGTTTTTGCATCATATTTCAATTGGCGAAACTCCATCATTGTTTTTACTATTTACAATTACACTTGTCTTTAGCCGAGCAATTTGAGCAACCGCAACTGCAATTATTTTTCGGCTTTAATATTTTATAAATCACGAGTATTACAGCAAGCATAACTAATACGAAAGTAAGAATACTTTGAATTGGTAATTGACCAACTTGATAAACCAAAAAAGAAACCAACCAAGCTAAAATCAGTGTATAAAACAACTCAAACAACATCCATTTTCTACTTCCTTCACGAGCTATGGATGTCAAAGCTGCAATACAAGGGAAATAAAGTAATACAAACAACATAAAAGTATAAGCCACCAAAGGCGAATATACCTTTTGTCCTGCCCGACTACCTGAAGTATAAACCTGAGATTGCAAGGTTTCAACTAACGAACTCGATTCCTCATCAGCATCTTCATCAGCATGATAAAGAATACCCATTGTAGAGACTACAATTTCTTTAGCTGCCAGACCAGAAATCAAGCTAACGCCCATTTTCCAATCAAAACCAAGAGGACGGACAACAGGTTCGATAAAATGACCCAACTGACCAATGTAAGAATGCTCACTATGCGTAGCCAATTTATCTAAAGAAAGTTCTTCGATTTTAATTTCTTTTTCTTCTGGAGTCAACTCATTTGAATTCTCAACAGAAGCTATTTGTTCGTCAAAAGTAGAAAGCAATTCTTCATTTCTAGGAAAATACTCCAATGCCCAAATAATGATAGAAGCCAACAAAATTACGGTTCCCATTTTTTGCAAATACTGAACACTCTTATTCCACATGTGAAGCAACGTATTGCGAACTGTAGGAATACGATAAGGAGGCAATTCCATCACAAACTGATCAGATTTTCCTTTTAATATAGTCTTGCTCAAAACACCAGCCGTAAGCACAGCAATCACCACACCAATTAGGTAAATACTAAACAATACAAGAGCCTGATATTTTGTAAAAAATGCTGCTACCAATAGCAAATAAACAGGCAATCGAGCTGGACACGACATAAAAGGGACCACCAACATTGTAATAATTCGATCGCGACGATTTTCAAGTGTACGAGTAGCCATAATAGCAGGGACAGCACAACCGAATCCCATAATTATAGGAATAAACGATTTACCATGCAAACCTATTTTATGCATAATTTTATCCATCAAGAAAGCTGCACGAGCCATATAACCAGTATCTTCCATAATCGAAATAAAGAAGAACAATATCAACACATTAGGCAAGAAAACCAAAACGCCCCCAACACCAGCGATGATGCCATCGACAATCAAATCGGTAAACATGCCTTCAGGTAAAACATCCGACAACCAATCAGACAAATAACTAACACCACTATCGATCCAACCTTGAGGATAAGCCCCCAAATCAAAAGTAGCGACAAACATCAAAAATACAAACAAAATCAAGATAGGAATACCAGCCCATTTATTTGTAAGAATAGTATCAATAGATTGAGAAATGTTATTTTTTAAATCTGCCCGCTCATACGTTTCATTTAAGGCTCCACGAATAAATCCATATTTGGCATTATTTATCACACTACTTATATCTTCTGCGAAAGAAGTTTCAATGAATTTACGTTCCGACTCAGCTACTGCCAAAACCTCATTGATGTTTGAAATAGAAGCCAATTCTTTTTGAGTTTCAGAATCACCTTCCAACAATTTTAGGGCAATATAACGATTAGGATAACGATTAGCCAAATCGGTATTATTTCCCAATACACTACGAATTGAGGTAATTGATTTCTCTATATCTTCACCATAATTAATATGAATATGCTTTACAAATGGAGACTTATCCTCATACATTTCCACGATATTTTCTAATACCGATTCTATTCCCTCCCCTTTGTGAGCCATAGTAGGAATAATAGGTATTCCAAGCATTGAACCTAATGAATTATAATCGAATTTTGCCCCCGATTTTTCCAATTCATCATACATATTCAATGCCATAACAACCCTTAAATTCATATCAATAAGTTGGGTTGTTAGAAATAAATTTCTTTCCAGATTTGAAGCATCCACAATATTTAGAACAACATCAGGATGTTCATCTACTATATATTTTCGCACATAAAGTTCTTCGGGAGAATATTCAGTAATAGAATAAGTACCAGGCAAATCGACCAAATTGATGGTATAACCTCGGTGATAAAAAGTGCCGACTTTTGAATCAACCGTT
>Ga0247610_10005164_pt1 | contig 13789 bp, 11 predicted proteins | sample 174DNAGHGhighgp2_FD_193483 | JGI IMG/M metagenome (GOLD analysis project Ga0247610, IMG submission 193483) | Sheep rumen microbial communities from Palmerston North, Manawatu-Wanganui, New Zealand - 1742 DNA GHGhigh gp2 | ecosystem: Host-associated > Mammals > Digestive system > Stomach > Rumen...
ATACCACTTATGTAGCTCCGGAACCGGAGAAGCACTATATGGTTTATGGTGAGGCTGCGGTTGCCAACGGTGAGGATTGGAATGAGAATTCTGATATCAACGTCATGACTACTACCGATGGCGGTCTGACTTACACACTGACCATTGAAGGCCTTACGCTCCAAGCTCTCCCGAGAGTATATGAGTTCAAGATCATTGAGAAAGGTAACAATGGCAGTGAGTACTTCCCGCGTCGATATGGTGCTAACGCAAGCTTCCATGTAGAAGAGGCAGGTATCTATACCATCACCTATATCTACACTGTAGCAACGGAGAATTGCGTTGTGGATTTGCAGAAGACCGGTGACTTTGAGCCGACATTGGCTAACGGTTACTACCTGGTAGGTGACTTCGCAGGTGTTGCATCTTGGAATCCGGTTGCAGAGCGTATGTTCGCAGCTAATCCGGACAACGAAGCTGAGATGGTACTGGCCGGCGTTGAACTCGCAGCTGATGACTCGCTGAAAGTTGTTTACGTAGAGAACGACGCTATCGTAACGTGGTTCCCGGCAGAAGGCGGTAACTACGTAGTAGACGCAGACCATGCAGGTCTGAAGGACATCTACTTCCGTGCTGACTATCAAGGTGCTGATGATTGGTTCTACGGCTGCATCTATATCGCAGCTAACAGCGGTTCCGCAATCATAAACACCGAGGCTGCAAAGGTTGCTGTTAAGCAGCTGCGCAACGGTATGGTAATCATCCGCCGCGGTGATCGCGAATACACGATTATGGGACAGTTGGTTAAATAACCAAAGGTCTAAATAACTCAAAAGGCGGGCAGTTTTAAACTGCTCGCTTTTTTTCTTGCCAAATATTTGCATATTTGGAAAAATTTTCGTACCTTTGCAGCCGATTAGTATGAATCGACTTAACTGATATATCATTATGAAAAAACTGACATTCATTCTTCTGTGCTTATTCGCGCTTAAGGCAGCGGCACAAGTAACCACCGATCCTGCTATTCTTCAACAAGGGCAAACCGGTAGTGTGAAGATCATTTTTGATCCAGCTAAAGGCAATAAGGGTATGTTGGGAGCAGACTCCTGCTTTATGTACTCCTGCGTGCAGGTGGATAATCAAATGAAAGATGGTAAACCGGATTGGAAGTATGAACTGGCTCCATGGCCGTCCTATTCGTCGAAGACTCGTATGACGAAGTCCGGCTCCAAATGGGTGATTACCATTCCGGACCTCAACACGTTCTATGGTGTGGCCGCCGGTCAGACGATCACGAAGATCCTGGTGCTCTTTACCGACGGTGTGAAGGACAGCCGTTCCGGTCGCGGTCCCGGTGGGCAGGATATCATCATCGATGTAGTGGGCCGCGGTATTCATGTGGCCTTCGCCGAAGAACTGGAGGCGCTGTCTTCGCAGGGCTCTCGGGCGGTTGTCAAATGTCACGCTACCGAAACAGCCGAACTGGTGCTCAAGCAAAACGGCAAGGAGGTGAAACGGTTTACCGGCACGGACATGGAATTTAATGCTACGTTCAATGCGGGCGGTAAGAACACTTTCGAGTTGACGGGTACAACGGCTAGCGGTTCGTCCACTGCAACCACTTCCACTTATGTGGCTACTTCTCCGGTCAAGCAGAATCGTCCTTCCGGTATTCTCAACGGTATCTACTATAACTCCGATCCGTCCAAAGTGACGCTCTGTACGTATGCCGGCAGTAAGACCGAGGCCGCTAAACACGTGTTTGTTGTGGGTGATTTCAACAACTGGGAGATCTCCAATAGTTTCCAGCTCAAGCAGGCTAACGATAGCTCCTATTTCTGGATCGAGTTGCAGGGCTTGACACCGAAGAAAGAGTATGCTTTCCAGTATGTGGTAATGCGTGCGGACGGCGAGGTGAAGCGTATCTGCGATCTCTATTCGGAGAAAGTGCTGACCTGGGATGACCGATGGGAACCGAGTCAGATCGACCCGGACCTGATGCCGTATCCGGAGCAGGCTGACGGTAGTTTTGTGACGGTGATCCAGACCGGTAAGGATGCTTACAAGTGGTCCGATGCTACGCTCAATTTCAAGCGTCCGAATAAGAACAACCTCGTTATCTACGAGTTGTGGGTGTATGACCATACGCCGGCGCGTACGATTGCCGGTATCATGGAACGTCTGGATTATCTTCAGAACCTCGGTGTGAACGCGATCGAGCTCATGCCGATCACAGAGTTCGACGGCAATGAAAACTGGGGTTACTCGCCCTGTCTGTACTTCGCGTTGGATAAGGCCTACGCTACGCCGACGCAGTTCAAGGATTTCGTTGATGCATGTCACCAACGCGGCATGGCTGTCATTCTCGATATGGTGTTCAACCACGCGACAGGAAACAACCCGATGAACAAGCTCTATCCGAAGACCTCGGAGACGGCTTCGCTGTCGGATCTGCGGCTCAACCCTTGGTTCAATGTGACGGCACCGCATCCGGATAATGTCTATGAGGATTGGAACCACGATTTCGGGCCGGCTCACACGATGTTCATCCGCGCGCTCAATTACTGGATTAAGGAATATAAGGTGGACGGTTATCGTATGGACTTGAGTCATGGTCTCTGCGGTCCGTCGTACAATGCAGTAACGAACCTCAAGGACTATTATGCAAAGGGAGTGAAAGCTGCTGCTTCGGATGCTTATTTCATCTTGGAGCACTGGGGCAACCATATGAGCTCTGACCGTCCGGAACTGGTGAACGCCGGTATGATGTGCTGGCAAAATACCAATGCCGCTTACATGCAGACAGCTATGGGTTGGCTTAAACCGGATGACGAAGGCCATACTGATGGTTTTGATGATGCGAACAAGGATAACTACGTATCCTATTGCAATAACCACGATGAGGAGCGTCCTTGGTTCAAAGCTAAACAATGGGGTGACGGCGATATGAAGACCGATTTGGCGGTTCGTTGCGCACGTATTCCGCTGAACATGGCATTCCAAGTGCTGCTCAACGGTCCGCAACTCTTCTATCACTACGATGAGATCGGTTTCGATTTCTCGAAGTTCCAGAATGCCGATGGCGAGTGGGGTAGTGACGGTCATGATAAGTATGGTATTGAGCCGTATGTTAATGAAGAAATGAAGATGAAAACCAAATTCCGTCCGGAGCCGTGGATCAATTCCGAAAATCCGCGTATGCAGGCATACCAGAAAGTAGCGCAGATCATTCAACTCCGTACACGTCTCCTGCCGAAAGTGTTTGAGGGCGATCCGACAGCCGCTTCGTTGTCCAGTGGTAAGTCGCTCCGTACGATCCAGTGGGGTAGCAATGTGTTTGCAGCAGGTAACTTCGCAGCATCCGGTACCCAAACCGTTTCGCTGCCTTCCGGTACGTGGTATGACTATTTAGGCGGTGCTGCTAAAGCGGATGCTTCCTATACACTCCAACCGGGTGAGGTGAAAGTGTTCACGGGCGCACAACTCCAAGCACCGGAGATCCCGTCGCACTATGACTTCAAAGTGGGGGTAGAGAACGTCTTCTTCAACGAAGCCCCGAAGGCAAGCAAGATCCTGCGCAACGGTCAGGTGCTCATCCTTCGCGGTGACCAGGTATATGATTTGATGGGACGGAGAGTTAAATAATGTACATTGCAATTGCCGGAAATATCGGAGCAGGTAAGACGACGCTGACCAAGATGTTGGCGAAGTACTACGGGTGGGAGCCGCGCTTTGAGAGCGTGAGCTTCAACCCCTATCTGGAGGATTATTACGGCGACATCAACCGCTGGGCGTTCTGCCTCGAGACCTATTTCCTCAAGGAGCGTTTCAAGGACATGCTGGCGGTGCAGAAAGCCACGCACACCATTGTGCAGGACCGCTCGATCTTCGAAGGTGTCTATGTCTTCGTGCGCAATAACTACGAGCGTGGTGACCTGAGTCAACGGGATTTTGAGACCTTCATGGAACTGTTCGATCTCATGAAATCGCAGATGAAGATGCCTGACATGATGATCTATCTCCGCAAGTCCGTACCGGCGCTCATCGCGCAGATCCAGAAACGCGGACGGGATTATGAGCAGACCATGCAGATCGATTACCTCAAGGACCTGAACGACAAATACGAGGACTTCATCTTTCATAAGTACGAAGGGCGTGTGCTGGTCATCGAGTCCGATGGAATGGATTTTGAGAACAACCCCGCAGACTTCCGCACGGTAGTCAACAAAGTAGATGCCGAACTGTTCGGACTCTTTAGTGAAAACAATTGGAATAAATAAATAATACTATGCATATAGCAGTTGCCGGAAACATTGGTTGTGGTAAGACCACACTGACCAACATGTTAGCCAAACATTATGGCTGGGAGCCGCGCTTTGAGAGCGTGGAGTATAACCCCTATCTGGAGGATTTCTACGGAGATATGGCTCGCTGGTCCTTCAACCTCCAGGTCTATTTCCTCAACAAACGTTTCAAGGACGTGGTCGAGATCGGTAAGGAGAGCAAGTACATCATCCAGGACCGTACGATCTACGAGGATGCACGTATCTTCGCGCCGAACCTCCACGAGCAGGGCTTCATGTCCGATCGCGATTTTGAGAACTACCGCGACCTGTTCGACCTGATGATGTCGCTCGTTAAGATGCCTGACCTGCTGATCTATGTGCGTGCTTCGCTGCCGACACTTGTGTCGCAGATCCAGAAACGCGGCCGCGGCTATGAGCAGTCCATCCGTATGGATTATCTCCAGGGTCTGAACGACAAGTACGAGAACTGGATCAAGGATTATAAAGGCAAACTGCTCATCGTCGAGGGTGATAAGATCAAGTTTGGGGACAACCCGGAGGATTTCCGTTGGGTGACCGACCGCATCGATGCCGAACTGTTCGGTCTCTTCCCCTTCGAGTCGGATGCCCAAACAGGCAAGGAGATTTGATTCAACATTTTCTCGACTATATTGCCATCGAGCGAAAGTACTCGCAGCGCACCGTGGAGGCTTACCACGATGATCTGCGGGACTTTTGTCGTTTTATGGGCTGGGAGATCGAGGATTTTAACCCGAAAGAGGTGTCCGAGACCGATGTGAAGACTTGGATGTTGGATATGCTGGAAGAGCAACACCAGTCGCCCCGCTCCGTCAAACGCCGCCTCTCCGCGCTCCGCTCGTTCTATAAGTTCCTGCTGCGCCAGAAGAAAGTGACGAAAGACGTCACCGCCCGTATCATCCCGCCCAAAGCCGACAAACCCCTGCCCGTTTTCTTCCGGCAAGAGGAGATGAGAGCGGAGGAGCAGAATTCGGAAGATAGAATACAGAGTACAGATAATAGTTACAAAGCGATCCGGGACGGCCTCATCATCGAACTGCTCTATCAGACGGGTATGCGTCAGGCGGAGCTCTTAGGCCTCACCGATGCCGACCTGGACCTGCAGCAAGGACAGGTCCGTATCTTTGGTAAACGCCGCAAGGAGCGCATCGTACCGATAGGGGAGAAGCTCATCGCGCAGATCAAGGAGTACATGGAGAGTCGAGACCTCGAGTTCTCGAGACCTCGGGATAACGACCGTTTCTTCCCGAATCTGACCAAATACACCTTATATACTATCGTGCGCACGCGTATGGGAGAGGTGTCGACGCTCAAGAAACACTCGCCGCACGTGCTTCGGCATACGTTTGCCACCGCCATGCTCGACAACGGAGCCGACATCCGCACGATCCAGACGCTGTTAGGACACGCATCGCTCTCCACTACCCAGGTCTATACGCATACGACCTTCGAGCAGATAAAGCGGGTCTATAACGCAACTCACCCCCGTGCAAAGCAAAATGTAGATGGCAAAAACAAGAAAAATGACTAAAAAATGCATTTTTTTGCAAAAATATTTGGTCAATTCAAAAAAAAGCAGTACTTTTGCACGCTTTTTCGTCGGAAGAGTATCGACGACGCCTCTATAGCTCAGTTGGTAGAGCACTAGATTTGTAATCCAGCGGTCGTTGGTTCGAGTCCGACTAGAGGCTCAAAAGATCTTTGAAAATTGGGTGTGTTCCAGAGTGGCCAAATGGGGCAGACTGTAAATCTGCTGTCTTCGACTTCGGTGGTTCGAATCCATCCGCACCCACACAATCGAGAGGCTATCTCTCGTCTTGCGCGAAAGTAGCTCAGTCGATAGAGCACTAGCCTTCCAAGCTGGGGGTCGCGGGTTTGAGTCCCGTCTTTCGCTCATATGCTGCTTTAGCTCAGTGGTAGAGCGCATCCTTGGTAAGGATGAGGTCCCGAGTTCAACTCTCGGAAGCAGCTCTTTTATTGTGTAATAACGACAACAAACAAACTATTTTAGTTTATTAACGTTAATAAAAATTAAAGAATTACTATGGCAAAAGAAAAATTTGACCGTTCGAAACCGCACGTTAACATCGGTACCATCGGTCACGTTGACCACGGAAAAACGACTCTGACCGCTGCTATTACCCAGGTATTGGCAAAGAAAGGTCTGTCTGAGATCCGTTCGTTCGACTCTATTGACAACGCTCCGGAAGAGAAAGAGCGTGGTATTACCATTAACACCGCTCACGTAGAGTATCAGACGGCTAACCGTCACTACGCTCACGTTGACTGTCCGGGTCACGCCGACTATGTAAAGAACATGGTTACCGGTGCTGCTCAGATGGATGGTGCTATCATCGTTGTAGCTGCTACAGATGGTCCGATGCCTCAGACTCGTGAGCACATCCTGTTGGCTCGCCAAGTAAACGTACCGCGTCTGGTTGTATTCATGAACAAGTGCGATATGGTTGACGATCCTGAGATGCTCGACCTCGTTGAGATGGAAATGCGTGAGTTGCTGAGCTTCTATGAGTTCGACGGCGACAACACTCCGGTTATCCGCGGTTCTGCACTTGGTGCATTGAACGGTGTTCCTGAGTGGGAAGAGAAGATTATGGAATTGATGGACGCTTGCGACACATGGATTCCGCTGCCGACTCGTGACAAAGATAAACCGTTCCTGATGCCGGTAGAGGATGTATTCTCGATCACCGGTCGTGGTACTGTTGCAACAGGTCGTATCGAGACCGGTGTCATCAAAGTTGGTGACGAGGTTCAGTTGATCGGTCTGGGTGCTGAGGGTAAGAAGAGCGTTGTAACCGGCGTTGAGATGTTCCGCAAATTGCTGGACGAAGGTGAAGCTGGTGATAACGTAGGTCTGCTCCTCCGTGGTATCGATAAGGATGAGGTAAAACGTGGTATGGTATTGACTCACCCGGGTGTTGTTAAACCGTACAGTGAGTTCAAGGCTTCGGTTTATATCCTCAAGAAAGAGGAAGGTGGCCGTCACACTCCGTTCCACAACCACTATCGTCCGCAGTTCTACATCCGTACCATGGATGTTACCGGTGAGATCACTCTGCCGGAAGGAACTGAGATGGTAATGCCGGGTGATAACCTCGAGATCACCGTTAAGTTGATCTATCCGGTTGCTTGCTCTGAGGGTCTGCGTTTCGCAATCCGTGAGGGTGGCCGTACCGTAGGTTCCGGTCAGATCACCAAACTGATCGACTAATACTGTCATTGGTAAACCGCTTGGGGCATCGTGCCCCGAGCGTTTTACGGAAGTCCTCCAATGGTAGGAGAGCGGTCTCCAAAACCGTCAATGTGGGTTCGATTCCTGCCTTCCGTGCAAAGCGAAGTGTTACGCCTTCGCCGCCCGTAGGGGCAAGCTTCATCCTCGGCAACGAGGCTGGAGCTAAATGTAAGAAAAAACATAGCTTCCGATTCGACTTTGGCACTTGCTGGAGCCGAGTTTGGTTGCGCTTAAAGAGATAATTAAAAAATCTACTGATATGGCTTTTGTAGAAAACGTTAAAGAATCGTACAACGAACTGGTCCACAAAGTAAGCTGGCCGACCCGCAAGGAGCTGGCACAGAGCTCGGTGATCGTATTGATTGCTTCCATCATCTTAGCGCTCATCGTGTGGCTTATGGACTGGTGCTTTGAGTCCATCATGACCTTTGTTTATGGTCTCTTCTAAATCGATAGACTATGGCAGAGAACAAAAAACAATGGTATGTACTGCGCGCTATTAGCGGCAAGGAGAACAAGGTCGAAGAGTACATCAACAATGCGCTCGTCTCCTCTTCCCTCTTCCGCGAGTACGTATCGCAGGTGCTCATCCCGCGTGAAAAAGTAGTCACCCTCAAGAACGGCAAACGTACCGAGAAAGAGCGCAATCTCCTTCCCGGTTATCTGCTCGTGGAGTGCTATTTGTGCGACGAGAGCTTCCCGCTCCTTCGCAACATCCCCAACGTGCTGGGATTCCTGAGCGGCGGTAAGACGACCGTCAAACCCAAACCCGTTTCCCAAGAGGAAGTGAACAAACTGGTTGGCATCGCAAGTGAAAGCGAAACGCGTGCAGCCAGCGAGATCGAGTTCCTCGTAGGCGAGAGCGTCAAGGTTTGCGACGGACCGTTCAACGGCTTCAAGGGTACCGTACAAGAGGTAGCGGCCGATAAGCACAAACTGAAAGTGGTTGTTACGATCTTTGACCGCCAGACTCCGCTCGAGCTGGGCTACAACCAGGTAGAAAAAGAGTAGGAGACTCCGTTACAAGTCGTTAGTTACTACTCGATAGTTTCAAATTTATTAACCGGCCGAGGGCTCATAACCCGCTATCAGGCCAAAAACTATTAACAACGTAAAACTATGGCTAAAGAAATTGCTGGTTTTATTAAACTCCAAATCAAGGGTGGCGCTGCCAATCCTGCTCCTCCGGTAGGCCCGGCTCTGGGTTCGAAGGGTGTGAACATCATGGAGTTTTGCAAACAGTTCAATGCCAGAACGCAAGACAAAGCAGGAAAAGTTCTTCCTGTCGTTATCACTGTTTATGCAGACAAATCCTTTGACTTCATCGTTAAGACTCCTCCTGTAGCTATCCAGCTCCTCGAGGCGGCTAAGGTGAAGAGCGGATCCGATCAGCCGAACCGTACCAAGGTGGCTACTATCACCGAGGAGCAGGCTACGCAGATCGCTCAGGACAAGATGGCGGATCTCAACTGTTTCACCGTAGAGTCCGCGCTCAAAATGGTCAAAGGTACTGCTCGCAGTATGGGTATCGTAGTAAAGTAATCCACTTCAATTCACATCAACAATTATGGCAAAACTGACAAAAAAACAGAAGCTTGCTGCTGAGAAAATTGAAGCTGGTAAGCTGTACACCATCGAAGAGGCAGCTGCGCTCGTAAAAGAGATCACTACCACCAAATTCGATGCAAGTGTAGATATCGACGTACGTCTGGGTGTTGACCCGCGTAAGGCCAACCAAATGGTTCGTGGCGTCGTTGCACTCCCTAACGGAACGGGTAAAGTTGTTCGCGTTCTCGCACTCTGTATGCCAGATCAAGAGGCAGCTGCGAAAGAGGCAGGTGCTGACTATGTAGGTCTGGATGAGTATATTGAAAAGATCAAAGGTGGATGGACGGACATTGACGTGATCATCACCCAACCTCAGATCATGGGTAAGATCGGTGCCCTCGGTCGTGTATTAGGTCCTCGTGGCTTGATGCCGAACCCCAAGAGCGGTACCGTTACCATGGATGTAGCGAAAGCTGTTAAAGAGGTCAAGGGCGGTAAGATCGACTTCAAAGTTGATAAGTTCGGTATTGTACACACCTCCATCGGTAAAGTAAGCTTCAGCGCTGACAAGATCGCTGAGAACGCTCTCGCGTTCATCGACACGATCAAGCACCTCAAGCCCGCTGTTTCCAAGGGTGAGTACATCAAGAGCGTTTATCTTTCCAGCACTATGAGTCAGGGTATTAAGATCGATACCAAATCGCTTTAATCTCTAAAAACAAAGGACAAGTATGAAAAAGGAAGATAAAAATCTCGTCATTGAAGCCCTTGGCGCACAATTGGCTGAGTACTCGCACTTCTACCTCGTTAACATCGAGGGCCTGAACGCAGAGAAGACCAGCGAACTGCGTCGCGCTTGCTTCAAGCAGGACATCAAGCTCTTGGTTGCCAAGAACACACTCCTCCAGAAGGCCCTCGAGAAAAAGGGCGTGGAGGCTGAGATCTTCGGCGCACTCAAGGGTAACACCGCACTCATGCTCAGCAACACCGGTAACGTGCCCGCTAAACTCATCAAGGAGTTTACCAAAGGCGACAAGACCGGAGAGGCTAAGCCGCAACTCAAAGCTGCTTACGTAGAAGAGACTGTTTACGTAGGCAAGCAGAACCTCGAGTTCCTCTGCGCTATCAAGTCCAAGAACGAACTTATCGCCGAATTGGTTGCATTGCTGCAATCGCCTGCGAAGAACGTCATCTCGGCTTTGGAGAGCGGAAAGAACACCATCCACGGCGTACTCAAAACTCTCGAAGAGCGCGCTTAAAATTAAACAAACTGAATTAAAAATCATTTAAAATTTATACGATCATGGCAGATCTTAAAGTTATTGCTGAACAATTAGTTAACCTTACCGTTAAGGAAGTAAATGAACTCGCTACTATCCTCAAAGAGGAGTACGGAATTGAGCCGGCTGCTGCAGCTGTTGCAGTTGCTGCTCCTGCTGCTGGCGGCGCTGCTGCTGAGGCTGTTGAGGAGAAGACCTCGTTCGACGTAGTTCTCAAGAGCGCTGGTGCTAACAAGCTCCAGGTTGTTAAGGCCGTTAAGGAGCAAACCGGTCTCGGCCTCAAAGAGGCTAAGGACATCGTAGACGCTGCTCCTTCTAACGTTAAGGAAGGCGTTGACAAAGCTACCGCTGAGGCTCTCAAGAAAGCTCTCGAAGAGGTAGGCGCTGAGGTAGAGCTCAAGTAATACCTCCCCAACCAACCACTCTTTTCGGGTGGAATAGGTTTAGATCCGTACGCAAAATACGGGTCTAAACCTTTTCTGCTCAATAAGACAGAATGATTAAAAAACTGAAAAATCTGATAATTATTATAGGGCGAAAATTAAAATACTATAAAATACAACGCCAGTGATTTAGATTTAAATTATTCATTATCAGCAGTTTAGTTCTGTTAATTAATTATCAACCATATAAAATAATGGCTACAAGTAAAAAACAGCAGAGAGTCAATTTCTCGCGTATGCAAAAGAGCATGCCGTTCCCTGACTTTCTCGACATTCAGCTGAAGTCCTTCGCCGAATTTTTGCAGATGGATTCGACTCCGGAGCAACGTCGTAAAGAGGGACTCTTTAAGGTATTCCAGGAGAACTTCCCGATCCAGGATACCCGCAACAGCTTCACGCTCGCTTTCTTGGACTATTCGGTTGACCGTCCTCGCTACTCCATCGAGGAGTGCATCAAGCGCGGTTTGACCTATTCCGTCCCTTTGAAAGCCAAACTGCGTCTGAGCTGCGAGGATCCTGATCATGAGGACTTCGATACCGTCGTTTCCGATGTGTACCTCGGTACCATCCCGTACATGACTCCCAAAGGCACCTTCGTCATCAACGGTGCCGAGCGTGTCATCGTGAGTCAGTTGCACCGTTCACCGGGTGTGTTCTTCGGAACATCCATGCACTCCAACGGTACCAAGCTCTACTCGGCACGTATCATCCCCTTCCGCGGATCGTGGATCGAGTTCAGTACGGATATCAACAAGGTCATGTACGCTTACATCGACCGTAAGAAGAAATTACCGGTAACCACCCTGCTCCGTGCCATCGGTTTTGAGTCCGACAAGGACATCCTCAACTGCTTCGACCTCGCCGAGGAAGTGAAGGTCAACAAGGAGGCACTCGAGGCGTGCATGGGCCGTAAGTTAGCCGGTGATGTGATGCGGGCTTGGGTAGAAGATTTCGTGGATGAGGATACCGGTGAGGTGTCGTCTATCGAGCGTAACACCATCGTGGTAGAGCGCGAGGAAGAACTGACGCCGGAAACGATCGAGACCATCCTCGAGTCCGGATCCAAGACCGTCCTGCTCCACAAGCAGGAGGAGCGCGAGAACGATTTCGCCATCATCTTCAACACCTTGCAGAAAGACCCGGCTAAGACGGAGAAAGAGGCTGTCCTCTATATCTACCGCCAGCTGCGTAACGCCGAGCCGGCCGATGATGCAACGGCACGAGAGATGATCCAGAACCTCTTCTTCTCGCAGAAGCGCTACGACCTTGGTGATGTAGGACGTTATCGTATCAACCGCAAGCTCAACATGTCCATCCCGGAGGACACCCGAGTCCTGACCAAGGAGGACATCATCGAGATCATCAAGTACCTCGTCATGCTCATCAACTCCAATGCGGAAGTCGATGATATCGACCACCTGTCGAACCGTCGCGTTCGTACCGTCGGCGAGCAGCTCTACAACCAGTTCGGTATCGGTCTGGCTCGTATGGCGCGCACCGTTCGTGAGCGTATGAACGTCCGCGACAACGAGGTCTTCACCCCGACCGACCTGATCAACGCCAAGTCCATCTCGTCGATCATCAACAGCTATTTCGGTACCAACGCCCTGAGCCAGTTCATGGATCAGCAGAACCCGCTCGCCGAGATTACCCACAAGCGCCGTATGTCGGCCCTCGGTCCCGGCGGTCTGAGTCGTGATCGTGCTGGTTTCGAGGTGCGAGACGTACACTATACTCACTACGGCCGTCTCTGTCCTATCGAGACACCGGAAGGACCGAACATCGGTCTGATCTCTTCGCTCTGTATTTATGCGAAGATCAACGACCTCGGCTTCATCGAGACTCCGTATCGTCAGGTACACGACTCGATCGTCGATCTCGACAACGACCACGTTGTTTACCTCTCCGCAGAGGACGAGGAGAACCAAGTGGTGGCACAGGGTAACGCACCGCTCCGTCCGGACGGTAGTTTCATCCGTACCAAGGTCAAGACCCGTCTGGGTGCCGACTTCCCTGTCGTTGCACCGTCCGAGGTCAACCTCATGGACGTAGCGCCCTGTCAGATCGCTTCGGTCGCTGCTGCACTCATTCCGTTCCTCGAGCACGATGATGCTCACCGTGCCCTCATGGGATCGAACATGATGCGTCAGGCAGTTCCTCTGATCACCAACGAGGCGCCGATCGTCGGAACCGGTATCGAGCAACAACTCGTCACCGACAGCCGCACACAGATCATCGCAGAGGCCAATGGTACCGTTACCTTCGTCGATGCAGACACGATCCGTATCAAGTACGAGCGTTCCGAAGAGGATGAACTCATCTCCTTCGAGCCCGCTGAGAAAGAGTACAAACTGCCGAAGTTCGAGAAGACCAACCAGAACACCACCATCGACCTCCAACCGATCGTTCGCAAGGGCGACAAGGTGGAAAAGGGACAGATCCTCACCGAGGGTTACTCCACCGCAGGTGGCGAACTGGCACTTGGTAAGAACCTCAAGGTAGCCTACATCCCTTGGAAGGGTTACAACTACGAGGATGCCATCGTCCTCTCCGAGCGTATCGTTCGCGAGGATATGTACACCTCCGTACACGTCGTAGAGCAGCTGCTCGAGGTACGTGATACCAAGCGCGGTATGGAGGAGTTCACGGCCGACATCCCCAACGTCTCCGAGGAGGCTACCAAAGACCTCGACGAGAACGGTATCATCCGTATCGGTGCGTATGTACAACCGGGCGACATCCTCATCGGTAAGATCACCCCGAAGGGTGAGACCGATCCGAGTCCGGAGGAGAAACTCCTCAAGGCCATCTTCGGTGACAAAGCCGGCGATGTTAAGGATGCGTCCCTCAAGTGCAGCCCGTCCCTCGACGGTGTCATCATCGATAAGAAACTCTACTGCCGCGCCGTCAAAGACCGCAAGCAGAAGATGGAGGATAAAGAGACCCTGCAGAAGATGGATC
>Ga0247610_10005166_pt1 | contig 13789 bp, 11 predicted proteins | sample 174DNAGHGhighgp2_FD_193483 | JGI IMG/M metagenome (GOLD analysis project Ga0247610, IMG submission 193483) | Sheep rumen microbial communities from Palmerston North, Manawatu-Wanganui, New Zealand - 1742 DNA GHGhigh gp2 | ecosystem: Host-associated > Mammals > Digestive system > Stomach > Rumen...
ATGAAGACCGGGCAGGTGGCGACATCAGCCGATTTGACAAAGCCAAGAAGAAAAAGAAAAAAAAGAAGCCACAGGCCAACAAAGAAAACGAGAAGAAGAATGCGGAATAAAGCAATGATTATAGCACTCGCGATGGCAGCACTGATAGTGTCAGCCTGCCATCGCGGTGTGATATACAGCCACTACGAACACGTGGATAACGACGGATGGGAGCGCAACGACACTATGCACTTCTATATACCATGTGTAAAAGAGTCAGGCGTATATCAACAGCAGGTCATGCTACGCACAGACAACTCGCTACCCTTCCTTGGTATCAGCGTAATCGTAGAGCAAGAGATCTTCCCACGTGGAGAGCACAAGCGTAAACGCATAGACTGTCCGTTGGTTGAGAAGAACGGACAAGTGATGGGTAACGGCATAAGCTGCTATCAGTATAGTTTTAAGGTTGACAGTTTAGAACTATACGAGGGCGACTCGTTACACATTTACGTGATGCACTACATGAAGCGCGAAACCATGCCAGGTATCACGGATGTTGGAATCGAGATAAGTAAGAATTAAGAATTTAGAGAGGGTTAGTTGTGCAACAGGTTTCTACCTGCATCAATACGCAGGAAAATGAACAGCAACAACGTGAATCCCCACAGTGATGATCCTCCATAGCTGAAGAACGGTAACGGAATACCGATTACAGGCGTTAGTCCAAGCACCATTCCTACATTGATAAACACATGGAATAGGAATATACTAACCACACAATAGCCGTAGACTCGGCCAAACTTGTGCACTTGTCGCTCGGCCAAGTGAATCAATCGCCATATCAAAGCAAGGAACAACAGCAATACTCCTGCAGAACCCACAAAGCCTTCCTCCTCGCCTACAGTGCAGAAGATGAAGTCGGTATCCTGCTCAGGCACGTACTTCAGTTTGGTCTGAGTACCGTTAAGGAATCCCTTACCTTGCAATCCTCCAGATCCGATGGCGATCTCACTCTGGTGCACATTATATCCAGCGCCCTTCAAGTCTTCTTCCAGTCCCAGGAGCACATTGATACGAACACGCTGGTGTGGTTCGAGCACGTGGTTAAGAGCATAGTCGGCCACATTGAAGAACAATAGCGAACCCACAGCAAAAGCAGTTATCCACAGATAGTTGCGCATGCGAGTAGCAAGGAATCTGTATAGCAGATAGATTACCAAAGCTGCACAGAGCACCATCTCTATATAGTTAATATCGAATGGGATAATCCACAATCCGAAGATTAGTGCTACTACAGTAGCGCCAAGACCAACCAGTATCATACGGATAGTGTCGCGCTTGTCATTGCAGTACACAAATACCAGTCCGGCTGAGAATATCTGAATCAGCAGCAGCACGGCAAACTTACCCACAGATGTAGGCGTGATACTAAGCATAGTGTCAGCAAAGCGGATTCCTACAACAAAGTAGACGACCATAGCCACACCTGTGAAGAGTATACTGCCAGGCATACCCTCGCGATATAGCATCAGGAAGAACGAGAAATACACCAGCGCACTACCCGTCTCACGCTGCAAAACGATGAACAGCATAGGCACGAATATTACGCCCAGCACAATAGCAAAGTCCTTCCATTTGGCTATAGTAAACCCATAGGTATTCATTAGTTTTGCCAGCGCTAGCGCCGTGGCAAACTTGGCAAACTCAGCTGGCTGAAGGCGTATAGGTCCTAACACAAGCCACGATCGGGAGCCCTTGATACTATGCGGATTAAAGATAGTGCCAAATAGCAGCAATAGCATCACTCCGAAAATGATGTAGGCAAACATATCGAGATAGCGATCGTCGAGCATCAGGATTACGAATCCCAGCACAATAGATGTACCTATCCATACAATCTGCATGCCCGAACGTGTGTCGAGACTAAACAGGTCAGTATCGCCATAGCTATAGCTGGCACCACACACGCTTACCCATCCGAAGGTAAGCAGGGCGATGTAGATGACAATCGTCCAGTAATCGAGCGAACGGATCACTCCCTTTTCTTTTCTATTACCTATCGCCTGCACCATATGCTATTCTGCGTTCCTGAATGCCACGAGCCTTAGCCTCGCTAGCCTCAGATAGTTTACCCTTAATATATTTCTCCATTATCAGTCCGCCGATGGGCACACCATAGGTAGCACCCCATCCACCATTCTCCACATACACGGCTACTGCAATCTTAGGATTCTCCATAGGAGCAAATCCCATAAATACAGAGTGGTCGTGACCACGGTTCTGGGCCGTACCAGTCTTACCACAGGCATTGAAGTCGTACTTGCTAAGCTCGTGACAAGTACCACCAAGTACAGATGATCGCATGCCTTGCACCACGTAGTCGTAAGCCTCTCTACTAGCCTTAGTGAAGTGCTTGCGTGTGTAAGTAGTGTCAAGTTTCTCACCCTGCACCTGTTTAACTACGTGAGGTGTGTAGTAATAGCCACGATTGGCGATTGTAGCGCCAAGGTTAGCTATCTGTAGTGGAGTGGCGTTTACCTCACCCTGACCGATTGCAATAGAGATGATGGTAAGTCCGTTCCACGAACCCTTATATGCCTTGTCGTAGAACATGGCATTAGGTATAAGTCCGCGCTTCTCGCCAGGCAGGTCGATGCCCAGACGATAGCCGAATCCCATCGATACCATATAGTCGCGCCAGGTGTTCATGGCGTTCTGTACTGATCCGTATTTACTGATGTTGGTATTGATCATGTGATACAATCCCCAACAGAAGAATCCGTTACACGATGTGCTGAGCGCAGGTACGAGCGGCAGTGGAGCAGCATGTCCGTGACAACCCACGTGCAGACCTTTGAAGTTGAATCCATGTCCACAGGGATACATTGTATGACTGTTGATAATACCCTCAGTCATAAACGTTAAGCCCTGTGTGGTCTTGAATGTTGAACCAGGAGGATACTGTCCCATGATGGCACGATTCAGCAGTGGTTTCCACACGTCCTGCTGCAGGGCGTGATGGTTCTTACTACGCAGTCGGCCCACCATCTGTCGTGGATCGTATGTGGGTGATGATACCATACAGAGCACCTCGCCAGTAGATGGTTCGATAGCCACGATAGCACCTATCTTGCCCTCCATCAGTCGTTCGCCGAGTGCTTGCAGTTCGGCATCGATACCAAGTGTCAGGTTCTTACCAGGAATGGCACGCTGGTCGAGTGCACCGTTCTGATAGCGGCCTTGTATACGTCCGTGAGCATCGCGCAGCAGTATCTGTATACCCTTCTGTCCGCGAAGCTGTTTCTCGTACGAACGCTCTATGCCCAACTTGCCGATATAGTCGCCAGGCTGGTAGTAATCGTCCTCCTCGATATCGGCAGGCGACACCTCGGCCACATCGCCAAGCACGTGCGCACCAATATTATAGGTATACTGGCGCACGCTGCGCTTCTGGATGTAGAAGCCAGGGAAACGATACATCTTCTCCTGAAACACGCTAAAGTCCTTGTCGCTAAGCTGACTCATGAACAGTTGCTCAGTGAATCGCGAGTAACCAGGATTCTTATTACGATCCTTCATCGTGGCCATTCTGCGTTCGAACTCGTCCTTAGTGATACCAAGAGCCTGACAGAAGTCAAGCGTATCCAGACGGTCCTTCATCTCGTTCATCACCACCATAATATCGTAGCTGGGCTGATTATAAACCAGCAGTTTGCCCTTACGATCCAGGATGGCGCCACGTGATGGATATTCTATCTTTCTAAGGAAAGCATTAGAGTCGGCACTCTTCTTATAGTCGTCGCTGGTAATCTGAAGCATAAACAGACGGATGATGTAGATGAACACAATCAATGCGGCCACCCCACCAATCACGTATTTTCGATATTCAAGATCGAAGTCTTTCTGCTTCACCTGCTTCTAACACTTTCGATTGCTAAAATCAGCACCATAGTAAGTAGTGCACTAACCAGAGAGCGTGCCAACCACATAAGCACATCAAAGAAGTTGAATGCCTCAAGAGCGAAGAACAGCATACAATAGAGCAGAGTAAGCAGTCCGCTAAGTGTGGCAAACTTACTATAGCCCAATGTCTTGATCGATGCTTCCAGATCTTCAGCCGAATCGCGTGGTGCGATCAAGTTCATCAGATAGCACTGAGCCAGACCAGCAAGAGTCATCACACTCGATGCCAGACCTGGAGTGTTCGAGAAGATGTCGATCAGCAGTCCCAGCATGAAGCATGACACCAGAACGAGCCACTTGGGGAAGTTACGACGAAAGGTGATGGCGAAATAGACGTAAAGCAGCGGAGTGCCAACGCCCAACAGATGCACATGGTTCAGGATAAGCACTTGAACCACAAGCAGCGATACAAACATCACCAATCTGTTAACCAGTTCTATCTTCATACTTACTATTGTCGCTGTTTGAAACTAATAGAGTCGCGGGCGGCCTGCATCAGTGCAGCACGCTCGGCTATACTCTTGTCGCTGAGAACCACCACATCGCGCAGATTACCAAAGTCGGTACTCAGGCGCACCTTAAGCTTGTACGACAGTCCGTCGCTAGAGTTGTATGCCTGCTCAATCTTACCTACGAGCACACCTGAAGGGAAGATCGACGAGAATCCGCTCGTCTCCATCCACTCGCCCAGCTTGAACTTGGCATGACGCGGCACATCCTCTACATAGGCTACTGATGGATCGCCACCATACCAGTGCAGATAGCCGAAGTAGCCGCGATTGCGGATACTACAGCTGATGCGCGACGAGGCAGCATTAAGGGCAGAGATAACAACCGAATAGTGGTCGCTAACCAGGTATACCACACCAACGATGCCGTTACCACAGGCCACACCCATATCAGGTTCTACTCCATCCTTACGTCCCTTATCGATGGTAATCAGGTTCTCAGCCTTGTGGATAGAGTTCTCAACCACTTTAGCCGATATCAGTTGATAGTGACTCAGAAACTCCAACTCCTTACGCTGGGTGTCGGTAGTATCCTTAGTTGCCTCGGCATACAGTCGTCGCAACTGGTCCAGCTGGCGCTCCTGATAGATATTGCGCAAGGTCAGCTCCTTGTTCACCTCAGCCATCGTGAGGTAGCTGGTCATCTTGCTCTCTATCTCGTATGCCTTACCGGCCATAGCATTGGCGCTCGAGAACCACACACTGCCCTGATAACTGTTGTACTGAAACAACAGAACAACACTGACTACTTCGAGCAATACGAAAACTAGCCAGTGATGATACTTGTATAGGAAATCCAGCAGATTGCGCATCGGCCCAAACTACCTTATTGATTATCTCATCAAGAAATTAAATCTATCGATATTCTTCAGTGCGATACCGGCACCCTTTGCTACGCTGTGCAAGGGATCCTCGGGCACGTGGAATGGGATATGCATCTTATCGGTAAGACGACGGTCCAAGCCACGCAGCAGTGCACCACCACCCGAGAGATAGATACCGTTCTTCACGATATCAGCATACAGCTCTGGTGGAGTATTCTCGAGTGCTGACAGCACAGCGTTCTCAATCTTAGCCACAGTCTTATCCAGACAGTGTGCAATCTCCTGATAGCATACAGGAACCTCCATTGGGAGAGCGGTGATACGGTTAGGTCCGTGAACGATGAAGTCCTCAGGAGCCTCATCACCCAGATCAGTGAGTGCCGAACCTACGTTGATCTTGATACGCTCAGCCATACGTTCAGACACCTTCACGTTGTGCTGGCGATACATATATTCCTGGATATCAGCTGTCAGGTCATCACCTGCAGTACGGATAGAGTTGTTTGAAACGATACCACCCAGCGAGATAACAGCGATCTCGGTAGAACCACCACCGATATCAACGATCATGTTTCCTTCTGGAGCCTCAACATCTATACCAATACCGATGGCAGCAGCCATTGGTTCAAAAATCAGATATACATCACGTCCGTCGGCATGCTCAGCTGAGTCGCGAACGGCACGCAGCTCTACCTCTGTAGAACCCGAAGGTACGCCAATCACCATTCGCAGCGATGGCGAGAACAGACGGCTACCAGTGTGAACCATCTTAATAAGACCACGCATCATCTGCTCGCAAGCAGAGAAGTCGGCAATCACACCATCGCGCAGCGGACGGATGGTACGAATGTTGTCGTGAGTCTTCTCATACATCATCTTCGCCTCGTTACCTACGGCAATCATCTTGTCGGTACGGCGATCCAAAGCAACTACTGAGGGCTCGTCAACCACAATCTTATCATCGCTGATGATAATAGTGTTGGCTGTTCCCAGGTCCATTGCTATTTCCTGTACGAAACTAAAAAATCCCATCTATTTTATCTCTAAATTCTTAATTCTCAATTCTAAATTACTTAGCGGTCTTTACAAACCAAGCGTTGATAGCGGTATCGTAGTGGCTGCTTACGCCAAATGCACGTGTAGCAAACATACGGCGATCCTCGATATCAGTCTGCGCACCCTTCTTGTTCAGGATATCGAGCAGCACGCTGTACTCAGCCTTGCTAGGCACGATAACCACGTCCTTGAAGTTCTTTGCTCCGGCACGTATCAGCGAGATACCACCTATATCAATCTTCTCGATGATGTCAGCCTCGCTAGCGCCACTAGCTACAGTCTGCTCAAATGGATACAGGTCTACGATTACGAGATCAATCTCAGGAATCTCGTACTTCTTCATCTGCTCCTGATCGCCCTCATTGTCGCGACGTCCCAGGATACCTCCGAACACCTTCGGATGCAGAGTCTTTACACGACCACCAAGAATTGATGGGTATGTAGTAACATCCTCAACTTTCTGGCACTCGTAGCCAAGTGATTCGATAAACTGCTGTGTTCCACCAGTCGACATGAACTTCACACCCTCATCATTCAGTTTCTTCAAAAGCTCATCCAGTCCGTCCTTGTGGAAAACAGACACCAAAGCGGTCTTAATCTTCTTAATTTCAGCCATTTTTTATCCTTATAACGTTATAAATATATGCATTCTTTCAGCCGCATTTGCGACATTCGGCCGCAAAGGTACAAAAAAAGTACGGATTAACCTTCATTTCTTGACGAAAATTTAGATTAATCCGTGTTAAAAATATGATAGGTCAATTATTTCAGCGTGAAATTCCTCACCCATTCGCGCAGCGGCTCGGCAGCTTCGCTGTATTCGGGCTTGAATCTGGCCAGCACTGTTACCAGTCGGATGGTGTCGTCCTCAATCACCTTGCCGTAATAGTCAAAGTCCTCGTCCGACCCAGCCTGAATACTGTAGTCATCACCTACTTCTACCAGGTCGGCGCCCATGGCCAGCATCTGCTGACTAGCTATGCGGTTGCCTTGCAGCGAGTCGACCATCACCGATAGCGACATCTCGTCGCTCATAAACACCTCTTGTGCCGTCTCGTTTTTCAGGTCCTGATGATACAGGAACGACGGGTAGTTGATGTCAATCCCCAGCTTGTCGCTGCGATACTTTATCAGGTCCCATTGCCCCATACGTATGGTCGCACTGTCGTCGGCGGTCATTTCCATACCACCATAAGCGCGTGGCTGCCGCTGTCCTCCGCAGGCAGATATAATAATCGCGAAAATCGCGATTATTATATAAGATTCATACCGAGTGTTTTGCATGCTTTGCGCATTTCCTCAGGCCATATACTAGCCTGTATTTCGCCGATGTGTCCCTTATGCAGCAATACCATACAGAGTCGGCTCTGGCCGATACCACCACCTATACTCAGTGGCAGTTTGTCGTTCAGCAACTGCTGGTGGAAGTACAGCTTTTCGCGCTCTTCCTTACCCTCTATCTTAAGCTGGCGCAGCAGGCTCTCCTTGTCCACACGTATACCCATGCTCGACAGTTCGAAGCTACGACCCAGCACTGGGTACCATATCAGTATGTCGCCATTCAGTCCGGCACGTCCGTCTTCGGCCACGGTGCTCCAGTCGTCATAGTCAGGTGCACGTCCGTCGTGCTTCTCGCCATTGCTCAGTTTGCCACCGATACCGATCACAAACACTGCACCATACTTCTCGCAGATAGCATCCTCACGCTCCTTTGGAGTCTTGTCTGGATACATCTGCATCAGTTCCTCAGCATGTATAAAGTGTATCTTCTCTGGCAGGAATGGCTTGATCTGCGGATAAGTCTCGCATGTCAGGTACTCTGTGCGGCGGATGGCAGCATAGATACGCTCCACGATGTTCTTCAGGAATGCCAGTGTGCGGTCTTCCTTGCGTATCACAGCCTCCCAGTCCCACTGGTCCACATACAGCGAGTGCAGGTTGTCCAGCTCCTCATCAGCGCGGATGGCATTCATATCAGTATAGATACCATATCCAGGCTCTATCTTATACTCAGCCAGACTCAGTCGCTTCCACTTGGCCAGCGAGTGTACCACTTCGGCCTCAGCGTCTCCCAGATCCTTGATAGGGAAGCTCACAGGGCGCTCCACACCGTTCAGATCGTCGTTAATACCCAATCCTTTCAACACAAACAGAGGCGCTGTTACACGTCTCAATCTCAACTCTGTCGAGAGGTTCTGTTGGAAGAACTCTTTTATCAGTTTTATACCCTGTTCCGTCTGCTTCATATCCAGCAGCGGCTCGTACATTACAGGTTTAATTACTTGTCCCATTTTGATTGTTTATGATAAATTTGCGTGCAAAAATACACATTTTATTTAATTATGCAAGCAAAATTACGATTATTTTTGCAAAATGACACAAAATACTTGATTCCCACTAACAATTTGTACTACGCTAACAATCTTAAAAATTACTAATTCTCAATTCTCAATTCTCAATTCTCAATTTAATTTCCGTACCTTTGTGGCCGCTTTTAGTTATCTATGCATCCGTAGTTTAATGGATAGAATAACAGATTCCGGTTCTGTTGGTCACGGTTCGATTCCGTGCGGGTGTACACTAAATGCTACGCACGGAGTGCGCGCATAGCATTTAGTACAGCAATCACAGTCACACCCACATCAGCAAACACAGCCATCCACATGGTGGCCATACCCAGTGCGGCCAGCACCAGCACAGCTAGCTTTATGCCGATGGCAAATGCCACATTCTGGCGGGCTATCGCGATAGTGCGACGGGCTATACGGATGGCCAGAGCTATCTTCGATGGTTTGTCGTCCATCAGTACCACGTCGGCAGCCTCTATTGCAGCATCACTGCCCAGACCTCCCATAGCTATACCCACATCGGCACGAGCCAGCACAGGAGCGTCGTTTATGCCGTCGCCCACGAAGGCGAGGGGAGTTGACAATTGACAATTGACAGTTGATAGTTCCTCTACTTGCGCCACTTTATCAGCAGGCAATAGCTCTGCGTGATATTCGGTCAGTCCCAGTGCGTTGGCCACGTTCTCAGCCACCTCGCGCCGGTCGCCAGTCAGCATCACAGTGCGCTCTACGCCTAGCTCACGCAGCGCTGCTATAGCTTCGGCGCTGTCAGGTTTCACCTGATCGTTTATCACTATATGTCCTGCATACACACCATCGATAGCCACATGTATTATGGTACCCAGGTGCTGACAGTCGTGCCACTTTGCGCCCGTTGCATCCATCAGTTTGGTATTACCCACTGCCACCTCTTTTTCGCCCACGCGAGCTACGATGCCCTGTCCGGCCACCTCGCGCACATCGCTTATCTTGCAGCCGTCGGTAGCCTCATCGGGGAATGCATCCCTCAGCGCAGCACCTATCGGATGTGTCGAGAAGTGCTCCACGTGCGCAGCCAGATGCAGCAGATGGTGCTCGTCGCAACTGTCAGGATGAACAGCTGTCACTGCAAACTGTCCGTGCGTCAGCGTGCCAGTCTTATCAAAAACCACAGTTTTCACCTTGGCCAGCACATCTATATAGTTGGCCCCCTTGATAAGTACGCCGCGACGCGATGCGCCACCTATACCGCCAAAGAACGTCAGCGGCACGCTTATTACCAATGCACACGGACACGATACCACCAGGAACATCAGCGCACGATACAGCCATGTGCTCAGCGCGCCACCCAGCAGCGTAGGCACCACAGCCAGTGCTATTGCTGCAAACACCACCACAGGCGTGTAGACACGTGCAAAGCGTGTGATAAACGTCTCGCTCTGCGACTTATGCTCGCCGGCATTCTCCACCAGTTTTATTATCTTCGACACAGTGCTCTCGCCGAACGGCTTGGTCACCCTCACGCGTATCACTCCACTCAGGTTCACGCATCCCGATATCACCTCGTCGTCCACATTCACATCGCGAGGCATCGATTCGCCAGTCAGCGCCACCGTGTTCAGTGCGCTCTGTCCCTCCGTCACCACTCCATCCAGCGGCACCTTCTCGCCCGGCTTGATGATAATCGTATCCCCCACTTTCACCTCTTCAGGCGATACAGTCTTTTCTCTCAATTCTCCCTTCTCATCTCTTAATTCGAGTGTAGCGCTGTCCGGTTTTATTTCCATCAGGTGAGCTATACTGTCGCGACTCTTACCCTCAGCATATCCCTCAAACAGTTCGCCCACCTGGAAGAATAGCATTACGAATACCGCCTCAGGGAACTGCGTCTCAGCCCCTGGCAGGAAACCTATACACAGTGCACCGATGGTAGCTATACTCATCAGGAAGTGCTCATTAAACGGGTTGCCCTCTATCAGTCCCTCGGCCGCCTCTTTCAGCGTATCGTGTCCTATTATTATATAAGGTATAAGATACACCAGCAGCAACTGCCATGTCGGCAGCGCCAATGTATGCTCCACCACCACAGCCGCAACCAGCATTACTGCCGTTATTATTATCAGTATTAGCTGTTCGCGAGTGTTATGCTTGTGATGATGCTCATGTTCATGCTCGTGATGACTGCATGTCTCGCAGTGATCGTGATGTTCGTGATTATGTGCCATATTTTTATTCTTTATTTCTATAATTGCAGCGTGACCATTTCTGAATCACGCTGCAAAATTACTAAGGCTTTTTTGCAATCCGGTTGCAATCATGCATTTACAAACAAAATTCTGCGTCTATTTCCCTTCGGCCGCACTGCAAAATGCAGCCAGATTGCCCCATATCGATTCTTTTCTATCAGCAGTTCATCGAAGTCTTGATGCGATTCGTCCGCATAATCCAGCAGGATGTTGGCATAGCGAATCAACTGCTCCATCCCCGTCACCCGGATATCCACTGCGCAGCCCGTAAGATGGTTGCTAGTAGGCACGCCCCCAATCTTCTTATTAAGCTGCGGCGATCTGTAGCCCGAGTTTATGATTATCGGCTTCTCTCTACCCTCTCTTGTCATGTCGAGCGTAGTCGAGCGCTCGGCTTTGCCGCTTGGCTTGTCCAAGACTTCTCTAGAGATCTCTCCATGCGCTTCGCTTAGTCGAGATGACACAGAGGCCGTTGTCATCCCGAGCGTCCCCCCTCCTGTCATCCCGAGCGCAGTCGAGGGATCTCTTCGATTAACCACATACCGCTCATTATACCGCTTCCTCAGCACCTCCAGCCACCCGCAAACCCGTTTAAGGTTAGCGATAGCCTCGTGGCTAGGAATGTTATACACCTCAGGAAGACTACTGCTCTTCGTCATCTCGCCTAAATTAAAATGTTCGGAGAGTTTTGCTTGACTATTCAACTGTACTATCTGTTCCATTTAATGTTTAATGTTTAATCTTTAATGTTTAATTTGAATTAATGAATTAATGAATTAGCGTCAGAATACCATGACGGCCTTTTTCTTGTAGCGATGCTTGCAGGTTCCGTTTTCCACATATTCACCACACTTCTCGATTGCAGCGTCTTCCACCAGACGTCTCACCCTCGTGCGGGCAGTGTATATGTTAATCTGGAATATTCTGGCCACATCGTCAATAGAGAACTCATCAGGCAACTTATTATACTCCTCGATAGTGCGCTGGCGGTGGCGGCGATTGGTCGATGCATCGCGAAGCTTGTCGTCGAAGTACTTCTCGGCCAGTGAGCCGAAGTAGTGACGCTGACAGGCAAACTGGATGTTGACTATTAGTTCAGCAAGTTTGTCATCGATCTCGTCTGTCTCAAACTCACCGCACCAATACTCACCCTCTTGGTGCAACTCCCCCCAGTGGCGCATCATAATGAAAGGCGCAGAGTAATTAATGCCATGGTAAGCACAGCGCTTTAGCAGCATCTCATCAGCCTTGGATTCATTGTCCTTGGCGTCAGCCATGCGACGTGCAGTCCAATCATACATCGTGCGGACTATTCGCTTAATCGAGAGCTCGCCCTTGGTCTTGTCCAATTTCTTGGCCCATTCCAGCAGACGGTTATCGCTCTCTTCGTCCACCTCCTCGTCCAGATCCATCATTTCAAAGTGCGTGCTGGGCAGAGGGATGCAGGTCAAACGGGTTGCAAGACCACTTCCGAAGTTCGTCTCATTCACCTTCTTCTTCAAGGCGATAGGCGTACCTGTATACACATAGTTCCAAGTCACGTTGAAGTCCTGCATTATCGAGTCCATATTGCTATAAGCCTGACCATCTTCCTCATTGTGGAAAGCCTTTAGCTCCAGGTTCTGCTTATCTATCCAGCTTCCACCCTTCTGCACTGAGAGGGTATTGTCCAACTCGGTATCAAACGTAAGCATGTGCAACTGCATGGGCTTTCCATCCACATCTTCCACTGCGTTCACCATGTCCTGGATAAACTGAGCGTTAGATGTGCGCGAGGGATGCACACGAACCACTACCTTAGGCTTCTTGGGCTTCTCCTTGTTAGCCCCCTTTGTCTTCATCTCCTCTCGGTAGCGATTGATGGTGTCCTTTCCCAGCTTATCTGCAGCCACTATGGGCGCTGCCAGGAATTCATACAGGCGGGTTGCAAAACTCTTACCACTTGCAGGATCGCCAATGATTAGCGCAGAGCTGTTAAGGCGTCGCAGTTTCGAGGGACGATGATAAAACCTATACGTACATCGCGTCATCAGTGTCATCATCAGAGCGCCTGATACTATCAGCGCAGCAGGATATTGGTTGCGCTTCAGTCCCTTGCAGGCGTCTGCCATTGCGGGATAATAGGGAAACAGTTCCTCTATTTTCTCGCCCCAATCCCATAGCCACTTCTCGATTTCCTCCTCACCTATGGAGGTGTCACATGCTTCTTCGCCCTGCGTAATCTGTTTCCATGACTGGCCGCACGCCTTGACAATTGCCTCTTGCATTGCTTTCGAAGGACACTGGGTAAGGTACTTCTTTTCGCGTTCCGCCATTCGTTCAGCCGCTGACGCCACTGTTTGTGCCACGTTTTCGTTGCGCTCGGCGATGATTTCTTGCACCCAGCTTTGTCGCTCCAGCACCTGTTGCACCACTTGTCTGTCTCCATCAAACAGTACCAGCAGGTCAGAGGCAAGTTTAAGACTCTCGTTGTGTCTATTCGAATCGGCTGCGCAGGGCAGCTTTGCGCCATAGCGCTCATCAATAATACGCTGTATATCATACTCTCTCCAGTTTATTTGTTCTACTTCTTTTGTCATGTCGAGCGATCCACCCCCTGTCATTCCGAGCAATCCCCCCCCTGTCATTCCGAGCGATCCACCCCCTGTCATTCCGAGCGATCCACCCCCTGTCATTCCGAGCGTAGTCGAGGAATCTCTAGAGATCTCTCCATGCGCTCCGCTTAGTCGAGATGACATTTGGGGTTCATTCTCTCTCGTAGCCTGTGAATGACCGTCTCGATATAGAGCATTATATCGCTCAGCAAACTCCTTGTTTTCATACGTAAATAATTCTTTGTCAATATACAAAATGTCAGATTCTTTACAAATGTAACTCATCCT
>Ga0247610_10005167_pt1 | contig 13787 bp, 10 predicted proteins | sample 174DNAGHGhighgp2_FD_193483 | JGI IMG/M metagenome (GOLD analysis project Ga0247610, IMG submission 193483) | Sheep rumen microbial communities from Palmerston North, Manawatu-Wanganui, New Zealand - 1742 DNA GHGhigh gp2 | ecosystem: Host-associated > Mammals > Digestive system > Stomach > Rumen...
ATATCTCTCACCTCTTACCTCTCACCACTCACCTCTAAAAAACCACGGTCAGTTCTCGTGGCGCAAGGATGGCATCAAACATGCATGGAACCCCGAGACGATTGCGAAACTTCAACTGGCTTGTCGACAAGGAGACTACGAGAAGTTTAAAGAGTGGTCCAAACTTGTCGATGAGAAAGAAGACCCCATCTTCCTCCGCGACTTTCTCTCCTTTAAAAAGGTATCAACTCCCCTCCATAACAGGGAGGGGCAGGGGGGAGGGTCTCCCATATCTATTGACGAGGTGGAGCCCGTGGAGTCGATTGTGAAGCATTTCGTCACCGGCGCCATGTCATTCGGCGCCCTGAGCATCGAGGCCCATGAAGCATTGGCATTGGCCATGAATAAACTGGGCACACGCAGCAATACGGGTGAGGGCGGCGAAGACAACGCCCGCTATCACTCAGAGGTAGATGGCGTTAGCCTGAGTTCAAAAACCAAGCAGATTGCCAGTGGACGTTTTGGTGTTACGGCCGAGTACTTAGTAAACGCTGAGGAGATACAGATTAAGGTGGCGCAGGGTGCAAAGCCCGGTGAGGGCGGACAGTTGCCTGGATTCAAGGTGAACGAGATTATTGCAAAGACGCGCAACGCCATCCCCGGCATCTCGCTCATCTCCCCGCCGCCCCACCATGACATATATAGCATCGAAGACCTGGCGCAACTTATCTTCGACCTCAAGAATATCAACCCCACGGCTGCCGTGAGCGTGAAACTAGTGGCCGAGAGCGGCGTCGGAACCATTGCCGCCGGTGTGGCCAAGGCCAAGGCCGACCTCATCGTGATCAGCGGAGCCGAGGGTGGTACGGGTGCAAGCCCCGCCTCAAGCATGCGCTTTGCAGGCATTTCCCCAGAAATCGGTTTAGCAGAGACTCAGCAGACGCTGGTACACAATGGATTAAGAAATCAGGTGCGTCTGCAGACCGATGGACAGTTGAAGACCGCCAAGGATGTAATCATCATGGCGATGCTCGGTGCCGATGAGTTCTCGTTCGGCACGTTGCCGCTGATTGTCTTAGGCTGCGTGATGATGCGCAAATGTAACACGAACACCTGTCCGATGGGTGTGGCCACTCAGAACCCGGAGTTGCGCAAACACTTCGAAGGTCGCGCTGAGTACGTAGTGAACTTCTTCACGTTCCTCGCTCAGCAGGTGAGGGAATATCTGAGCGAAATCGGTGTGCACAGCCTGAAGGAAATCATTGGGCATACGGAACTGATAGAGGTCAATACTGCTAATGCCACCGACAAGCAAAAGACCATCGACTTCACTCGACTGCTGCACAGGCCCGAAAGTGAGAAGGCGCTCTATTGGGACCGTGGCGCCTACACCAAAGTGAGCGGTGTGAAGGATGAGGAGATCATCCGTGCCGCCCAGAAGGCTATCGACAATGCTGAAGAGGTGACGCTTGACTACACCATCAAGAACACAGATCGTGCTGTCGGAACGATGCTCAGTGGCGTGATTGCCAAGCGGTACGGCGAAGCAGGCCTGCCCGATGCGACGATCAAAATCAAGTTCAAAGGCTCTGCCGGACAGTCGTTTGGTGCCTTCGCCGTGCACGGGCTCGACATCCGGCTGGAGGGCGAGGCCAACGACTACTTCGGCAAGGGTCTCAGCGGCGGCCGTATCTCGATTCTGCCACCTGCTCGTTGCAGCGATGACTTCAAAGCCGAGGATAATATCATCGCGGGAAACACGGGACTCTATGGAGCCACCAGCGGTGAGCTCTATATCAATGGTAAGGTGGGTGAGCGTTTCGGCGTGCGTAACTCTGGAGCCATCGCCGTTATCGAGGGTGCTGGCGACCACTGCTGTGAGTATATGACAGGTGGACGTGTGGTTGTGCTTGGAAAAACGGGTAGGAACTTCGCTGCTGGTATGTCTGGAGGCGTGGCCTATGTCTACGACCCTGACCATACTTTTGACTACTTCTGCAACATGGATATGGTTGAACTCTCATTAGTCGAGGACAGTGTCTCACGTAAGGAACTTCTCGAACTGATCCGTCAGCACTATCTGCATACAGGTTCCGCTTTGGCAGGAAGGATGCTCGACGACTGGCATCGCAGCATCGAGGATTTCATCCAGGTAGTACCTATTGAGTACAAACGGGTGCTCGAAGAGGAGAAGATGAAAAAGCTGCACGAGAAGATCGCCGATATCCAAAGGGATTATTAAAATGTAAATGGTAAATTGTCAAATTGTAAATTACAATGGGAAATCCGAAAGCATTTTTAGAGATACACCGCCAAGAGGCGGGATATCGTCCGATTCACGATAGAATCCACGACTTTGGCGAGGTGGAACAGACGCTCAATACACACCAACGCCGTGAACAGGCTTCACGCTGCATGGATTGTGGCGTGCCGTTCTGCCACTGGGCCTGTCCGCTGGGCAACAAGGCTCCTGAATGGAACGATGCCCTGTATAAAGGAGACTGGAATTTGGCATACAGACTGCTGTCGAGTACCAACCCCTTCCCCGAGTTCACTGGCCGCATCTGTCCTGCTTTGTGCGAGAAGGCCTGTGTGCTGAATCGCTTCAACCATGAGCCAACGACCAACCGCGAGGACGAGTGCGCCATTATCGAGGCCGCCTTCCGTGAGGGGTATATCCTGCCTCGCACAGACATTGTACGCAATGGGAAGAAGGTCGCCGTCATCGGTGCCGGCCCTGCCGGTCTCGCTGCTGCCAACGACCTCAACCTGATGGGCTACAGCGTCACTGTCTTCGAGAAGAACGAGGCCGCTGGCGGATTGCTGCGCTACGGCATCCCCAACTTCAAACTCAACAAAGCCATCGTCGACCGCCGCCTGCAATTGCTGGAAGCCGAGGGCATAGAGTTCCAGTACGGAAGTACTGTAACAATTGACAATGGACAATTGACAATTGATAATGGTTCTGCTGATAATAATTGTCAATTATCAATTATCAATTGTCAATTTGATGCCATTGTGATGGCATCAGGCACTCCTGTCGCCCGCGATCTCAAAGCCCCTGGCCGCGAACTCAAGGGCGTACACTTCGCTCTCGAACTGCTCTCTCAGCAGAATCGCCTCCTCGCCGGAATGGAGTTTAGCAAAGACGAACGCATCACTGCTAAGGGAAAAGATGTTCTCGTGATAGGTGGTGGTGACACTGGTTCCGATTGCATTGGCACAGCCCACCGTCAGGGCTGCAAGAGTGTCACGCAAATCGAAATCATGCCTAAGCCCGCAGAAGGCCCAGAAGACCCGCAGAATCCTTGGCCCAACTGGCCGCGCACCCTCAAGACCACCTCATCGCACGAAGAGGGATGCACCCGCCGTTGGAACATCAACACGCTTGAGTTCTTGGGTGAGAACGGCTGTCTGACTGGTGTTAAGGTTCAGGAAATCGACTGGCAACCAAATCCTGATGGCGGCCGTCCCGTCATGGTAGAGAAGGGCGAGCCCGAGATCATCAAGGCCGAACTTTGTCTGTTGGCCATGGGATTTTTGAAGCCTGAGCACCCCGAATACCCTGACAATGTCTTTGTCTGTGGCGATGCCAAGAGTGGTGCCTCGCTCGTAGTACGGGCTATGGCAAGCGGTATAGAGACAGCAAAGAAAGTAAACGAACACCTCTCGAAATGAAACGTTTTCCATTCACCAAGATGCACGGATGCGGCAATGACTATATTTATGTCAACGCCATGCAGCACCCTATCGCCGACCCTTCTACGGCTGCTATACAATGGAGCGACCGTCACAAGGGCATTGGTTCCGACGGGCTGGTGATCATTGACAAAAGTCCTGTCCCTGAGGCTGACTATTCCATGCGCATCTTCAATGCCGACGGCTCTGAAGCCATGATGTGTGGCAATGCCTCGCGCTGTATAGGCAAATACCTCTATGAGAAAGCCATCACGGCGAAGACGGAGATCCGGCTGTTGACGCTCTCAGGCGTCAAGACACTCCAACTGCATCTGGCTGGCAGCAGGGTCGAGACGGTCACTGTCGACATGGGTGAGCCTGTATTGGAAGACGAGGCACTGTTCGATTCCAGTCTCACGGATAGCCCGGCGGCAGGCGAGGTAGCACGTTTTGTCTCAATGGGTAATCCTCATTATGTCGTCTTTACCGATGATGTTGACCAGGTTGCTGAAAGAGGGCGCATCCTTGAACATCATCCGGCCTTTCTTCAACGCTGCAACATTGAGTTTGCCCGCATTGAGGCGGACGGGCGTATCAGAACGCGAGTCTGGGAACGTGGCAGCGGCATTACGATGGCGTGTGGGACTGGTGCCTGTGCTACTGCCGTTGCCGCCTGCCTCTCTGGGCGGGCAGGCAGGCGCAGCACCATCGCGATGGACGGTGGCGATCTCCTTATTGAATGGCGCGAAAGTGATCATCACGTCCTCATGACTGGTCCTGCCACCTTTGTCTTTGACGGCGAGATCAAAATTTAATTTTCAATCATCAATTGTCAATTATAATAATATGGCATTAGTAAACATTCACTTCCTGAACCTGCAGAACAATTACCTGTTCGCCGACATTGCCAAGAAGGTGAACGCCTTCAAGGTGATGCACCCCCAAGCCGACGTCATCAGCCTTGGTATCGGTGATGTCACCCAGCCGCTATGTCCCGCCATTGTCGAGGCCATGCACAAGGCCGTCGACGAGATGGGCTCTGTAGACGGTTTCCGAGGCTACGGGCCTGAACAGGGCTATGAGTTCCTCCGCGAGGCCATCCTCAAGAACGACTTTGCACCCCGTGGTGTACGCCTCAGCCTCGACGAGATATTCATCAACGACGGTGCCAAAAGTGACACAGGCAATTTCCAGGAGCTGCTCCATTGGGACAACTTCATAGGCGTCACCGACCCCATATATCCCGTTTATATCGACTCGAACGTGATGATTGGCCGTTGTGGCACTTATCTTGACGGGCATTGGACGAATGTGCGCTATATGCCCACAACAGCAGAGAACGGTTTTATACCCGAACTCCCCAAAGGCAGACCCGTGGATGTCATCTATCTCTGCTTTCCTAACAACCCGACGGGTACGGTCATCACCAAGCAGGAACTGCGCAAGTGGGTGAACTACGCCTTGAAGAACGATGCCCTCATACTCTTCGATGCCGCCTATCAGGCTTACATACAGGATCCCTTCATCCCACACAGCATTTACGAGATTCGAGGTGCCCGAAAATGTGCCGTTGAGTTCCGCTCATTCTCCAAGACAGCTGGCTTTACGGGTGTACGCTGTGGCTATACCGTCGTGCCAAAAGAGGTTACTGTCAGCACCTTCGAGGGCGAGCGCATCTCGCTCAACCAGCTGTGGCTACGCCGTCAATGTACCAAATTCAACGGCACCAGCTACATCTCGCAGCGTGCTGCCGAGGCCATCTACTCGCCTGAGGGTAAGCAGCAGGTACAGCAGACTATCGACTACTATATGCGGAATGCTGCTCGCATGCTCTGCGTGCTGCGAAACATCGGATTCGAGTGCTATGGCGGTGAGAATGCCCCTTACATTTGGATGCGTACCCCCGACGGCACTACCTCCTGGCAGTTTTTCGAACAGCTGCTCTATGGGGCGAATGTCGTCTGCACACCTGGCGTAGGCTTCGGTCCCAGCGGCGAGGGTTATGTACGCTTCACCGCCTTTGGTAGTCACGAGCAGACGGAGGAGGCGCTTAAACGAATAGAAAAATGGAAGAATCAACATTAACAAACACTAAATAACAACGATTATGGAAGCATTAAGATTTCAGGTTGTCGGCGAAGCATTCAAGAAGAAGCCGCTCGACGTAAAAACACCAAGTGAAAGACCCGCAAAGTATTTTGGAAAGAAGGTCTTCAACCGCGAGAAGATGTACAAGTATCTGCCGAAGGATGTCTACGAGAAGATGATAGACGTGATGGACAACGGTGCCCGTCTCGACCGTGAGATAGCCGATGCCGTGGCAGAAGGTATGAAACAGTGGGCCACGGAGAATGGCGTGACGCACTATACACACTGGTTCCAGCCCCTCACCGAGGGTACCGCAGAGAAGCACGACTCGTTTATCGAGCACGACGGCAAGGGCGGCATGGTGGAGGAGTTCACCGGAAAGCTGCTCGTTCAGCAGGAGCCCGACGCCTCATCGTTCCCCTCTGGTGGCATCCGCTCGACCTTCGAGGCCCGCGGCTACTCTGCCTGGGATCCCACATCGCCGGTGTTCATCATCGACGACACGCTGTGCATCCCTACCGTCTTCATCTCTTATAGCGGCGAGGCGCTCGACTACAAGGCTCCGCTGCTCCGCGCCCTGCATGCCGTGAACGTGGCTGCTACAGAGGTTTGCCATTACTTTGACCCCAGCGTGAAGAAGGTGACCTCTAACCTCGGCTGGGAACAGGAGTACTTCCTCGTGGACGAAGGTCTCTACGCTGCCCGTCCTGACCTGCTGCTGACAGGGCGCACGCTGATGGGACACGACTCGGCGAAGAACCAGCAGATGGACGACCACTACTTCGGCTCCATCCCTGAGCGTGTGGCGGCCTTCATGCGTGAACTGGAGATTGAGGCGCTGGAACTGGGCGTCCCCTGCAAGACCCGTCACAACGAGGTGGCCCCCAACCAGTTTGAGTTGGCGCCGATTTTCGAAGAGACGAACCTCGCCGTAGACCACAACATGCTGCTGATGTCGGTGATGAAGCGTGTGGCCCGTAAGCACGGCTTCCGCGTGCTGCTGCATGAGAAGCCCTTCGCAGGCATCAACGGTAGCGGTAAGCACAACAACTGGTCGCTCTCTACGGACAACGGTGTCCTGTTGCACGCTCCTGGTAAGACCGCTGAGCAGAACCTGCGCTTCGCCACGTTCATCGTAGAGACGCTGATGGGTGTCTATAAGCACAACGGACTGCTGAAAGCCTCGATCATGAGTGCTACCAACGCTCATCGTCTGGGTGCCAACGAGGCGCCTCCTGCCATCGTCAGTTCGTTCCTCGGCAAGCAGGTTTCTGAATTGCTCGACCACATCGAGAAGGCCGACGTGGATGACGTGCTTGCTATGGCTGGCAAGCAGGGCCTGAAGATGGATATCCCGGAGATTCCTGAACTGTTCATCGACAACACCGACCGTAACCGCACCTCGCCCTTTGCCTTCACAGGAAACCGTTTCGAGTTCCGAGCCGTAGGTTCTGAGGCCAACTGCGCCAGTGCGATGATCGCCCTCAACAGCGCCGTCGCCGAGGCCCTTGTAAGCTTTAAGAAGCGAGTGGATGCCATGATTCCTGAGTTCGAGAAGAAACTCGCAGGCACAACCCACAGCGCTACCTTCCATGCCATCATCGATGTGCTGCGCGAGGACATCAAAACCTGTAAGCCCATCCGCTTCGACGGCAACGGCTATTCCGACGAGTGGGTACGGGAGGCTGCCAAGCGGGGACTCGACGTGGAGAAGTCGTGTCCGAAGATCTTCGAGCGTTACCTCGACCCCGAGAGCATCGAGATGTTCGAGAGCCTGGGTGTGATGACGAAGAAGGAGCTTGAGGCCCGCAACGAGGTGAAGTGGGAGACCTACACGAAGAAGATTCAGATCGAGGCCCGTGTACTCGGCGACCTCTCGATGAACCATATCATCCCTGTGGCCACCCGCTATCAGAGTGCGCTGCTGAAGAATGTGGATAGTGTCTCTACAGTCTTCCCCCTCGACAAGGCCGAGAAGCTCAATGCCCGCAACCTCAAGATCATCGAGGAGATTGCCGAGCGCACCAGTGCCATCGAGAAGGGAGTGGAGGAGCTTGTCAACGCCCGCAAGCTGGCCAATAAGATTGAGGACGAGCACGAGAAAGCCATCGCTTATCACGATAACGTTGAGCCGAAACTCGATGCTATCCGCTACCAAATTGACAAGTTGGAGTTGATAGTAGACGACTCGCTCTGGCCGTTACCTAAGTACCGCGAACTGTTGTTCATTAGATAACAACAAGCATGCCTATAATTATTGTTCCTTGTCCTTCAGGGCTTTGTCTACGCTGCCGGCATGAAGCAGGCGCCGGCGGGCTTCGGTATAATCCAGTCCTAAATAGTCCTGGAGCATCCGCGTGCCGCGGTCTATCAGTTTGTTGTTCGTCAGCTGCATCTTCACCATGCGGTTACCCTCGACACGGCCCAAGCGGATCATCAGTGTGGTGGAGATCATATTGAGCACCATCTTCTGAGCCGTGCCACTTTTCATGCGAGTGGATCCTGTGACGAATTCCGGACCCACGATGACTTCTATGGGGTAGTCGGCCTCTGCGGCAAGCGGGGTTTCGGGATTGTTGGTGATGCAGCCTGTCAGCAGCCCGTGCTGCCTTGCCTCGCGGAGGGCGCCGACCACATAGGGGGTCGTGCCCGAGGCGGCAATGCCTATCACCGTGTCATCGGCAGCAGGGTGATAGGCCTGCAGGTCAAGCCACCCTTGGACGGCAGAGTCTTCGGCTCTCTCGACGGAATGGCGCAAGGCTCTGTCGCCGCCGGCAATGATGCCTATAATCCGATCGTCTGGCATGCCAAAGGTTGGAGGCAGCTCGCTGGCGTCGAGCACACCGAGCCTGCCGCTGGTGCCTGCGCCGACATAGAAAAGTCTGCCGCCGTGCTTCATCCGCTGCACGACAGCCTCCACCAGAGGCGCGATGCTCGGCAGACTCTTGGCGATGGCCTGGGCTACGACCTGGTCTTCTTCGTTGATATGTTGTAGCAATTCTGCTACTGTCATTCGCTCCAGGTGGTCATAGCGCGACGGCTGTTCGGTGATTCGCTTTTCCTTCTCCACGAGTGCAAAATTACTAAAAATAGTCCACAAAGGGCACAAAGTACACTAAAATATTGCTAAATTTGCGTCCTTTGTGTCCTTTGTGAATAAAATATACTATCTTTGCAGTCAACTAATCCATATATAGCAATGAAAACATTACTCCTAACGGCTCTGCTGACAGCCTTCAGCTTAAACGTCGGCGCACAAACGGATTTGCCCAAGAATGAACCTCAGCTGGAGTTTGCCCTGCAGCTGAAAGTGACTCTCGGCGAGGCTTTCTCTATTGAGAACACCCAGCATGGCAGGCGCACCGTGATTCCCATTACCGGAGGCACCTTTGAGGGGCCGCTGCTGAAAGGAACGATTGTGAACGGCGGGGCTGATTACCAGTTGGCTGATCCTCAAGGGCGGACAGAACTGGAGGCCATCTATTGCATCAAGACCGATGACGGCGTCTATATCCACGTCCGTAACAGGGGCATCATCGCTGGCGGCAAGGATGAGAACGGCCAACCGACTTTCTACTTCCGCTGTGCTCCGCAGTTCGAGGCGCCATCCGACAGCAAATACGGCTGGCTAAACAATGCCCTCTTCCTCTGTGCTCCAGATTTCTCTGCAGGGTTCAAGGGCATTGTACTTAATGTGTGGAAAGTGAAATAGAGGCGATAATGGCCTGCAGGCGGCTGTTGAGTTCGCGGATGTCGCAGAGCAGGTTCCAGACACCATCCTCCGAAAGCACACCGCGCTTGAGACTGGCGGGCAGGAGCCCAGCCTCGTCGGCAGCAAAGTCGTGCTTCCATTCGTCGTTGCCATAATAGTCGCCGAGGATCTTGATATCCTCCTGCACCGCCTCATACTTATCCAGTGCCGCCGACAGTTCCATCACAGTCGCTGCTGTCCGCTCCAGCCGAAGCTCCATCTGCCTGATTCGATCAATCTGCTCCATATAGCCGTTATCCGCAATGGAAGTATTGTGTGACAAGTTTCTGTATCTCGTCGGGATAGCCTTCGATATTCTTTCTGAGGTTCACGTCGTCGAAGGCGCGGAGCTGAGCGATGATGCCGTCGATCATGGCTGGGGCAAATACGCCGTATTCCTCGAACGTCTTGCGCTGCTTCTCGAGACAGGAGGCACTGGCCACGCAGGAGTCGGGTAGCTGGGCCAGCGTAGCTAGGCGGTTGGCATTCTCGGCTGCATGGATGTTGACATTGACGTAAGTACGCTCAGCCAACTCAAGGGCATTCTCCATCTCAAAACCATGACGGCAGGCTACACAGAGCCCTGCCAACAGTTGATAGAGGTCGGCACTGCCGTCGGGTGAACGCATTTCGACGGTCTGTTTGATACTGGTATCGCGGGTGTGCTGTTTCTCAAGCGGATTGGCAGCATGGCACATATCCACATCAGCGGCCCATCCCAGCGGCACACGCACCAGCACCGAACGGTTGCGATCGCCCCAGCAGACATTCGTGGGCGCCTCCTGATGAGGCACCAGGCGGAAGTAACTCATCGGATTCTTGTTGCCGAAGGCTGTGATGGCAGGAGCAAGATCCATCATGCCGGCTATCATCTTGCGGGCAGCATCGGAGAGTACACCGCCAGAGAGCATCTGGTTCTTGCCGTCCTTCACCATCCGCATGTGGATATGAAGGCCGGAACCTGCCTTGCCTGTGGTAATCTTGGGGGCAAAGGTCACGTTATAGCCTAATTGATAACCCAAGTTGCGGATGACCCACTTGGCCACCATCAGCTGATCGGCAGCCTGCTCAACGGGTACGGGCAGGAATTCTATCTCGTTCTGCTCGTAGTTCAAACCGTCGAGCGAGAAGTTGCCAACCTCGGAATGGCCGTATTTGATCTGTCCGCCAGCCTGGGCAATATATCGCATACACTGGGTGCGGAAGTCGCCGCCCTTGGCATACGGTGCCGACTCATGGTAGCCGCGCTGGTCTTGGGCTGGATAGTCGCCCTTGTCTTCGCTGATCACATAATACTCCAGTTCGCCCATGGCCTGAAACTCCATGCCTGTTACCTGACGGAAGGCCTCGGCTGCTTTGTGGAGCGTATGCTCTGGCGATGACTCCAGTGGTTGGCCGTCTTTGTCGAAGAACGAGCAAAGCAGCGAGATGGTAGGAATCTCGGCGAAGGGGTCGACAAAAGCGGTACGGAAACGGGGTAATACGTAGAGATCGCTCGAACCTGCCTGGATGAATGAGAACAGGCTTGAACCGTCGACTCGCTCACCGCAGGTGAGTATGGTGTCGAGATAAGCCAAGTCGTTGACCACGAAATTCAGGGTCTTCAACTTGCCGTCGCCGCCAGGATACATGAAGTTCACCATGCGGATGTCGTTCTTCACCATATAATTAATAATGTCTTCCTTTGTAAACTCTGCCGAAGGCTTTTGCAGGAACGCAACGATAGGGTTGGCGTTCAAAATGAATTGGTTATTAGTCATAATATTTAAAGAATTATGCTGCGAAGATACAACTTTTTCTCCAACCGACCAATTGTTTTCTACTTTTATTGTCTTTTTTTCAAAAAAACACTACCTTTGCAGCCAAAAGCGAAGCAAAAGAAAGGAAAATGAAAGAGCCAAGGCTACAAGACTATCATTTGGGCAAGGGTGTGAGGGCTTTCAGTAGTACACGCAAGGGTGGTTATAGTGTGGGATGCTATGGTGAATTTAACATAAACCGTTTTTGTGGTGATACTGATGAGGCCGTCAGGCAGAACCGTGAAGCACTTTGCCAACTTCTGGACATCGAAGACTGTCGTTTGCTGATGCCACACCAGATACACCAGACGGAGATAGCTGTCGTGGACGAAGGTTTTCTTATAAGTCCTGCAGAGGAACAATCAGCCATGCTCGATGGAATCGACGCTTTGATGACGAATGTGGCGAGGGTTTGTATCGGCGTGTCGACAGCCGACTGCATCCCAGTGTTGTTGTATGACAAGTGGCATCATGCCGTCTGTGCCGTTCATGCCGGATGGCGGGGAACGGTAAGGCGCATGGTGGAAAAGGCGGTAACAAAAATGACGGATGTCTATGGCACCCGTCCTTCTGATATTGTGGCTCAGATAGGCCCAGGCATCCATCTGGACAGTTTCGAGGTGGGAGATGAGGTCTATGAGTCGTTTGCTCATGAAGGTTTCGACATGACGGCCATCGCCAGAAAGTACGAAACTGCCGATGGAATCGGTGAAAAGTGGCATATAGACCTGCCAGAATGTAATCGCCTGCAACTCATGTCTTCAGGCATCCCCACAGACCAGATAGCGGTATCTCCCGTCTGCACCTTCATGCAGTCGGATACTTATTTCTCCGCCCGTAGGCTCGGCATCAGTTCCGGACGTATTTTCAACGGCATCATGCTCTTATAGGCACTACTCCCAGCACTCTAACTCTTTTTCCAGCTCAGGTATCTGGCTGCGGTGGAAAACGGGTTCCTTGATGCCCTGGCGCTTCTGACTGCGATAGTCGTTGAGCAGCCGGAAGGCATAACGGCCCAGGAGCACGATGGCCGTCAGGTTGCAGGCCGTGAGGAAGGCCATAAAGAAGTCGACTATGTTCCACACCAGTTCGAAGCTGGCTAATGCACCAAAGATCACCATCACACCTGCAGAACAGATGCGATAGAGAGTCAGTACCTTGGTATTGGGGGTGATAAAGCGGATATTGGCCTCGCCGTAATAGTAGTTACCGATAATGCTGGAGAAGGCAAACAGCAGGATGGCGACAGCCACAAACACAGGGCCGGCAGTGCCTATCTCCGACTGGAGGGCCGACTGCGTCAGGGCGATGCCATTCAGCTCTGTCGTCTGATAGAGCCCGCTGATCAGGATGATAAAGGCTGTACACGAGCATACCAGCAAAGTATCGGTAAACACGCCCAGTGCCTGGATAAGCCCCTGCTTGACGGGATGGGAGGCGGAAGCCGTTGCCGCCACATTGGGCGCGCTGCCTTCGCCCGCCTCGTTGGAAAAGAGTCCGCGCTTCACTCCGTACATGATGGTTGCTCCGATGCCGCCGCCTGCCGCCTGATGAATGCCGAAGGCGTCTGTCAGGATTGCCTTGAAGACATGCGGAATGAGTTCGATGTTCATCACAATGATGACGATGGCCAACACCAGATAGCCGATAGCCATAATGGGCACCAGGACGGCACTGACATGGGCTATGCGCTGGATGCCGCCGAAGACGATGAACAGGGCCAGGAGCGCCAGTACGCTTCCCACCCATACGGGCGGCAGGCCGAAGGCCTCCTGCATGGCTCCACAGATGGTGTTGGCCTGGATAGAGTTGTTGGAGAGACCGAACTGGCAGGTGATGAGTATGGCAAACGTGACGGCCATCCACCGCTGGTGCAGTCCGCGCTGGATATAGTAGGCTGGCCCGCCAATGAACGAGTCTTTGTGCTTCTGTTTGAACAGCTGCGCCAATGTTGATTCTACAAAGGCCGTTGCCGAGCCGATGAGGGCGATGACCCACATCCAGAACACAGCCCCGGGACCGCCGATGGCTATAGCCGATGCCACTCCCGCCAGATTGCCCGTTCCCACACGGGTGGCCACGCTGACGGCAAAAGCCTGGAACGAAGAGATATGCTTCGGCTTGATGCCTGCCTCATGTTTCTTGTCGCCTTCCATCACTTCCTTCACCTGCGATTCCACGGTATTCACGGCAGAGTCCGTCAGCAACCTGAACATCTCGCCCACCATGCGGAATTGCACAAAGCCTGTCTTAAACGTGAACCACAGTCCGCCGCCCACCAGTGCGGCCACTAGGAAATAGCCCCATATAGCATCGTTAACTGATGTAATCAGTTCGTTTAGTTCATAGTTCATAATTCATAGCTTCCTAATCGTTTTCTGGTGTCTTCGAGGATGTTGAGGAGGTCGGGCATCGTCTCAGCACGGAGCATGGCGATGCGTGTCTGCCGGAAGTCGGGGATACCTTTGAAGATGGGAGTGGCGGCAAGGTGT
>Ga0247610_10005169_pt1 | contig 13784 bp, 13 predicted proteins | sample 174DNAGHGhighgp2_FD_193483 | JGI IMG/M metagenome (GOLD analysis project Ga0247610, IMG submission 193483) | Sheep rumen microbial communities from Palmerston North, Manawatu-Wanganui, New Zealand - 1742 DNA GHGhigh gp2 | ecosystem: Host-associated > Mammals > Digestive system > Stomach > Rumen...
CCCGCGAACGCGAAATGTTCGCCACCGACGAAGGCAAGGCCCTGATGCAGGAACTCGGCCTCCCGGAAGGCCTCATCGGCATCGGCGCCCTCGCCCTCGGCTATCCCGCCGCCCCTCCCCGCGACCCGAAGCCCCGCAAGGAGAACTACTACCGGATTGTGAAATAAGCTATCGCACCGGGGACCAGCGCATCTGGCAGTATTTCTGCTCCCAGCGCTTTTTCTCGGGCGTGTTTCTCGGGTCGTATTCGGAAATGATGCAGCCGGTCCAGAGGTCGTTCGCGATCTCCTCGATGACCTCCTTCAGTTCCAGTCGGTCCGTGAACTTGGCCGGAATGGCCTCGCGGCCCAGCAGGCAGCCGATGATGTTGCCGCAGATGGCGCCGGTGGAATCGCTGTCGCCGGAGTGGTTCACGGCGCTGATGACGGCCTCCTCGAAGGAATCCTGGTGCTTCACGGCGCTATAGATGGCGATGGCCAGGGCCTCGTGTCCGGTCCATCCGCCCCCGATGGATTCGATCGCCTGGGGATCCTGCGTGTCCCGATGGGCCAAATCCAGCGCTTGGAGTATCAGGGCCTTTTGTGTCTCGATGTGCTTGGGCCAGAACTCCCCATACGTTTTGCCTCCGTCTTCTTCCGAAACGATTCCGGGAAGCGCCTCCAAGGACTGATCGACCAGGGTCTGGAGGTCCGGCGCCCGATTGTCGTCCGCCTTCAGGATTTCCGTCAGCAGATGGTTCAGCACCGCCGACGGAATGAAGCCCAGCGGGTGTTTGTGCGTGAGCCGCGCAGCTTCCGCCGCGCACATGTCGCAGTACAAGGTGTTCCCTAGTGCATACTCATGGACATAAGTCAGCAACGCTATCGGCGCCGTCCGCATCACCCCGCCGCAGCCGCAGCTGTCGTTATCCGGTTGCTCGTTGTCTTCCAATGCCATGAGCGCGGACAGGCACGTATTGCCCGGGGCGCGCCGATGATACAGATCGGGGACATCCATCAGCCAGGAATCGGTTCTGGCGTCCTCTTTCCTGGAATACCATCTTTGCGTATGGAGCCAGTCCAGGTATGTCCAATGGCAATAAGTGTCGATGCGGCCCATGATGCCCCGCATCGCCCCCCGCGTCATCCCCAGCAGAATGCCGGCCGCGGTGAAAAGCGACATCTGCGTATCGTCGGAAACCAGGGCCAGCCCGCGGGAACCCAACTCATACGCCCGGATTCCCCCCGGCCCGTAATGATTCCAGATATGCGTCCACGAATCGAACTCGACGGGGTACCCCAAGGCATCCCCCACCGCGCCCCCCACCATGCACCCCAGGATCCGCTCCCGGGTCGAAGGCGTCTGTCTGTCATTCTCTCTCATCTGCTGAAAAGGTTAGTAGATACAAAGATAGCAAAAAAAAGCCAGCCCCGGTCGGAGGCTGGCTTTTGGTTGAGATTTCTCGACTTCGCTCGAAATGACAATATCACTCGCTCGAAATGACAAGATCAATTCGAGCGAAGCGACAGACCCTTACGCGTTCTGCTTGATCTCGGCCTGGGCGGCGGCGAGACGGGCGTGAAAATCAATCACTTACGTTCGCGCTGTAAACATACTGTAAACAATGCCCTAAAAACTGCCGTTTGCTCGTGTTTCCAGTATCTCGGTTCTTGTGTTTGTCAATAACAAAGGTCGTCAATCTCATCGAAGAATCCAAGATGGTCTTGTCGCTTTTTCAGGAAGTCAAGATGTAATAGAATTGGAGAGTTGCAAAGATCTCGTTGTAGAATGTATCCTTCGAGATCATGAATTTACACTTTTCCCCTTTTATATATTTTACACAAAAACTTCTCTCCAAATGGTTACAAAAATGTTCAAAGACTTGACGCCGTATTTTATTGATGAGGCAAATGGTAAACTCATCGCGTATCCTAACAACAGGGTCACAATTAAAGGACGCTATTATTCTATAAGGACGATATCTTCTTCAGAAGATTCACCTTTTTATATGATTAAGATAAAGCCAGAAAGACTTTTTCAAACGGATTTAGGGATTAGGATACAGGGGAGGTATGTATATAGACTTGTAAAAGCAGATTGTAATTTTGAAGAAATATGCCTTAATCTGTCTCTATGGCAATCATTAGTTTTAGAAATATGGTTTACAAAAGTGTCTGTCAAAGTCATTCTACGGTTTTTACGTATTCTTTCGACTTATTCAGTCTGTTAGTAGCATATCTCATTTTTGTCTTTACTCCCGAAACGATAGGCCATAATGATAGAGCTTCTTGATAATACTTGATTGCATTCTCGTTATCGTCATTCTTATAATACTCATTGCCAATATACTTTAGGTGTGTCGCAACAATATGTTTGCCCTCATGCTCTGAAACAAACTGTTTATCGAACAAAAGAAAGTCTAGGTCATCAAGAATTGACCCACCGTATTGTTTATGGAATTCACGGATAGCATCAAACCTTAGATAATGAAGCATAACTCTTGAATTGGGCTGAAAATACCCTTTTGATATACACTCTTTCTCATATTCAACACTAAGAGCAAACTTGTTCGCCTCCATCAAATAAAGTATCAGTATATAGCCAGTATTTGAAAAAGAGGCAATACCATCATTTCTATCTCCAGAGTTATTATCAATATGCTCTTGAACACATTGTTCAATCATATTGTACGCAATCGTTTGATAATGAATGGCTTTCTCAATGTTGATGGTGCGATAAAAACTAGCTATCCCACAATATAAACCCTGATCATCACTAATGTTTCCACCTTTCATATTCTCTAGTAACCAGAAATGAATATAAAGGTATTCATTAAGATTTGTGGGATTAGTAAATCCCTTCTTTATGATTGAGGAATAGATATCGTTGATTACATCATACTTGTGTTGACTTAAGGCGTTACTTATACATAAGGAGAGGGTTCTTTTTTTGCTCTCTGGATTCCCGATTCTTGGATGAGTCCATGCGTCGCTTGTGTCTAAAAGATCGTCTTTTTCATTTTGCTTTAAACTAAACCAAACGTCACTCCAAGTAATAACTGAAAAGCCTATTGATTGCGCCATATTCAAATAATCTAAAACCGTTTCTGCTGCAAAGTTATTATTTCTATACTGATTATCTATCACAGTAGTATTATTCTTAACAGTAGTATTATTCTTATTTGAGTTTATATTGATAGACAAAAAAGGATCTGCACTTCAGGGTATCGTACTGCGTCTTAGCACATCGACGGCCTACCTTCACCGCCGATATGACCACTTACTACTGCCATACCCTTGAAGAAGCCTTGAAGAGAGCCAAAGCCGCCGGGAAAAGACCTGGTTGCTGTTATAGCGGAATCGTACTCAAGAATGGAAAGAAAGGATTTGCGATATACAAGGAAGGAGTAGTGATTGAGCAGTATTTCTCTTCTACCTATTGATCAATTTACTGGATACAAAAAAGAGTTACTTGACGATTCCTTCGACGGTCCCAATGATAGGAGCGGCAAACCTCTGAACCCGGTCAGCAACTCTATTACACTTGCAGAGTTACTAAAAGGAGGTGAGTGAGATAGACAATGGATTAGGTAGGTACAAATAACCTACGAAGAAAAAATAGAGTTAATTGACAAGCCCTCTGATGGTACCAAAAATGGCAGCAGCAGACCTTCGGCCCCGGTCAATAACTCTATCTTTGCGACATAATTACTAAAGAAAGATGAGTTATGCAATGGATTAGATACATAGGACAATACCCATAAAAAGTGCTTGCCACCGGAATAGAGGAAAGCTCCTCGTTAAAAGTCCCTGTCGTGGCAAGCACCTATGAAAACCTCATGGGTTAAGGGACACTCAACCAGCGTGGGTGCCTACGATACAATAACCCAGATGGACATTGCAAATATACGTAATTAATCAGGAAACGGAAACAAACAGACTCTAGAAATGTCTTCAGGGAGTTATTGTGCTTCAAGGGAGGGGCCCCAAGGCCAAAAGGAACCCCATATCTGCCCATCCAAAATAAAACAAAAGCCAAATTGAGATAATGGCTTCCTTGCACCTCTTCCGTCAGTTTATTTGGGGAAGTTTCGGAATTATCACTATCTTTGTTTCCGAGCACCTCTAGTAAGATGCTTCCGTATAGGGCGATACCTCTGCGATACTGGTCTTTACCGGCCGCGGTTTGAAGGGTTTCGCCCTTCTTTTCTTTGGAAGTTTCGTTATTATCGTTAACTTTGCCATCAGAAGATAGCTCTGAATTATTTGTGGAAGTCGCGATTGGTGCGTACCTTAACAAGTAGTCCAGAGTTTTCTTTTTGTTTATACCTAGAAAGCCCATCTTTTTAAGTTTTCAAAAATAAAACGACCAACCCTCTCGAGTTGATCGTCTGTGACGGGCCTGCGCGTCAATGGACGCGGTACGTCTAATCAGAATCACTCGTAATGAAACGACAACTCATGATGATTCCAACATGAGGGACTAACCTCATCCTTCGCTTTAATGGTCTTTAGCAACTGGTAAAGAAACTATATTCATATTTTGAAGGTATTATTCGTGGTGCATAAATTATAAGTAGCGATTTCGTAATTATTACATCCCATCTAGGGTATTTCAAATCTTCGTTAAGTTTCAAAGTTATATTTGGTATTATTCTTTTTTTTTACGATATTTAGAGAACAACTAACCATTATAATTTGGGCATTAAATGAAACTATCGATTCTGCTTACAAAGCGGTACCATTAAGACGTATTTTCAACTAGATTTAAAGCGCCAAGCTGTTTAAATTGCAGAGTATGGTTATTGACATGAAATTCTTCTAATCTCCATAAGCGGAATGCTTTTCAAGATTATGCAGCCCTTCCCCTGCTGTATAACTCAAAGGGTAAGTTTATTCAGACAACAATTCTAATTACTAAACAATTATGAGGCACACTAAAAAAAACCTAGAGGTTATCGTTTGTTATTCTCTTTTGCTGTTTTTGTCTCTACCGTCATGTTCAAAGAGAATCGATGAAGATGCGAATCAAAACAAAACAATGATGGTCAGCGATTATGCATATTTAGGAGAGTTGCATAATGGTTTTATGTCCAATATGCTGAACAACTATTCAGTCAGCGAGAGTGTGACAAACAAATACGAGTTGTTTGACGATATTACCGTCTTTAATGTTCAGTTTGCAAAAGATCAGATTACTGATATTAGTTCTGATCATTTAGGATTCTTTAGTAAATATAAATCATTTCTAGACAAGAGTTCTTTTTCTCGGTATTGTGTATTACGAGCAACAAGGAGTAGCGATGATGAGGGTATTGAATCCTTAATTAATAATGGAATTGTTGACGACAACATACCTTCGGTTAGCTCTATGTTGGATTATCTCTATGATTCAGGTGTCCTAGAAGAGAGCTCTTTTAACACTTTGAATACTCTTGTGGATTTGATGGTTTATAGCATTGAAGGACAAATCTCAGATGCTAACTTCGAGCGTAGAATTGATGGCCTAATTGAGGATTTCAATGCATTTGGCTATTCTAGCGATGATTATGATGGTTTAATAGTTGCATCTGTTTTGGCTATTTCTAAATCCTCATTAGAATGGTGGAAGGAGAATCCTGAAGCATCAACAGCCGAAGATAAAATGCCGCAAGTTGTTGCCGCTGATCTTGCTGGGGCAGTTACTGGAGCAGTTATTGATGCGATTGTTCAAGGGGGAACAATGATTGCGGGCGCTCAAGACTCATGGAATTGGGCAGAAACCGGTTGGGCCGCATTGGGTGGTGCTGTAGATGGTTCTTTGGGCATCAGCAGTAAACTTGCAAAATTACTTGGATTGATTAAAAAATGAAGAGTACAATTAAGAAAATCACGACCATTTGCGTTCTGTTTATTATTGGAGCAGTAATTGCTCTAATAATCTACGGGATTGCTCATTATGCTTTTCATCTTGATATTAGCAAAACTAAGTTAATTATAAACGTAATTACGGATGCGTTTATTTTCTGCCTTTTTTCACTAGTCTTTGTTGTTTTAAAAGAGAAGCATTCTGAGAAATAGCATCCAGATTGAGATGGTGTTGAGTTATGTAATACTTAAGGCAAGGAGAGAAATCAGAGTGGCTTTCCTTGCCTTATTGTTTTTTTTCTTTTCGTGTAGTCAAGATAGCATTAAATCAAATACTTTATTAAAAGAACGTTCAATAGTTTTTTATATCGTCGCTGATAATAATCTCGAGTCATCAGCTCTATCGTTTTATTCCGAGGTTGAAATGCTATTACATAGCGACCCCCTCGATTCTGAATATATTGTTCTGTATTTGGATAATAAAGACGAGTCACTCCTTTTTGTAAATGAAGATGGCGAATTGAGAAGAAAAAAAAGTTATGGTAAAATTAACTCTTTAAAAACAGAGACGATGTCTTCGATATTACAAGAAATAGATCAGTTATTTCCTGCAACAGAGCGAGGACTTGTTTTTTGGTCTCATGGTTCTGGGTGGTTATCCGCAGGCAATAGTACTCGTAGCTTTGGTGATGATTCCGGGGAATCAATGGAAATACGAGAATTATCAGAATCAATCAAAAACAAATACGATTATATTGTATTTGATACCTGTTACATGGGGTGTATTGAGGTTGCGGTAGAATTGGAGGATAAGTGTTCATATCTTCTCTTCTCTCCATCATCGGTCCCTTTATGTGGTATCATGGATTCGTCTGCCATATCGAGACTGGCTCAAAAAGCTTCATTAACTACGCGATTAATCAGCATATGTGAATCTTTTCAAGGACGATCAGATAAAGAAAAGCAGAATAACCCTATTGCAATGCTTGATATGGATAAGATGAAAATGCTGCCCCAATTGATTCGCTTAATTGAGATTGATCCTTTATCAGTTGATTTGGATTCAATCCCGATGTATGATTTTCGAGGGAATTACGTGTTTTATGATATGAGAGCATTGTTCTCCAAGTTAGGGCAGAATCAGATATTATCCATAGTTGATGAAATGACAATGTACCCCCATATAATAAATAATGATGAGGGTTTTATTTCTATTTTTATCCCTTCCGAGAAGAATGTTGATTATTGGCATTTCTATTCTAACACTAAATGGAACCACATTACAAGTTGGCTCAATATTTGGATTGATTCTTCTAATGGCCCTAATACTTGACAATAGTACGATTTTTATACGTCACTTTCGATTGAATTCTACAAAAAACCTAGTTTCCGAAATCATATTAACAGTATTATCAACATAAAGAGAGATAAACTGTTACGTAAGCATCAGGTGAAGTATTCTAGTTCTTTTCGCAGCGGCACCAACAACTTAGTTGAAACCGCTGCACTTTTATTATCATGTATTGAACTAAATCTATTATTTGCCCGTTTTGAGATTTGAAATGCACCTTTACTATGGGTACTTATCTCCGCTGTCCGTAGTTGTTGTCAGTTAGAATCTGTATAGTGATACGCATATTCTTTTTTTGACAGTTGAACTGATGGTGGTGGGGAAGAAAAAAACGATCACCCCGAAGGATGATCGTCTTAAAGGATGACATAAAAGAGAAAGGGAGTGAAATTTGATTAGAACCCGGCCCTAATATCATTTTGAGTGGCAGCCGTGAAGCTTTTTTTCTTCTTTTCCCATTGTTTGTCCACCTCTGCGACCATTTTCTCAACAAAAAAGCTGAACTGATCAATCTTCCATTCTTTGTCGCCGAAAGTCTTATGATGATCGTTCTCTGCAATCATCTGGATTCTAAACTTAACAACCACATCTTTTGTGATTTTTGCTAGTTGCTCTTCCGAGATAGGAAAATAACTATAACCAAGTTTGTCTCCTTCGGTTTCATCATATGAGTAGAGAGCCTTCAGTTCTATGACTTCATCTTTTTTTGTCTTTAGAAGAATAGTCCCATATGTTGGAATCATCATGAAACGCTTGCTTTCATCGAATGCCACCCGCAAACAATACTGCTTATTTATTCCATCGGTATATAACTCAATGTTATAGTTGAGAGTCCCACTGATTCCGTCAGTGGTCTTGATGTCGAAATCCTTGTCATCGCTTCCGATAATCATTACTCCGTTAAAAACGCCATCGTAGGCGAAAGAAGACATGCTTGTGAGGATTATGCTCACAAATAATAGAATAATCCGTTTCATCCTTTTAATCATTTAGTTGAAGAAGACATAACCAATACCACTGATGTTTGCCGCTCGGGAGTATTCTTTCCCAAACTGAGCTTCGTATGGTGTCATATTGATATTAGTGATGGATGCACTCCCAACAATTCGCCAGTTATACTTACCTAACGAATCTTTACCTGTTGCATAATGAGTAATACTACCGCCCTTAACATTAATATAAATCTGCGTCCTATTTACAGTTATTGCAGATACTAGTGTTCCATCAGGGTCCCCGGTACCCGATGAGGCAGGGTAAGATGTTAAAGCTGTTTGACTTGCTTGAGCATTATTCGCTTTCATCTGCTGGACCATTTGGGCAGTCTTTTCAAGCCCATGCTGCTGGACCATCATGTCAATAGACTTGTTCCAGGCAGGATCACTCGTGTACAAATCTCTTTTTGAACCGACAGAAACGGTAGACGTGTAGTTGCTGGGGTTAGATGCCGTTTGAGATGACTGTCTAGCTGCATCTAGCGCCTGTTGATTTGCTGCGGTTCGTTCCTGTATCTTTTGTTGCCGATTCCTTTCCGCTTGTGCTTGCTTGGCTTCTCTTTCTGCTTTTGCTTGTTGCTGAGAAACATCTACGGCTTGGGCCACGCCGGATAGCATACCAGTTAGAGCCTGTCCCCATTGAGCCTGCCTTGCAGCTCTCGCCTGAGATACCCCAGCAACAATAGTTTTATGCCTTTCTACATCATATTCGTACAACAACTCGGATTCATGCTCGTTGTAGAAAGCTATGGCTTCATGGAGTTTCTCAAGTGATGTGTTCTCATCGATATTGTTGCTCTGGAGGAATAGTTGTAACATGAAATCCTGCGGAATCCCATGAGCTTGCTCCATTAACTCTTCGTGTTGTGCAAAGGCGAGGGGTGTACTCAATACCAATGACAAGATGACTGAAATAGTTTTAGCGTTTGTCATTATTTGTTTGGTCGTGTGCTTATTGCTCCAAATAAGCAGTCAAGTAAAGAAAGTGTGGAGCACTTCATTTATCTGGGAGAGGCTCTGGACAGCCCTGCATCAAATAAACAAAACTCCACACCCGTATAGCAAGGTGCGGAGTGCACTCATTACCATACAAGTGATGAATGCTTTGCTTATCCTCGATGCAAAAGAAATTGTCCAGATTTCTCCCAAGGATAAAAGCGAAACACTTTCATCTAATATGTCTGCCAAGAGATTGTGATTCCAAATCCTTGACAGTTGCAAATATAAAAAATGATTCCGAAAAAACTGTGTCGAATGCTTGATTTATTAGCCTGGCAACATGCAATCCTCCTCATTTATTCATCCAGAAACATCCATTCCGCATAATTTATTAACCCGAAAACATGTAAACGAGGTAAAAAAAGAACCCGGATACAGTGTTTCAGCGTAAATAATCTACTGGAAACACGGCATCACGGGTCTTTTAATAAGAAGAAAAGATGATTCTGGGATAATTAATTGAGCTGTTGGGTTAGTTGGAAAAAAGAAAAAAAGCCCCCTGGATTATCTCCAGAGGGCGATTTTGTTGAATTTGCTGTCTAAAACAGCATGTAAAGAGGATAGGTGCAGAAACCTGATGCAGCTTTGACACCCATGTCGATGCCGAGTTTCTTCTTCCTGAGCCACTTGCCGATTCCAGGCATGTTGTTCTCGTCCAGGAAGGCGAGAGTGTCGGACTGTAGAGGGTGGTTCAGGTTCACCGTAATGCACCCATAGAGATCACCATCCTCCTTGAACATGAGGACGGCAAGCGTTCCATTGTTGCGGTATTCCTCCTTCTGGAGATACACCTTGGTTCCGTTGTAGTCGTACGTTTTCATTGTATTGATATAATTAGAGGGTTTCGACCTTGGTGGCGATGATGTCGTGGACCGTTACAGACTCGCCTGTCACTTTCCTGCGTTGCCTCACGCGAAGCCTTCCGACGATGTGGACGGTATTCCCGACTTCTAGCTGATTGAGGTTCTTAACATCTTCACTTTCCCACGCTGTTACGTAATGCCAGGTGTTATCACAATCTTTTGATAACACCTGTTATCCAAAGACAATTGTTATCAAATCTTGACATAAACCGGTGTCCTCTGCATGGTTTTCAGCTTGTTGTGCCCAGCAGTGTTAAGGACTTAGATAACAAGCTATTCTTGAGGTGCACTGCACCTCTTTTTCTTTTTGTTCTTTATCGTATCTTTTGATAATCTCTATCGATAACAATTGTATGAAAAAGAACATCTCAAAAGAAAGGATCATCCCTCGATGTAGGGCGGTCCTCATTGCAAGTGGCTTCTCAGAAAGAGTCATTGTTGCATATGTCTGGGACGCTAGGCGTCTGATTGAATACATGACAGAAACAGCATGTCGATATTACACGCCATTAGTTGGGGAAAAGTATCTCAAGATGGTTGCAACCTCGTCGTGGAAAGACAGGATCAAGGTGCGAGCACATAAATTTATAAAGCGATTGAACTTAATCTTGAGCACTTCTTCCGATACAATATACCGGCGCGGAGCTTGTCCCAAAACTCGCTCGTTCCCTGGAGAAATCGGTTCAACGGCCCTGTCATTACTTGAGTCTATGGAGGGTCATGTTGGAACGGCAACTATTGCGCAATACAGAAGTTATCTAAGCTACTTCTGTGTCAGTATGCATGCGCAGAAAATCACACTAAAAAATCTGTCCAGGGACGTTATTGTCCGTTATATTGACTCTTCCAACTTCCAAAAACGTAGAATCCGTATACTAATCAAATCTTTATTAACCTATGCGTATGAGCAGAACCTGATCAGTTATGAACAAAAGAGTTGTCTGGATGACATACATTATAAGGAGCGTCGAAAGCTTCCGTCGTTCTATAGTCCTCAGGAAGTTATAAAGCTTGAGTCTTCTATCGATAGATCTACCGCCGTAGGGAAGCGCGACTACGCTATGGTTCTCCTAGCTTCACGGCTCGGTATAAGAGCGGGTGACATCTGTTCTCTAAAGTTCTCAAATATTGACTGGGACAGGAACATAATCGAGATAGAACAATCGAAAACCGGCATATATGTCGCACTTCCTTTACTTGAAGATGTTGGCAATGCAATAATAGACTATATCCGAAATGGACGCCCTCCGACCGAGATAAAGAATATCTTCGTAAGCCATACATATCCGGACAGGCCTGTCACGACGAACCTAATTACATCCCGTGTCCATCGTTGGATCATAAACTCAGGGGCGGACATATCTGGGAGGCACGCTGGCCCGCATTCTCTAAGACATAGCTTGGCATCGACTTTATTGAATGACGGGGTAGAACTACCTGTTATATCAGAGGCATTAGGTCATGAGTTCACGAGTTCAACGATGCTATACTTGAATACTGACATAAACTCGCTGTTAGCTTGTTCTCTTGATGTTCCCATGGTGGATAGTAAGTACTACAATCAATATGGAGGGATATTGTATGGAGAAAATTGAGTATGACTTTGTCAGTCCCCTAGCTCCTTATATGAGAGCATACCTTGCCGAATATGAATCTCAAGGGAAGAATCCCAAATTGGTTGAGTTCGCACTTCGAACCTTTGATCAACACCTCGTGAAGGTCAACTATCAGGCTGATCAACTCCTGTCAGAGGACATATACAAGGGCTGGTTGGATAGATGGAACAAACTAAACCAGATAACTCTGTATCACGAGGCGGCTTATATGTCAAGGTTCCTCAAATACTTATGTGGTTGTGGGGTGCTATGTCATATCCCGCGGCTCCCCAAACCAGGCAAAAGAACCTTTGTTCCGTATATCTTCTCGTACGACGAAATGGCCAGAATCTTCCAAGAATGTGATGACTGGAGGAATCGACTATATACGAAAGACAGCCATCAACTCGTGATGCCGGCATTGCTTCGCCTCCTTTACAGCACCGGTGTTAGAATAAATGAAGCTCTTGGGATAGAGAATCGCGATGTCATGTTTGACAAGCATTGCATAGTCATACGAAACACCAAGAATAATAGCGACAGGTTCGCCCCAATCAACGAATCCCTAGAAACTGTACTACGAGAATACATAAAAAATAGGAGCAGAATCCATAAGCGAGGAATAGAAGACCCGTCAAGCCCCTTCTTTATAAAGGCTGATGGGACAAAATGTAACTCAGGGACTATCTTATTGCGCTTTAAGGCAATCTGCAGAAATGCCGGGATAGAACACCAGCAAGGCCGCCACGGTATCAGGGTACATGACCTAAGACATACTGCTTGCGTGCACGCCTTGATAAAAATGGTCAACTCTGGGAAAGATCCATATTGCTGTCTGCCATCGTTGGCCGTATATATGGGACATTGTGATGTCCAGGCCACGGAATACTATCTCAGGCTCGCTCAAATGGCGTATCCCGACATAATAAAACTAACGGAGCCGCTCTCCTGTTCTCTTGATGCTATAATAAACAATGCCGTTAACGCACACAAAAATGGATCAGTATAAAGACTTTGCAAAAGTGCTGGAATCGTTCTTCATGGGATATCTCGTGCAGGAAAAGGGATGTAGCACAAATACAATAAGGGCATATAGAGACGCCTTCACACTCTTCCTGTCATATCTGGAGGACGAACATCATATAAAGCCGGATAGAATATCATTGGCTAATGTCAATAAGGTCAATGTCTTGAACTACCTGGACTGGCTGGAAACCAACAAATCAGCCACGGTCAGGACAAGGAATCACAGATGTGTGGTCATGAAATCCTTCTGTAAATATCTGATGTACGTGGACCCTCTGCATATGGCCCAGTGGAAACAGGTGTGCTCTATCCAGAATAAAAAAGGCCCACAAGGATCAATCCATTATCTGACGATAGATGGTATCAAATCCGTCTTGGAAACCATCGACGTGTCATCCGTAAAAGGACGTAGAGACCTGACCATGTTATCCTTGCTCTATAATACAGGAGCAAGAGTACAGGAACTGATAGACCTTACTCCCTCCTCTTTGCGCTTGTCAAAACCTAGCGTTGTTATGATACACGGTAAAGGGAATAAAACGAGGATCGTCCCTCTGGACGGTAATATCGTACACCTCCTTGAGACATACCTTAATGAGCAGCACTTAAATCTTCCTGGTCGAGAATCACATCCCCTCTTCTATAATACCTGGGGAGAAAAACTGACTACCGCTGGAATAACATATGTCTTGAATAAGTACTATCATGAAGCTCAACTCCTTCATGATGAACTCGTCCCGAAAAAGATCAGCCCTCATGTCTTAAGGCACTCTAGAGCGATGCATCTTCTACAAGCTGGCGTAAATCTGATCTACATAAGGGACATCTTAGGACACGTGTCAATACAAACTACTGAGATATACGCAAGGGCAGACTCGGAACAGAAACGGAAAGCACTGGAAAACGCCTACGCTGAAGTTGGCTTAACCGAGCCGAAGGTCAAATCGTGGGAAAGAAATAGCAAGCTAAAGGAATACTTAAAAAGCCTGGTATAATCGTTATCAAAAGAGAAAAAGCAAAAGAGTTGCCCGTCATTAACCGTGATGGGCAACTTCAGTAATGTACTTGTGATAATCTATCTGTTGCTATAACAGGTGGTCTCGATGACCGCTTCGCCGCTGCGGTTCTTGAAG
>Ga0247610_10005170_pt1 | contig 13783 bp, 11 predicted proteins | sample 174DNAGHGhighgp2_FD_193483 | JGI IMG/M metagenome (GOLD analysis project Ga0247610, IMG submission 193483) | Sheep rumen microbial communities from Palmerston North, Manawatu-Wanganui, New Zealand - 1742 DNA GHGhigh gp2 | ecosystem: Host-associated > Mammals > Digestive system > Stomach > Rumen...
ATGTGTTGCGCAACCGCCTGCGTCTGAACATGACGCTATACAAGTCCGTCACGCGCAACCAGTTTTTCTATCCCACGCTGCCGTCCTCGTCGGGTTATACCAGTGCGGTGGTCAATGGTGGACGTGTGGATAACAAGGGCGTTGAACTCACAGCGCGTTATATCCAGCCCCTGGGCCCAGTGACCTGGGAAACTTATTTGACCTGGACACATAACAAAAACAAGGTGAAAGAGCTGCTCAAGAACTGGCGTAATCCCATCGATGGCGAGATTTATAACCTTGACGAGCTCTACATGGGCGGCACCTCGGGCTACCAGATCCGCCTGACCGAGGGCGGCACCCTGAGCGACGTGTATGTCTCGACGCTCAAGACCGACGAGCACGGGGCCATCTATGTCAATCCCGAGCGCCAGACCGTCGAGGCCAATCCCAACAACAATGCCTATTACATCTATGCCGGGCAAGCCGCTCCCCGCTACAACCTGTCGTGGGGCAATGCGTTCTCGTTCAAAGGGCTAACCGTTTCGGCCCTGCTGGCTTACCGCAACGGCGGCATCGTCGTGAGCGAGACCCAGGCCATCCTCGACTACTACGGTGCCAGTGAGGCCACCCAGGACGCCCGCAACAATGGCGGTGTCCTCATCAACGGCAAGATGATCAACGCCCAGGGCTATTATCAGACCGTGGGCAATCCCAGCGGCACGGTCGATTCGCGCTACGTCTATAGTGCCACCAACCTCAGGCTGGCCGAGTTGAGCATCGGCTGTGATGTGCCCATTAACCGCTGGTTGAAGTGGGTCAAGGGAATGAATGTGGCCTTTGTCGCCCACAACCTGTGCATGCTCTACAACAAGGCCCCCTATGACCCTGAGGCCACCTCCAACACGGGTACCTACTACCAGGGCATCGACTACTTCATGCAGCCCAGCCTGCGCTCGATGGGATTTAATGTGAAACTCAAATTCTGATGACGGCTATGAAGACAAGATTTTTATTATATATGTGCGCAGTAATGCTGCTTGCAGGATGTACCAAGTCGTTTGACGACATCAACACCAACCAGCACCAGCTCACCGACGAGGAACTGGCCCGTGACTATCAAAACGTGGGTGCCTTTTTCTCGCAGATGGTCAATCGGGTCGTCCTGTTCGATGATGGCTCGGGCAACTGCCTGTCATCGGACTATCAGGTGGCACAGGGATTGAGCGCAGATGCCTTCTCGGGCTATTTGGCACCGACGGGCACCTGGCGCAACGGAGTTCACAACGGCTCCTATAGCTTTGTGAGTGGCTGGTATGACCAGATGTTCACGCGAGCCTTCAGCGAGGTGATGCCCGCCTGGCAGCGCGTGAAACGTGTGGCTGGCGAGATGAAGCAGCCTGCCGTGGCCGCCCTGGCCACGATTGTCAAGGTCGAGGCCCTGCACCGTGTGACCGACATGTATGGCCCTATCCCCTACATCCACTTTGGCAGCGGTGCGATGGGTACCACCTATGACCGCCAACAGGACGTTTACAGCCGCTTCTTTGCCGAGCTGGACAGTGCTATCGAGGTGCTCACCCCGCTGGCCGAGTCGGGTGCATCGCTGCTGCCCGACTACGATAACGTGTATGAGGGCAACGTGGCCCGTTGGGTCAAGTTTGCCAACACGTTGCGGCTGCGATTGGCGTTGCACATCGTGTACGCCGATCCCGCCCTGGCGCAGCGCGAGGGCGAGAAGTCTGCCGCCTGTTCGCTGGGCTTTATCGAGACGGCCGCCGAGCGAGCCCAGCTGCTGCATGGGCGCCTGACCTATTTCCATCCGAACTACGATATTGCCTATAATTTCAATGCCGGCGAGGTGCGCATGGGTGCGACGATGGACTGCTACATGAACGGTTACAGCGATCCGCGTCTGGGCGCATACTTCGTGCCTGCGAGCAGCGACAACAAGTATCATGGCGTGCGCCTGGGCGTTCACAACATGAATCCCACGCGCTATGCGGGCGTCTATATATCAAACCTGAACATCGACCGCGCCACAACGCCCATCGTGTGGATGACTGCTGCCGAGGGCTTTTTCCTGCGGGCCGAGGCCGCATTGCGTGGCTGGAACATGGGAGGGACGGCACGCGCCTTCTATGAGGCGGGCATCAGGGCATCCTTTGCCGAGAACAATGTGAGTGGTGAAGACGCCTATATCGCTAACTCGACATTGAAGCCCACCCGATATGTGGACCGTACCAGCGGCGGCAACGCTGCCGCAGCACCCAGCACCATCACGATCGCCTGGGAGGAAGATGCTGATTTCGAGACCAATCTGGAGCGCATCGTTACCCAAAAGTGGATTGCCATGTATCCTGACGGTTGCGAGGGATGGACTGAGTTCCGCCGCACGGGCTATCCCCGCCTGCTGCCCGTCGTGAACAACGACAGCCAGGGGCTTGTCGACACCCAGTTGCAGGTGCGCCGCTGCCCCTTCCCCGTGCAGGAGTATAATACCAACGAGGCGGCCGTGCAGGCTGCTGTCCAGCTGCTGGATGCCGAGGCCATGGGCGGCGGTCAGGACAATGGAGGCACCCGACTGTGGTGGGACCGTAAAGTGATTAGTGATTAGTGATTAGAGATTGGAGATTAGTGAGATATGAAACTGACAAGATATATATCGGCTGTTTTGCTTCTGTTTGTTGTCACGGCTTGTGATACCGAGCCTGAGGCACTGGACCTGCAGCCGCTCAAGGAGTATAGCGAGGAGTATTATCAGGCGCTGCGTGACTACAAGGCAAGCAGCCACGAGATATGCTATGTGTACTATGCCGACTGGGCACCTATCGAAGGAGCCAGCGGATATAAAGATCCCGCATCGTGGGGCGAACGCATCATCGGCCTGCCCGACAGCATCGACATCGTGAACCTGTGGATGGGTATTCCCACCCCCGAGACGCACCCGATTGCCTATCAGGACATGATCGAGACGCGTGAGAAGAAGGGGACGCGCTTTGTCTTTCATGCCGACGCGTCCAACTATCATCACACCTTCACCATCGAGGGACGTGCCTATGACCTGAACAACGACCGTAGTGAGGAGGCCATCCGTGCCTATGCCCGCTGGGTGTGTGACACAGTGGTGAAGACAGGCCTGGACGGGGCGGATTTTGACTATGAGGGCTGGAGTGGCCAGCACCTGACCTGGGCCATCGATGAGTGTGACAAAATCTTCGGCCCCAATGGCGAACATCCCGAGAAACTGGTCATCGTGGATTACTTCTCGGTTTCACCGCCCGTGGCGTGTGACCCCTGTGTGGACTATTATGTCAAGCAGGCCTATAGCCAGCAGGGCGCCGGTGTGGGGGCAATGGGGCATCCCGATGAGAAGACCGTCTATTGCGAATCCTTTGGCCAGAAACCCACCGGTGGCGAAATCTTCAACTATGCCGCTTGGGAACCCGCCACGGGGCACAAGGGCGGCTGCGGCGCCTACTATGTGGAGCGCAACTACTATAACACGAGTGACGGTGTGCCCTACGGAGCCATCCGGCGTGCCATCCAGATTATGAATCCTGCGAAGTAGGTTTTAGGCTCTAGGCTTTAGGCATTAGGCTTTAGGCTTTAGGTTTTAGGTTTTAGGTTTTAGTAATTGTTATGATTATGAGAGTAATAGAATATTTAGTTGTACTGTTGACGGTACTGGCTTTTGCAGCGTGTGACAGCGAGGGCGACAAGTTTGATTACGGCAAGGTGGGCCTGCTCATTTCGGGCACCGAGCAGGTGCCTGTGCAGCGCTTCACCGTCGAGGAATTGCCGGCCGCCTGTGCCGTGACCGTTAAGGCGACGCGTCGCTGCTCCAGGGCGGTGACTGTGCGACTGGCCATCGACACCTCGCTGGTGCGGGCCTATAATGCCAAGCACGGCACCTCCTACTATCCCGTGCCCGCCTCGAGCGTAACGCTCAAGAACAACGAGGTCACCATCCAGCAGGGTGAGGCATTGTCCACCTCGGCCCAGGTCGAGGTCATCAATACCGACAGCTTTGTCGAGGGGGCGACCTATGTCATCCCTGTGACCATCGAGCAAGTGCTGGGTGATGGTGGCGAAGTGATTGAGAGCAGCCGCACGATTTTTCTGCAGATTTCGCGCATCATCTCGTTCTACTCGTTGGAGAACAGTCAGCAGGCATCTTCAAACTATATCTTCCCTGATGACAAGATGGTGAACCTGTCCAACTACACCATTGAGTTCAAGGTGTACAGCTACAGCTTTGGCAATCCCGGCAATATCAAGCGAGTGCTTGCTATCGAAGGCAAAAACGAGGAAGAGGCCAACATGTTCCGTTTTGGAGAAAGCGGTTCGGCTGGCGGCGACATCCTGCAGTGGGTATTGCCTGGTGGCAGATGTTTTTCTTCGACTCATTTCAAGACCAATCGCTGGTACCTTGTTTCCTGCACCTATGACGGCTCGACGTTCAAGATGTTTGTCGATGGCGTTGAGGATGCCCAGACGAGCGGCAGTGGAAAGTCCACGCCTTTCCAGCGTTTTGAACTGGGCATGTCATGGGGCAACTACCGCTCGAGCCAGTTCTTCCAGGGCCGTCTGTGCGAGGTGCGTGTGTGGGACCGTGCGCTCACATCAAGTGAGATTGCCATGGGCTTTGCGGGAGTGAATGCACACAGCGAGGGACTCGTCGCCTATTGGAAAATGAACGAGGGCGAGGGCCATATCTTCCACGACGCCACGGGACACGGCTATGACATGGACTGGACCGACACCTGGCGTGATGACCGTGAAAATGGCGTCCTTGTTCCCCATGACTACAGCAAGTACATCAAGTGGGTGAAAGACGACAACAACAAAGTGGCCCAGTAAACAGTCCAGGTGCCATTGATGCGCCAGATTCTCCTGAGGGGAGCCGTTGATGTGAAATCTTTTCACTACCTTTGCGGTTTGATAATAACAACCATGCAGATATATAAATTCAATAGTATCTTGAAACCCGTCCTTTGGGGTGGAAGCAAGTTGTTGGCATTCAAGCGGCAGCCACCGCGAGACAGGTCTATTGGCGAGAGTTGGGAGCTTTCGGCAATGTCCAATCGTGAATCGGTCGTGGCTGCGGGCGATGAGCGTGGCTTGACGCTCAATCAGCTTGTTCGCCGTTATGGTGCTGACCTGGTGGGCCGGGAGGTATATAGCCGTTATGGCGACCAGTTCCCGTTGCTCATCAAGTTCATCGACGCCAAGCGTGATCTGTCTGTCCAGGTGCATCCCGATGATGCCATGGCTCATCGCCGTCATGGTTGTGCCGGCAAGAATGAGATGTGGTATATCATCGATACCGATGATGGCGCGATGATTCGCACGGGCTTTAACCGCACATTGACCGTCGAGGAATTTGACCGCCATTTGGCTGATGGCACGTTACTTGACGTGATCAATGCCACCGAGTCTAAGCCAGGAGATGTGTTTTATATCCCAGCGGGACAGATTCACACTATCGGGGCCGGTAACATGCTGGTGGAGATTCAGCAGTCGAGCGACATCACCTATCGCGTGTGGGACTATAACCGACGTGATGCTGATGGTAACCTGCGCCAGCTGCATGTTGAGGAAGCGCGAGAGGCCCTTGACTTCAATCCCCGCAACGGGCAGGTGCTGGACCAGCCTTGCCTGGGCGATGGCGTGACCCGCCTGGTAGCGAGTCCCGAATTCACGGTGTGCCGCATCGAGGTGACCGATAACTACCGGATGGAACTGCCCTCAAATGACACGTTTGTGGCGCTGGTGTGCATCGGTGGCATGGCAACGCTGCGGGCAGCAGGCATGGCGCCTGTCACCCTGGAACGGGGCGAGACGGCACTGGTTCCGGCAATCGTCGATGAATTGGACGTGGTGGGGACAGCTATGTTACTCAGCGTGAGTGTTTAGGTTGACAGGAAAACTAAAAAAAGAATAGAAGATGACAAAAACGACAAAATGGATTATTGGCGGCCTGGCTGCCGTTGTGCTGATTCTTGTGGCTTGTGCTTCACCCTATCTGTTTACCGGAGCACCGACCGAGGGGTTGATCAAGATGCGCAAGGGAAGCACAATCGAATCTATTAGAGACAGCATCCAGGCCAATGTGGAGGTGAACTATGGCAAGCGTGTGGCCACGATGCTCTCGCTCCTGGGTGCACAGGTTGAGAACCGAGAAGGCGCTTTCCGCATCACACAGGGCATGTCGCCTTTCATGGCAGCCCGTTACATCAAGAACGGCGCACAGAGTGGTGTGCGTTTCACCTTTAACAACGTGCGCACCCTTGAGGAGTGGACCCAACGCTGGGGCGAGACCTTCATGGACGGGCCTGACGGCATGCGCAAGGCATTGATGGACAGTGCTGTGTGTGCCAAGTATGGCAAGACCCCGCAGACCATTGCCTGCCTGCTGATGCCTGACACCTATGAGTTCTACTGGAACATAACGCCCGAGAAGATGCTCGACCGCATGTTTGACTACTATAACGACTTCTGGACCAGCGAACGCAAGGCCAAGGCCAAGCAGCTGGGCCTCACTCCCGATGAGGTGGCTACTGTGGCCTCGATTGTCGAGGAAGAGACCAGCAAGGCCGACGAGCGCGGCAAGGTGGCACGTCTGTACCTGAACCGCTACCAGCAGGGCATGCGCCTGCAGGCCGACCCGACGGTGAAGTTTGCCATCGGTGACTTCTCGATCAAGCGCATCACCGTGCCCATGACGCAAATCAACTCGCCTTACAACACCTATCGGGTGAATGGTTTGCCTCCAGGTCCGATCCGTCTGCCTGAGAAATCGACCATCGACGCCGTGCTCAACGCTCCGCAGCACGACTACCTGTACATGTGTGCCCGTGCTGACTTCAGCGGCTACCACGATTTCACGCGTGACTATGCCAGTCATCTGGACAATGCCCACCGCTACCAGGCTGCCCTGAATGCGCGCGGCATCAAGTAGTATTATCTATAATCTGTTCGCAATATGGAAAACGAAGAAAAACTGGTTGTCTTTGAGAAGTATGCTAACCCAGTCGATGCCAACATTGTCAAGGGTGCTCTCGAGGCTAGTGGCATCCCTGCGGGGGTGTTCAGCGACAGCACGGCTAACACCATCATGATGGCTCCAGTGAGTGTCATGGTCTTCGAGCGTGACATGGAAGCGGCAATACGTGCGGTCTATCAGGCCGACAAGAACTATGAGGACTATCAGGAAGAGATGGATCTGCCCGCCTTTGAAAACATGCAGGCTTGCAACAAGGCGTTTGCTGAAGTGGCACTGAAGATCCATCCCGAGATTGGGGGCAAGCAATACCGTGACGTGTATGCTCAGGCCAAGAACGCCCTTGAAATGGGCGACCTCAAGACGCTGACCACGATGAACGAGCAATTCCCTTCCATAGAAAAAGTGAAGGCCCCGGCATCCGTCGTGGAGAGTGAACCAGTGAAAATCCACGGCTGGCTGCTCCTGTATCTGGTGCTTGCTGTCATTGTCGATGTCATGGCAGTAGCGGTACCGTTAATCATGTCCAGACAGTTGAATTTTAAGCCGTTTGATATCGGCAGCACAGTGTTTTTGCTGCTGGCGGGCTGTGTGATGACCTGTTTTCTCATTCTTGCATTCAAGCAGCGCAAGCCCTATGCGGCATTTCTGGGACGCCATCACGTGCTCGTCAATGCGGGCCCTGGGCTAATTGTATTGGCCGGTTTGGTCGAGGTGATGAAAGATTACTACCCAGTGGCCGGGCTTGGGTTGCTATTCATTATTCAATTATTCATCTGGCGTCCATTCTTCTACAGCTCTTCCCAGGTGAAGGCCTTGATTCCTCCATCAAACCGCAAGGTGAATAAGAGATTGAAATATGGCATAACGCTCTTGTATGTGGCCATTGCCATTGTCTACTCGTTGGCCATGGTTACTCTTTCTTTTAAATGGTGGGAGATCGTGTTGTTCTTATTTTTGTTCTTGGGTTGGTCACCGTTGTTTGACTCACCCAGTGAATTGGGCGAAGACAAAGAGGACCAGCATGACCAGTGAGCAGTGCGCCAGTCCTATTGAAGGGTGATGATATACTAAATCACGTAAAATTCCGTTATATCTAAAAGATATAAACTGAATTACGACGATATGACAACCTATTTGCGTCACATGATAATGCTGGCTACACTGGCTGTGGCCCTCGTTGCCGTTGCCGATGATGCCCCCAAGACGACAGCCTATAACTTCCTGAGTGTGCCCGCTTCGAGTCACGTGTATGGCTTGGGTGGACACAATTTGACCATCATCGACGATGACATTAACCTGATTGAACAGAATCCCGCCCTGCTGGGCCCGGAATATGACCATCAGGTGGGCTTGAACTACATGCGCTACATCGGTGAGACCAATTTTGCCGGTCTGCGTTACGGTCAGGGCGTGAGTGAACATGGCGCAATTGCCGTGGGACTGCAGTACTTTGGCTACGGCAACATCCAGGGGGCCGACATCGATGGCACCAAGACGGGCACCTTCAGCGCCAGCGACATGGCCTTTAGCTTGACCTACAGCCATGATATCAGCGAGAAATGGCGCGGCGGAATCACGTTGAAATACCTCTACTCCAAATATGAGGATTATACAGCCGGAGCCGTTGCTGCCGACCTGGGTATCAATTTCTATGACCCCGATCATGAATTCTCGGCATCGCTGGTTGCCAAGAACCTGGGTGGCCAGGTGAAGAAATTCAACCAGAACAAAGACGACCTGCCATGGGACATCCAGGTGGGTGTGAGCAAGATGCTGGGCATGGCCCCCATCAGGCTGCATGTCACCGCCTATGAACTCACGCGCTGGAGTTCTCCCTATTACAAAATCGAGGATGTCAACAACCCCAACAGCGATTTGATAGAGAAAGAATCGTTTGGCAGCAACCTGCTGCGTCACATGGTCTTTGGTGTTGACGTGCTGCCCACCAATAACCTCTATCTGGGTTTGGGCTACAATTACCGTGTGCGCTCTGACATGGCGACTTACAAGCGCGATTTCATGTCGGGCCTGTCGGTGTGTGGCGGCCTCAAGGTGAGAGCCTTTGGCTTTGGCGCCGCTTTTGCCCGTCCCCACACCGGAGCCTCCACTTTCATGTTCAACCTCACCACCTCGATTGGCGAACTCATGAAATAATCTGTTGCAAAACCCCATTCAAACGATATGAAACGGAGTGGATTGTTGTTCGCTGTGCTGCTGGTGATGGCTGTTGGCGCCTATCCAGCGTATCAAAGTGGTAGACACTGATGGCCTGCCCATCGCTGCCGTTTGTGTGACCAACGAGAACGGTGCGCTGGTGGGCTCTACCGACAACGAGGGATGGCTCGCCGATGCCAAGGGCGTGACGCATCTCTTCTTTTCCCATGTGGCATTCAAGCCTGTAGATGTCAATATTGACACAGTGCCCAGCAAGACTGTTGTGATGCAGGATGAGACTTTCCAGTTGTCTGAACTGGAGGTCAAGCCTAAGGACATGCTCTATGTGCAGACCTACTACCGTTGTGTCTATGTCTGCGACGAGGGGCCCCTCTATTTCCGTGCTGGCGTTGTAGATAATACCTATGAACTCGCCAAGCAGAAGATTTCTGCCAAGACCCGCAGCGTTTCTAAAGGTAAAAATGGCTTGATGCGTTTTTTGCTGAGTACCCTTGCGGGACACTATATTGACAAGTGGGCGCGCATCGACACGATGACCTACTACAAGAGAATCATGAAAGAGGTGGGCAATGGTTCGTTGACTCTCACCCAGGAGGCGTCAGGACGCCGTCTGGTGAGTGACACGATTTCGGTATTGGGCTATATCGACGATGATTTGCAATTGGGGCAGCGCACCACCAGCTTTGACATTTGGGCTTTTGACGACCACGTCAAGGCAACTGAAGCCGCTGCAAAAGAAGCGAAAACCGGCCAGAAGAAAAAGGAGAAAAAGGAGAAAAAGGAGAAAAGCAAGGACAATTACGGCTATTTTGAGGTCTATAACATCAATGAGAACGGGCAATCGCGTGTTGATGACTTGGTGATGAAGCAGATCCTTGTGTCGGGTCACTTTGAAAGGACTGACCAGGATTACATCATTCTGCTTGAGACCTATACCATCAGGCGAGACTATATCGACAAGAAGGAGTTCAAGCAGACACGCAAGGAAAACGAGGTGGAAATGGACATCAATGAGCTGCGACGCTTGGAGAAGAACCATCACATTCCACCTTTGGCTCCCAACCTCAAGGCCGCTGTCGATGAGCTGTTCAAGAAGGACGTGAAGGATTAATCGGTCATGAGATGGAAACGGTAAGCGCATTTCTGAAAGAGAATTTCGATTTAGTCACCCTGCTTTTGGGCATATTGGGCGTTATCATAGCGTTCATCGCATTGGTATATGAGATAAAAAAGAAGTCCAAAAGCAAGAAGTAATACTTATTGATTATCTAAAAAAGCAGGCTGTGTGATGAAAAGCGATTTAGTCACCAAATAGCCAGTAGAGCCGCAAAATTTGTGCAAACCGAACGCCATGATGCTTGCATCGATGGTTGAGGTGCCGCCAAATTTATCCAAAATCTTTATTGTGGCATATTCACAGGGGTTGCGCTTCGCTCCATCCTTGCCTAAAAACCTGTCAGTCCTACGGACTTAATAATCAATGCTTTATTTTTTTTGTCGAACTCACGTTGATCACTGTCTATAGTCTGTCTATGGATTAAGAGTGCTGATGGCGAGCTCTTCTTTAAAGGTTTGTGAGCAGATCATCCACACGACGGGCTATGTCTTCACTCGAGGGAAGCAGCTCCTTGTAATGAGCTGGCAGCTCGGGTGATAAACTGTAGGTGGCAACGCCAATTGGAGATGGACTGTTGCGAAGCGCATATTCAACTATCGTGCGATTTTTCTCCTTGCAGATGATGATGCCGATCGAGGGGTTTTCGTGCTGAAGGCGCATCGTGTCGTCAAGCACATTTAGATAAAACTCCATTTTGCCTTTGTATTCTGGCTTGAACTCGCCTACTTTGAGTTCAATTGCCACAAGTGCCTGCATGCGGCGGCTATAAAGCAGCAAATCGATGAAATATTCATGGCCATCGACTTCAAGGCGGTATTGATTTCCCAAGAAAGAGAAATCAGAGCCAAACTCCATTAGAAATGCGCGGATATTCAGAACGATGGATAATTCCAATTCGCGTTCAGAATGTTCATCGCTCAATTCAAGGAAATTCAGTGAATAATCATCCCGCAATGCCAATACTGCCTGATTCTTTATTGATTCGGGCAATGTTGCGTCATAGTTACTCTGTCCGATGAGATAGTTTTCAAAAGCCTTGCCCTCAATTTGGTGCATCAGCACATTTTTGGTCCAGCCAAAACGCTTGGTGGCAAGAATGTAAAAGCGACGCTCTTGTGTGTCCTTGCACTTGGTGAGAATAAGTATATGTTTTGTCCAACTGATTTCACCAACCAATGGTTGGAGAATTTCATTTGATTGATACTCAGTATAAAAACGTGCCATATCACGCAAATTTGAGACTCCGAACCCTTGAATACCGGGGAACTCTTTCTGGATGTCTTTTGACAGGTTTTCGACCACCGATTTGCCCCAACCTAGTTGTTTTTGCCGCTCGGTTATCTGTTTGCCGATTTCCCAATATAGGGCAATCATCTCCTTGTTGACAGCGCGCATTGCCTCGTATTGGGCACTGCGTATGCGGCTCAAAATATCATCGCGAAAGTTCTGATACTCGCCTCCAGTCACAATAATATTGCTATTTGAATCCATCATAGTATTTGCTAATTGATTGTGCAAATATACTAAATCACATGGAATTAGGAGCTCAAAATCTTCTGAAAATTGCTTGTCGCGCTACCATTTCTATCAAGGTATCATTGATAGCCTTCTAATAGGTACGATAATATTGCAATAATGGTATATTACTGTCTGTTCCGTGTCTATGGAATTTTAAAAAAATAGGGTTAACAATCTGATTTCAAGATTGTTAACCCTAATTATGCGGAGAGGACAAGATTCGAACTTGCGGTAGAGTTACCCCTACGGCAGTTTAGCAAACTGCTGGTTTCAGCCACTCACCCACCTCTCCGGAAGCTAGCTGAAAGTATTTTCAAATAGCGAGTGCAAAGGTACTGCTTTTTTTGATACCTGCAAGAGTTTTGGCCGTTTTTTTTGAAAAAAAGCGGTAAAATCATTGCAAAAGGCTTTTTTCTTGGGTTTTAGGGTTATCTATTGCAATTTTTTGTATCTTTGCAGCCCATTTAGTGCGGGCATTGTTAGCCCGTGCCTTTAACAATAAAAAAGAGAATCATGGCAGATATTACTATTGCGGGTGTGATGCGCGCAGGGGCCTATTCGCCCAACCATATTGGCAATGACACGGCCATCTTCAACCTTGTGGCAGAGCAATTGCGCAAGCGTGGTTGTCAGGTGAACGTGTATAGCGAGGAGCAGTTCAACAAACAAGACATCGAGGAGCCTGTTGTGCTGGCAATGTGCCGTGAGCGTGCCAGCATCGCCAAGCTGCAGCAGCTCGAGGACGAGGGCAAGCTGGTGATCAACTCGGGCTATGGCATTGAGAACTGTACGCGCGAGCGCATGACCCGCATCCTGTTGGGCAACGGCATACCTTATCCCGAGAGCCTGATTGTCAACACCAATGAGAACATCAAGGGCCAGCTGAAGAAGGCCGGCTTCAAGTCGTGCTGGATCAAGCGTGGCGATTTCCATGCCATGCACAAGGAGGATGTGAGCTACGTGCGCCATCCCGAGGAGGCCCAGGAAGTGCTGCAAGAGTATTTCTACCGAGGCATCACGCGTGCCGTGATCAACGTGCACCTGCAGGGTGACCTGGTGAAGTTCTACGGTGTGAAGGATTCGCAGTTCTTCTATTGGTTCTATCCCTTTGACGAGGGCCACAGCAAGTATGGCTGGGAAGAGGTGAACGGTCACAGTCAGGGCATCGATATCGACCTGAAGGAGCTGAAGGACATCTGCAGCCGCGCAGCCGAGGAGCTGAACGTAGTCATCTACGGCGGCGACTGTATTGTGGATCCTGACGGCACCATCCGCATCATCGACTTCAACGACTGGCCCAGCTTTGCTCCGTGCCGCAACGAGGCGGCTCCGCACATCGCCAAGGCTGTGCTGGCACTTGCCAAGGCTCACCTGGGACTGTAAACTCTATTATCAAAATCCACACAGAGCATGACATTAAAAGAAGAATATCAGGCTTCGCTCAAGTCGTCGGACACCGAGGAGTGGTTCGACCTGCATTTTCATCGTCCCCTTGGCTTCTTGTGGGCCAAGCTGTTCGAGAAACTGGGCGTGAGCCCCAATGCGATCACCATTGCCAGCATCTTCATGGGCGTGGCAGGTGGTGTGCTGCTGTACTTTGGCCAGCCACATCTGGCATGGCTCAACTGGGTGGGCATACTATTGATCACCTGGGCCGACACGTTTGACAGTGCCGACGGTCAGCTGGCACGCTTGACGCAGCAGTACTCACGCATGGGCCGCATTCTGGACGGTGTGAGTGGTGACTTCTGGTTCGCGGCCATCGGCTTTGCGCTAGTGTTCAGGGAACTGCACTTTGGTGACAGTTTGACTGGACCCAATTTCTTTGCCGAGCACGAGTGGCTGATTTGGGCATTGGGCATCGGCTCGGGTTTGAGTCATGCCTTGCAGGCCGCAATGGCCGACTGCTATCGCCAGTTCCACCTGTATTTCCTCAAGGGCAAGCAGGGTAGCGAGCTGGACAGCGCTGCCAAGCTCAAGGAACA
>Ga0247610_10005171_pt1 | contig 13781 bp, 15 predicted proteins | sample 174DNAGHGhighgp2_FD_193483 | JGI IMG/M metagenome (GOLD analysis project Ga0247610, IMG submission 193483) | Sheep rumen microbial communities from Palmerston North, Manawatu-Wanganui, New Zealand - 1742 DNA GHGhigh gp2 | ecosystem: Host-associated > Mammals > Digestive system > Stomach > Rumen...
TCATTGATGTCATCCACCACATGCACAAATATCACTCGGGAATAGACCGGTTTGTGCGACGCAGGTTCTTCGTCCAAAAGGATGGTATAAGACATCGTTTCCGAACCATATACTTTACCACAGAAGTCATAGACACTACGGATGGAATGGATGGCAGAAACCTGTTCGGCTGACATTGCCGGTTTGGGGATTTGTAACTCTGTTTTACGCATCGCCTCCGTCAGTAACTCGCAGAATTGTTCCGGAGATACAGCTCCGTTTCGCTCAATATACACGTTATGCGGAGAAGCACATCCTGTTTGGTCGAATATGGACACATCTACTGCGACACGACGCGCCAGTTTGCGTGCTTCTTGCTCATCCTGCAAATCCTCACGCGCAATGACAGCCATGGAGAGTTTCGGGCCGAAGATAACCGTCTCTGCATCATACCGAGATGGATAAGAAGCCACTGTTTCAACAGCTTCTCGCCCCCCCCACGCAATACGAACATCTGAGGAAGCAGACATCTGCCGCGCTATATCATCGGCTGTCCTCGGAAAGTAAATGACTGCTATTGTCTTCAGCATGTCATCTCCTTTTATCACACGACCATCAGTACATGTATATTCCAATCCTTCAAATGCCGTCAATAATAGGCGAAACACTCCTTCATCGTTTTTCGAGACTTTCAGTAGATTGCAGTTCTTGGTCAATATGGCTTGTACCAACGCAAACAATCCCAAAATCTGCACGTTCCCTGCTAACCAATGGCAAACCAGACCTCGTGCGTTTGCACGCATTTGGTGCTTCTCGCTATCCTGCATGGACAACCAACTATCAGCATATTGAATATTACCTCGTAAACCTAATTGTGCCACACGACGTAGATTATTCTCAGCGCACCAAGTAGAAAGGAAGAGTAATCCTTTATCTTTCAGTATCTGATATTTAGGCTCACTCATCCATCGCTTAGCAGCCATGTCTATCAACCCTATCAATCCTTCTACCGGTTGCTCTCGTAACCAAACCTGCGCGTCTCGTAAAGAGGTAATTATTTCTTTTAATTGCTCTTTAGGTTCGGTAGTTGTTAACTCTTCTCCATGATACGACTGCACATCCAGACTACTAACTCTTGACTCTTCACTGGTAGCTCGTGCAGCAAACGTCAGTTTGTTAGCCAGAATATCTCCACATCCACGAATCTCTGCCTTCTTCAATCGCCCAGTAACTACAAAACGCGTACCTCCTCGCCCGCAAGGACATGGCTCATCCGAGATATAGCCCAAATCATCCGTTAAGACTGCATTTCCGGGATAAGAATGCGGCACAGGACTGATGAACTCCAACATTCCTTCTTTGCCTGCTGGGAGCACTTCGCGTGTCTGCGTGTCTCGCACGAGTACGCGAACATAATTACTTGTATGCTTACATCCACACGGACAATCCGGATAGTTCAATCCCATTTGCTCTGTAAAGCCATATATATCCACCACATCTGTCGGTTCAATGCCAAACACCTCTGATAGCTGCTTATTGAAGAGAGATTTCTCCACTTTCTCACTCTCCAATTTTTTCCAGCCACCGATATGTATAATCTTCGAGCCTTTGGGCAGATGCAGTTGTATTTGGGATGCTTGCAAAGCTTTCAGCACTTGAGAGTAGAGAATATAGGTAAATCCAAATACCACTACGGGTTGCTCTGCAGGAAGAGTTTGCAAGTATTCCTGCATCGCTTCTACATCGAAGTACGATACTTTTTTCTCGTTTGCTTTGAGAAAATAGGCAGCTTTGGATGCAAAGTTCAAATAACCGGTGATAGCTGCAAATCGAGCGCCTAATAATGCTTTAAACTCCGAACGAGGATCAATATCCATCACAAGGAACGGCTTGCGTTCACGCCCTATAACTTCCTGCATCACTTTGACCATTGCCTTAGCTTGACGACGTGATGTCTCTTTATCTACCACTATCGTACTTGGCGTACCAGATGTAGCGGAAGATTGTAACCGCAGACGAATATCCTCTTTCGGCACAGATGCCAATGAGAATCCCAATTCCTTAAACACGCTAACTGCAACAGGAGGTATTTGCGCGATGTCCGTTAACGGCAAATGCGGATCAAAACCTTTGCGATTGCAGAACTGCCGATATGCCTCATTATGGTCATAATGAAACTGCAGTTCTTCTTGCAAAGCCTGCATATACAACTTATCCGCCTCTGCCGATTGCTCATACGGAGGCATCAATAATAATTGCGCGGTAATATATTCTTGTTCTTCCATAATCTTCGAGTTAGTTATTCTCCTTCAACTGCAAGCGTTGGATTTTTCCTGAAGAGGTTTTGGGAATCGCATCTACCCGAACTATCTTCTTCGGCCATTTGTAGTTCTCTAATTGCGGACGGATGATATCCATAATCTCCTTGTCCGAGATAGGTTCTTTCTCTACAACGAACGCTTCCACCACTTCACCCATTACCTCATCATGCAAGGCACAGCAAGCGCTTTCCTGTATCTGAGGAATAGCATTCAGGCAGTCTTCCACCTCCATAGGGCTCACTTTTTCGCCGCCCACATTAATCATCTCTTTGATCCGACCTTTGATGTAGATGTCACCATTTTCGTCTTTCCATCCGCTGTCTCCGGTTCGGAAATAGTCACCATGGAAATCTTGTGCAATACGTTCGGGAGATTCATGCCAATAAGATTGCGTCACATGCTCGCCTTTTACGCATATCTCTCCATCAATTATTTGGATATCCGTATTTGGTGCCGGCTTACCAATGGACGATAGATTATTGGCGTATTTATGGAATTCCATGAAAGCACTACGGGAAGCTTCTGTCAGTCCATAGTGCATGCAAATACGCGTCGTGGGGAGCCATTCGTTCAGCAGTTGTTTTTCCTCTATCGGCATAAACGAACTACCGATTTCAATATAGTTCAGTTGGTCTGCATATTTCCTGATTAAATCCCTGCTCATGCACTTGAGGTACTGCCAACTGGCAGGAACCATTCCAAAGCCGGTAATATGATGCTGATCCAATGCAATAAAGAAACGTTTTACGTTTGCAAAAGAACCGAGTAGCACCATCGTTCCTCCTTTTGATAGGACGCAACGCAACCGCCCTAAACCAAATGAGTGACTAACCGGCAAAGCTAATAGTTCTACATCATCTTCCGTATTACCAATATATTCGTTGATATTACGAGCCGCAGCAGCCAAGTTTTGATGCGTCAGGACCACTCCTTTAGGCGCGCCAGTCGTTCCTGTAGTGAAGAGGATATCAGCCGTTCCCAGCGAAGGGATTCCTTCCGAGACAACATGTTCTATATATTCTCTCCGAGCCGGTTTTGTATCCGGATCAATAGGAACGCAAATGCCGCCTGCTATATGTGTTCCGAAATACTGATACACAAAATCAATATTACCTGCAGCTGACAAGATAATGCGCTTACCTTCATAGAAAGTAGTGTCATCTTGCAACGATTGCGCCAGCTCGCAGCAATGCTCCCAAAGTTCACTATAAGTGACTTTGGTTTCGCCACTAATCAACGCTACCTTGTCTGGTATCCGTTGCGCGTTTAGCTCTATTTGCTGTTCGATAGTCAGCATTATAATTTCGCTTCTACCGCCTTAACGATATCATTCACATCTTCTATCTCCATCATGTCTTCCGGTTCAAGCTGAATATCGAACTCAGATTCAACACGCTGAAGAATTGCTAATTGTCCCATGCTATCCCATGCAGGGAAATCGCCTATGGCACTATTTAATGTTACTTCATTTACTGCAACCTCGCATATTTCTGCGACAATTTGCAAAATTTTCTCTTGTTTACTCATATCTTGTTAAATTTTTTTCATTATTTTACTCCTCCATCAACACGAACTACTTGTCCATTAATAAAAGAAGCATCCTCTGAGGCTAAAAAGAAATACGTTTTTGCAATTTCTTCAGGAGTTGCCAAACGATGCGCTATTGATAATTCTTCCATAGATGTTTTAGCCTTATCACCCATTGCATCTGCGAAAGGAGTTTGCGTCAATCCGGGAGCAACAGCATTCACTCGGATTTTAGATGAGGCTAATTCTTTTGCCAACACTTTCGTAAATAAAATCATAGATGCTTTTGTTGCTCCATATACAGCATTACCAATTTCTCCATCTATACCTGCTATGGATGCGGCATTGAGAATTACACCTGTTCCATCTTTTACAATACTGCTCAACAATCCCTGCGTAATTTGCATTTGCGCAAAGTAATTCACTTGAAATACTTTCTTTGCATCACTCATGCGCGTAAATGGCAATATCGCCAAATGTGGCATACCGGCATTATTGATAAGCACATTAATTTTTAATTTTAATGCACGTATCTCTGCTATTCCTGTTTTTATGGTTTCCTCTTCCGACAAATCGAAATAAATCGGATGGAATTTATCACCATATTGCGCTTTCAACTCTTCCAGAAACGCATCATATGATTCCGATGGAGCAAGACTGCATAATATCATCTCAGCTCCAGCTGCTGCAAACAACTTCGTGATGGCTCTTCCTATGCCACCATCTGCGCCCGTAAGACATACTACTTCTCCGTTCATATCTGATTATAATTTTATTCCGACAAATCGCAATATAGTCGGACGGTTATTATAAAAATCCTCCTTACGCAAATCAAACTGCATATACTTTCCTTTTTCTTCAACTCTCTCGCCCCAAAACTTTCCTCCAATGGATTTCATTGCATTGATTACTCCTCGATTATTTTCATTAATACCATCCACATCATGTACGTAGTCATGCCCTAAATCTTCAAACACAATTTCATGCGTAATAATCATTGCCTTCAATGCGGAGTTTCTTTCTGCATCTTGTTTGAACACCCAACTTCCTGTAACACACCAATCCGCATGGCGATTGTATATGCGATATACTCCTTGCGGTTCTCCGTTTATTTCGAAGATAAAATAATATTCCTTCCCTTCTGCCTCTCTATATTTATATACCTGAAGCCATTCTTTTTGCTGCTCTACATCTGCAACCGTATCATGGATATATCTTGAATTATGTTCGTTTGTACGGAGTTTTACAATAAATGCAGCATCTTCTTCACGTACTAATCGCACGTGAAGACCATATCTATCTAATTCAAAATTGGAAGGGAGGGGGGGGTGCATATTATTGAGATTACATTAATTTACTATTGTTTTTTTTGAGGGGGATTTATTTCTCTTTTAAATATAATCCAGTTTTTTCATTCTCTCCATTTGAAAATTATCTAATTCTTACCAAATAGATATCCTAATGATAATGTTATGATTGGCAACACATAATCCCAAAGTTGACTAATAAAATTTTTGTCACTTGAGTCCTTGCTGTAAATGACTAGTGAAAAGACAATAACTCCTATCAACAAAATGCTACAGAAAAAAGCCGTGATATTCTTAGACGAAATTTTTTCATCTCCAAATATCTTGCCCAACCAACCAAGATCCTTCTCTTTAAGACCATTCTCATGATCATGCTGTTGCTTTTGCATCTGCAATTGGAAATTATGATCTTCCCTTTGCTGTTCACGTTCGTGTTGCTGAGTCATAATTTGAAGATTTTCAGACCCGCTAGCTGTATAATTATCCTTTGTATGCCCCATGACGTTACTTTTCTATTAACCAATTATACATTAAAACAAAATCACTTCCATTTTCCCTATGAACCATACTAATAGAAAAGCGCAAGCATAATTTCTTACCTTTTATATTACCAAGTTCTATCACATTAGACGGAGTCGTAAATAAGGTCGATGGAATATTATAGAACACAATTTCCATATATTTATTGGAAGTATCCTGTTCCACTATATTCCTAGTATAATGCACTCTTTCTGTATCATCATTAGCAAAACGTAAACGATAAGTTAATTCCGAAATAGAAAATTCGACATAACTATCACTAGGAATTATAATAACTCCATCTGCTATAACTTCATATTGAAGTGTACTTGTTTTGATTGTTATTTTTGCCATTGTATTTATAAATTATGCTGTTTCATCCAAACTACAATGTTATCTGGATCGACATGTTTATATTTATATGTATTTTTTGTTAAATAACCAACTTGTACCCCCCTGAGATATATTGCCGGAGGAGACATTGTATATTGATTATATACGCTATAGAGGGCATAACGGCTCCCATATTGGCTATACTGATTCCAAATAGACATTGCTGAATACTGACTTCCATACGTACCATATTGGTTACATATGGACTCTCGGTCATATACATTCGTAGTTAACTTTCCTACAAAATTACCATCAGCTGCAAGCAGGAATGATTCTCTATTTCGTATTCTATTTGCTATATCCGTTGTCATATTATTATATAACCCTATTTCACGCCAAAACTAAAAACGCTTTTCTCTGTCTGTTTTTATTGTTAATACAATTATTAGCATAAATCCGCATGTATTATTTTTTGTTACCCTTGATTTGATGTCTTCGACTAATGGGTAGTATATTAGATTATTCACCGAAAGTAGCCGTTATGCTACTTTCTAAGCCCGCTTTATATCCTTCACAATTAACAGTTATTGTATGATACTCTCCTTGATACCCCCCTATATATTCACTGTTTTCTGGTGTTTGATTTTTGTAAATTAATGCAGACTCAACAGTTTGGAGGATGTCGGTATCGAACTCTGCTATTGCATAAACCAATTGTCTGTCTGGACCTAGTTTTTGGTTCTTTTTCCACATGTCGTGATCCTTTGGTTTGTGGCCACTCACTATACGATTATAAAACCCATTAGATGCTAAACCGATATATATGGGTTTAGAATTCTGAAAAGTATTATTGACTAATTTCTTATCACATGCATAACAACAATAAATTCCATTAGAGTTAGGTAGGTCTTCAAGATGGTCCTCATCATACCATCTTTTTTGAAATACCAAAGAGACCATGTGGGTAAGACATTCCTTTGTCTGTTTCGATTTCTTATATGCATATACATATACGGAATCATCTTGCCCACTCATAATATCATTATCGACATCAAATCCTACTTCCGCTAATTGTCGCATCAAATTTCGCGCGCAATCCTTATCGCTACACTGAGTGAAGCACAATAACACAGATGCTCCATGCTCAATTTTTCTTCTTTCGGGATTATTTGTCATGCCACAGTAGTAGTTTGACGTTATCCCCCCATTCGCTTTCACCGTCTTGGAAATAAAGTACTCAACTGTTTCTTCGATAGTCATATCTGCCATTGTAAATATAAAATTAATGTTCCTCAATGTTTCATATCTTTGGGTGGACACGAATCACCACCATAACTATTAGGATTTTGAATAGTACCATCCATTTTGTGCGGGATGAGTTCTGCACCGTCTTTTTTTGCTTGCTCTCTTGCCCAACCCATGGCCTCTAACTTTGTGTCAAAATGTTTCGAAACACGCAGAGCATTATTGTTCTTAACGTCCCAACCTCCTCTAGCCGAGTTGGGAACAACATGTTTCTCTAATCTATTTCCCATATTCATTTAAAATTTTAGTATTAATATCTTATATCCTTATCGTCAAGTTGTATATCACATAAATAAGTCATGACTGTTTGTCGGTTGTCTCTCGGTTGTCTCTCGCTCTTCTCCCGCTCATCGGTCGGTGGTGAGTCGGTGGTGAGTCGGTTATTTGTTTTCATCATCAAATGGCAGTTCGCCTTTTTTGTCTTTTGTTTTTGCGCCAATGATGTAATCCGAAGCACGTTCTTTCGACACCACAGAACGACCAAGGCGTTTCTCCATCGTCTCACGAGCTTCACGAGCCACATCGCCACCTTCGCGCGCTACGCGCTTGTTCTCTTCCATTGTTTTCGGATTTGACTGACGTGAATATTCAGTGGTTGCCACCTCTGCAAGTGTGTTTAGCGCTAACTCAATATTGGTCATGTTATCACGTAGATTCTCTTTGGTAAGACCCTTGAATTTCTTATACTCACCGGTTGTCATTCCGCTCCATGCTTGCGTGAGGACATTCGTCAGGATAGCAAAATCTCGTTTCTCTGTTATACCGCTTCGCTGCCATTCGTCTGTCAGCTCTTTACGCATCTCGATAGAACGCATACGCTCGTTGATCCATTTGTCCGAATAGCCCTGACGACGATAATCCTCCACTGCCATTTGGAACGTTTGCTCCGGATCAATCATCTGGTCAATACGTTGCTGTCCTAATTGTGCCAGCCACTGTTTTACAGGCTCGGCTTTCTTGGAAGGAACGGACTGGATGATACGGAAGATGCCCTGCAAATCAGCAGCTTGCGTCTTATACATTTTACCATCTGCAGCACGCATTTCAGTAGGGGTACAAATTGTACCCCACCTGAGATTCAACTGAGGGTCGCGCAAGCGGAGACGCTTAATATACTGTTTAGCGTCAACACTATCAGTCAGCACTTGGATGATGTCCACGACAGAGAAAAAGTATTTCTCTTGTTTCTCGTCCCAGACAACACGTACTTTATTGCCTTCAAAAAGTTGTATTGCAAATTTATCTTCCATCATTTACCCCATACACCATACACCATACACCATACACCATACACTATACACTATTCCACTCTTTTATACTTCAAAAACTCATCGTAATCTCGGATATAGTCCTCTGCAATATAATGCTCAGATGCTAGACATAGCAACACTGCGCCACTGGAGAAGTCATCCAAATCACGCCAAATACCCGGAACAACATATAATCCCTGATATGGGCGATTGAGTGTAAACGCTTTCTTATTCTTTCCGTCATCCAGCGTGATAGTAAATGAACCATTAGCAGCGATGATTAATTGCTGCAACTCTTTATGCGCATGTGCGCCGCGGCTCTCACCACTTGGCACATCATAAAGGTAATATATACGCCTGATTTCAAACGGGACATCTGCTCCACCCTCAATGGGGGTGAGATTACCACGCACGTCGTGAATTTTCCGCAAGTCAATTATCTTGCAGTCTTCTATCGTTGTTGTATTCATGCCGACTATGAATTATATTATTTCTTTACAATTTTCTTAATAAAATGCCCTATTTTATACGTTTTAGAATGACGTACTTTTTCTTCTGAAACATACTGAGCGTATTGCACGTGTTTTTCTATCTCCTCAAAAATACTCTTTTTCACTTGTTCTTGATTTTCTTTTAAAGGGTATCTTATAAGGAAAGATAGTTTGAGTCTCAAAAAACGCCATTGATTCCACACGGTCTTTGTATTATCTGTTGTATGACATGCGCTATTCTCTAAGATTCGATATACAGCAGTTTCTTCATCAAAATACTTTATCTTATTATAATATGCGAACCAATACCAATAAGCAGTATCAATAATTAAATCTTGTGATAGAAAAGATTTTAACTCAGCATAGCATTTTCTAAACGAGTCTGTTCTTATTAATGTTGTGGCTGTAAATATATCATTATATCCCATGATGCATGTATCGTATTTCTCGCATAAGTTAGTTCCTCCATGACCGATAAATTTACCTGTTTTTTGTACATATTGTTGGGATGCGGTACAACACAAGTCTATTTCTGAATGCTGCTCCATATAATCTACTTGTTTCTGTAACTTATTTGGATCTGTCCAATAATCGTCTCCTTCGCATAAAGCTATGTACTTCCCCTGTGCACGAGGAATTTGGAATTTAGCCCAAGTACTGATTCCTTGAGAATATTGATTCACCTTTTGATAGATTGGTTTGAACAAATGCGGATATTTAGCAACGTACTCTTTGATTATCTCTGCTGACTTATCGGTGGAGCAATCATCATGGATAAGAACTTCAATAGGGAAACTCACAACTTGCTTAACAAATCCTTCCAAACAGTCATGCAAGTATGGTTCATGATTATAGACATCACAAACTATACTTACCATAGGGGCGTCATTTAAAGTCTCTTTTTTCATAATACTTACCGGAATACATATAATCCAATAATTGTTCTTTTGTCATGTGACCTATGCCCAGATAATCCAAATTGTATCGAGTTTCCTTATAGAAACTCTTCTCATGGAAGGCTCCTCCTATAACTATCATTGCATCAATAATCGGAGTCGGTACGCCGAATTTAACACCTAAGTCATGATAAATCTTACAACCTACAGGAATATCTTCTGTTATATAGCGGTGGTTGATATTGTTAGGTCCGGTATTTCCTTCGTCACAAGGTTTATCTAACGGAAAAACAACATTATCCTTGCCATTTTCGTCCAAGCCCATATATTCCTGCGTTAAGATACTACGACGACTAAAGAACATTTCATAATTCCATTTTGGATAATCAATACCCAAGGCTTTTGCAATGGCTACTTGCTCTTGATAGAACTGGTATTGCACACGGCAAATACTTGGACAAAGACCATGTGAATACATAGAATATGAATCAGGCTCGTTGCCATAAACCAGCGACCAGTTTTCCATACTGGAGACACCGAGAATAGATGCAGGCACATGAATAACAGGGTTGATATTGGAGAAACCTATATCAATCATTGTATCGCCTCTGTCTGGACCATTGCCGGTATATACAGAATCCATGCAAGGCAGATATTTACCACTCTCCATGAAATCATCCATATCGCTCATTGGCAAGCAAGCTCCGCGCAACGATATAGCACGGTACTTAATACCTACGTGATTTGTCCAGAATCCCTGCACTTTCTCAACTCGTGTACCATAAGGAGCACTTCCCCATCCGCCAATAATCACATCCTTGGTACAACCAGCCTCACGCATAAACTTGCGAAGGAGCAAACTTGCATAGTTGTCAGGAAAAGTATGAATAACCATGCCATCTTCCAAAAGCGGTACGAGTTTTCTCAAATAATCCTCGTGAGCCAATGCAGGGATAGACATAAGAATGAATTTGGCTCCTTTTACGGCTTCTGCCATATCGTTCGTGTACATATCCAAATGAGCACGTCCACTACGTTCAAATGCATACAAGTTGCGCTGAATACCATCCATTTGGATACCCGTTTTATCCATATATGCAATGGATTTCTTACTGCGCGAGTACAAACGCACCTCACGACTAGGTTGACCTAATTTGCAGTCAGCAGCCAATGTCATACCAACTGCACCTGCGCCCAAAACAGCAATTGGGCAATCCTTCAAGTAGCTTAAATCTCTCGCCATAATTGTATGTATTATAAGTTTTTAACTTTTGAAATAATCATATCCTCGCCATTCTCATCCAATATCTTAATCGTTGAATATACTTTATCGAAGAATACCAATACATCCTTTCTTTCTGCTATATAGGCACAGAATTCTGCGGCTCGCTGACGCACATCTCCCGTTGCCTCTACAACACTACCTATTTGTCTGCGCTTACATGCGGAGAACACATAAGGCAAAGCGGCTATTTCATCGAAGCCTTCAAAAGCCGAAATAGTACCTGGACGAACAGACAACGAGAGAATTATGCAAGCCCCTCCGTTATAATCATATGCTCGTTCGGGATTTCCGGCACAGCACGTAACATCACCAGTTAGGGCAAATTGCACAAATGCGCTCATCGTATCAAGTCCAGTTACACTTTTCGTGACCACATCAAAATCAGAGCCGGGGAAACGTAGACCAGGATCATACATATATACGTGACCGTCCTCGTAAAATCCTTGTAGGAAAATAGCTCCAAATTTTACCCCCAAAGCTTTAATCATATCGTATATATGTGGCTCTACATTTTGCCTAATTTCTTCAACTCGTTTCGAAGGGAGAACAGTCGCCATCTGTTGCCTATCCAAATTATCTTGAATATTGCCTCTATAACGATCTCCTATCTTTACAGGGTAAGGTTGACCATTGGTGATAAAATATGCAAAAGACATGTCTTGAGCATTTGACATATATCGTTCTAAGAGAAATTCTCCATTTCTAGATTCTTTCCTTGCGATTAGAACTGCATTGGGAATATCTTGTTTACTCCAACAAATCGTCTGTCCACGAGAACCACGACTGATTGTGGGCTTAACCAACACTGGGTATTTGACATTATCACACTCAACATCTTTTAATGAGTATTCAGGAATGACATCTACTCCATTTTGCAGACAAAAATCTTTAAACAAACGTTTATCTGTCATTATCTCGAATTGACGTTTAGTTCCATAACAGGGTAATGCTAGTTTTTCACATATTTGCAGATATGGAATTTGTGCAGGATCTATACAATAAGCCAACACTCCATCTATACGCTCTTCTTTGCACTTTTTCACAATGGCATCAACATCCATGATATTCAACATCCAATATTCATCTGCAATGCATTTGGCTGGTGATTCTTCTAAGGGCAGATAATCTGTAACAATGGTATATACACCCATTGCTTTTGCTGCTTTGACGATTTTTACATGAACATCCGCTCCTGCTAATATCAGGAGTTTCTTACCTGCTATGGATTTATTCATACTCATCAATACTTTTGAGTTTCTATTGTTCTATTGTTCTATTGTTCTATAGTCTTCTAAATAATCTACGGTACACTAATTATTCGCTATAATTGCTCATGCGCAGCTTTAATCACAGGCAAGAGGTAGTGGATTCCACCAAGGAGCATTATTTTCTTTTGTTTGGGCATTGTTTATATTTTTAGGACGGAGTAGAACTCCTTTAGGACGCTACGCTATAGGCATTAGGACGCTACGCTGTAGTTTTAGTGCGCTACGCTATAGGCTTTTGGACGCTACGCTATAGGTTGTTTACGTTTGGCTATTAGGCCATACAACATCTTGGCTTCCTCGTTAATTAATATTTCAATTTATCAAATTCACTTTGCGTTATATAGTTTAATTCAAGAGCTATATCCAACTGCGCAAAACTCTCCATCAACGAGCCATAGGCTATTGAATAGAAGTGCGCTTGATCTTTTTCCGTCTGACGTCCTGATCCTTCTGCTATATTCGAGGGAACAGATATAATCGCTCGACGGAGTTGATCACAAAGGGCATACTGCTCTTCTCGCGGGAATCTTCTCAACAGTTCATACACTCGTGTGACTAATTCCTTTGCTTTAATATAGACATTCAAATTTCTAAACGTAGTCATAGACTCACCGCATTCTCGTTTTCACTTCATTTTCTCTGATAGCAGGCAATATACTTCACACTCCATCCTATTGATCATATGATTAATAAAGGGTTTATAGGGGGTTGCAAGACTGTTCTTCATTCCCTGTATAACTAAACAATATTCTCAAAAATTCTATATTTGCATTGTTAATCGGCATTTTAATTTTTTCTCTAAATATAGGTTCTTGAGAAAAATCGATTTCTTCATCTGCAATAATTTCGGAAAGGGAATCTGATAAATCATCCAGAATACGCAAACATGGTGTGTACAACAAATCACTATCTACTATTTTTAGAGTTTCAAGAAATCTCAAACGAATACTATAGAAATCCGCCAATAACTCTTCATTTATAGTTTTTCTTTCTGACTTGTTTGAGCACTCAATTAGTTTTTCTGCATTTGTAGAAATCTGATCAACAAATTGGTAATACAAATTCATTCTATAATCAAGGACTAATGTTTTTAACATCTCTAATTTTCGCTGTTGTTCTGTTTGATGCTCTGTATCTTGCTTAGTCCACACATATACTCTATATGCTAAGTATACACTTATAAACGCTGTTAACACCGTAGCAATCTCTACTAACACATCCCAAACATCACGTACCACATCAACATGAAATATGGGTGGTGAATATGCTAAGACAAAAAGATAAACAAACATAGCTTTCA
>Ga0247610_10005172_pt1 | contig 13780 bp, 17 predicted proteins | sample 174DNAGHGhighgp2_FD_193483 | JGI IMG/M metagenome (GOLD analysis project Ga0247610, IMG submission 193483) | Sheep rumen microbial communities from Palmerston North, Manawatu-Wanganui, New Zealand - 1742 DNA GHGhigh gp2 | ecosystem: Host-associated > Mammals > Digestive system > Stomach > Rumen...
CCTCAGCAGGATTGTTGAACTGAGGCGCTACGAGCTGTTGGTTTAGCAATCGAATAGCTATTGGCTTCATCTCTTTATCTCTAATATCCCGTCCACCTCATGCTCTACGAATGGCCCTGCCTTGCACTCCAGCAGGACACTCGGCTCTAAGCACTCCACTCCGTGCCAGACGTTCTTAGGAATGTCAGCACCATATCGTCCTTCCTTGTGACTCAAAATAAATGACTCCTGCACCTCACCATCGTCATTGTAGGTTGACACCCTGACTTTGCCTTTCAGAACCACGAATGTTTCTGCTTTGTCAGGATGGTGATGCACAGGAATGAAAGTGCCTGGTTCTAAAGCATTGAGGAATCGGTGGCACTTGTCCTGAAGGCTCTGATGGAAGTTATAGTTCTTCCTTAGTCTTGGTGACTTCTTGGCTTCTTCAGCCAATTCGTTCAATAAATTATCGTCTATTATCTTCATACGCTCTTTTGTTTTCATATCCAATCAAAGTTTACCTTGCCACTGCTATAGCTTCTTGTAGAGTCATGTTTCTATTCTAGAAGTCAGGCCGATAAAAGATATAATACAAATGAATAAACGCCGCATGTCTCTGAATGGTGTCATAGTTTCGCTTTGAGATTTAATGATTTTTGGGGTTCCATTTCTCATACTGCTCAAATAGCGCCGTAGGGCTTTTGCTGTACCAGCTGTAGCCGTTGCGACGTTCTTCACTGATGTCCTCCAAACGACGCCGAGGCTGTCCGTCGCGGTCGCAGAAGAAGGGAAGGCCCTCCTGTAAGTCATAGAAGCGTGCCCACAGCGGTTGGTCGCCCTCCAGCTGGTGAGCTGCGAACCATTTCATGGCGCCGTTGACAGCACGGATGATGCGCTCATCGGGGTCAGGTAGCTGCATCAGGAAGGCAACGATGGTGGCACTCTCGTGGGAGACGAATGAGGGCAACTCGTAAGCGCGTGCCTTCGCGGGTTGCAGTGTCTCGTGGTCGTGTTGCTGACACCAGACAGTGGGCTCGCCATCCACTACAATCTGCGTGCGCAGGATGCAATCGACGCCCTTGTTGAAGGCCTGCTCACAACGCCGCCGCAGAGGCTCATCCACCAATGTCGTATCATAGGGGGATTTATGTTGCATCACATCACGCAGGAGCTTCATCACGTTAATCATCGCATCGTCGTTGTAGGTGATATGCACCTGATAGCCTTTGTTCTTAGGCCAGAACTGAGGCCAGCCGCCATTCGCATATTGCCCGCCGAGCAGGAACTCCACACTTTGGCAGAAGGCCGCTTTGTAGCGCACGTCCCGCGTCTGTTGGAAGAGGCGTGCAAGGAACGCCATCTGCATGGTGGTGGCGTGATTGTCGATGGTCGAGTCATCCTGGCGCGACTTGCTGGCCTTCACGCTCTCAGCTTCCTCGACCGTCAGCGGCTTCACCATTTCGATGTTCTTCGGCCAGCCGCCCGTGACGCGCTGAAAGAGCAGCAGTTGCTCACCTATCCTACGCGCCTCGTCGGTCTTGAAGAAAAGGCTGTCGCGCGTGCGCAGGATTTCCTTCTGTTTCTGTGCCCTTCCTGCCATCGGCAAAGCGAGCATGATGACCAATATGATGAATTTAGGAAGACTCATTTTACTTCTAATCTTGGTTTCACAGGGTCTGTTAGTCGGATGATGTTGTCGAAGAATATGGCCGCATACTTGATTTTCCGTTTTTGAAGCTTCATACGCTCTTTCCTAACTCGTAAGCCTCCTGAAGCTTGGGATTACCCTCAATCGCATGAGGTTCATTCACACCACCGCAGAAGACAGTTCCTGCCAGACGGCTCTTAGGATAACAGTCTATCCAACCTGTCAGACCTGTCTCTGCACGCTTGGGAGTCTGCTCTTCATCGTCTGCAGCAGTTGTTAGCAGATAGACATCGCGGAACTTTGGGTCGCGGTCGTACATACCATTCATGCGGTCAATGAGCGTCTTCATCTGTCCGCTCATCTCATAGTAATAGATGGGAGTGGCCCAGCAGATGACATCAGCATTCATAACTTTTGCCATGATGTCGTTCACATCATCTTTGATGACACAACGGCCTAACTTTTGGCATCCGAAGCAGCCCTTGCAGAACTGAATCTCCTTGCCAACAAGGGAAACCTTCTCGACGTCGTTTCCGGCAGCTATGGCTCCTTCCGCGAACTTGTCAGCGAGCATGTCGCTGTTTGAGCCTTTACGCAGGCTCGTAGATATAACAATAACTCTCTTCATATTATTTCATATAATTTCTTCTAAAGCTCCTGTCTCTGAATCAATAATGAACCCACGAACCACAATGTCCTTCGGGACAAGCGGATGGGTCTTGATGGTCCCAACGGTCTTACGGACGGATGTTGGTGTGTCTTTGAAGCCCTCTAACCACTGGTCGAGGTCGATGCCACACTTTCGGATGGTGTCGAGCGTTTCATCCGTAACGCCACGAGCTATCATCTCGTGGTGGAAGTGGTCATAACTCATGTGGCAGGCTCCGCAATGAGAGTGTGCCACCACCATAATCTCCTGCACGCCCAGCTCATAGATAGCCACAATCAGACTGCGCATGGCTGAGTCGAAGGCAGAGATAACCAAGCCACCGGCGTTCTTGATAATCTTTGCATCACCATTCTTCAGACCGAGAGCTGCAGGCAGCAGTTCAGTCAGTCTGGTGTCCATACACGACAGCACCGCCAGCTTCTTATCGGGGTACTTGTCTGTCAGGTACTTCTCGTAGCCCTTTTGAGCCACAAATGTCTTGTTGAATTCAATAATCTGGTCTATCATAGGTTTATCTTTATTCGTAATATTCTATTTCCTGTTTTCTGATAGATTAATGAAATATCAAATTATAAATCCTATTCAAATCCTCAACTGTAAATATTTTTGCCCTTGCGAAAGCAATTATCGTTGGGGCAATGAGAATCTTTATCGGTTCCAATATTCTATCAAATAGTGAAGAAAGATTTTTCTGTGACACCTTGTAGTATAGATACAGGCTTTCAAAAGTATTATTCTTTTCTAGCTCCCTTAGATAATCTTTTTTGGCTTTTTTGAAATTCTTCTGAAATCTATAGTATGAAAATGCAGATAGTAAAAAATTGATTAACCCTAACGCTAAATATGCGAATGCAGAAACCCCATATATATAATATATATAATAAATCCAGTCTGTGTTTAACGTAGTAGGAATAGATGATGTCACAATTGTACGTGCCAATAATATGCCGTATACAATCCAAGAAATAGAATACATAAATGATGAATTCAGATATGAGTTCATACTTTTTATACCAGCATAATTATCACTATATTTAAAATTAAATTTAATCTCGTTATTGTGAATTAAATCTAGTATACTAAACTCATCTACTTTTAAAAAGATTGGAAGCATTATTGAAAAAACTGTCATAAACATCAAGCTACTTCCGGGCGCAAAATCCTTTTTAAGCATAGTAATATTAATTATACTATATAAAGGCATTATAGAAGAGAATAGCATAAGTTTATACCGCCAATCATTTTTGGACTTGTCTTTACTTTCTTTTAATTTCGATATTAATTTGTCGAAAGATAGATTGCCATATTTATTCCTTTTTGCAATTAAAATAAGTTTGGTATACTCTTTATAATGATAAAAATATAGTAAGTTACATAATATCTAGGCCACAACTATCCAAAAATAATTATCCATAAATGCTAATGATTCCTTTGGAATAACAAAAGCAGTTGTGCCACCAATATATAACAATGTTGGTATTATTGTCGAAATTAAGGCAATAATCAGAACTTGCTTTTTTGAATAATATCCTAGAGCATTGATTTCTTCTTGCTTGTACTTATTGAATAACCTCATATTTTATGATTTATTGATATTATCTAAATAATTCTGTATTTGCTTTCAATAACTTTCTTATTATTTATGCAGCTATTAGTAAAGCAGCAATGACACCAAGGCCCTCTGCTGCAATTTTTCCGAACCAGCTATCATCTATTAGCTTGTGCTCTACGATATAGTCACGAAGTTTCTGCCTCCAAGCCATGTTTTGAAGCAATATCCATAGATCATCATCAAAATGGCCACACGTTACATTCTCTTTGAGCCATCGCTTGGATGGAGTTGATCCATCAGCCACAGGTGTTTTGTGAAGCAAATGCCAGAACCCGTCTGATTGCAGATGCCAAAACGGATTTGAGATGTCTGTAGGATTTGGGAACTGGGAGTGTCGTGTATATTGCTTCATCAGAGTTAGATACCTTTTGTCCAACCATTCATTCAGGGCAAATTGATTGGCGGTGAACACTCCACCATCGACACCATCTATAAGAGCCAATAATAAGACTGGCTTTGCCACAATGATCTCGCCATGTATCTTTGCTTGTCTAATGCTCATTATCCTCTTAGTATAATGTGTATAGCATTGTTCGTAGTTATAGAATTGTAGAGTCTTATTCATATATCTCTTGATGTTTCAGTTGTTGTCGATGTATATGTTGCCTCATTCTCAGCCGCCATCGGTATCTGCATATCCTCTTCATCCATCGATGGATATTGTACATCTTTTGCATGATGGTCTTGGAGCCAGATGTGATTTAGAGTGAAAGCGATGGAGTCAAGTGTTTCTTCACGCTTTTGTCGTTTCTACTCACACTACCACACAGTGAAGCATATAATAACTCCTTTATATCCATTTTGATTTCATGATGTTTCCAAATCATATCTACTCACTCAACTCATCCTTTATCTCTTCGTATCTCTTATCCATATAACTTATCAACTTATAGAACAAGGTTTCTTCGTCTATGTTCTCTGTGTAGTCTTTTAGTATCCCGAAGCCGGTGTTGGCACATTTCTCAGCAAGGTTATACACCTCGTCACGATTGCAGATGTCGTCTATCTTTTCAGGATTATTCTTTAATACTTTGTCATAGTACAAACAAGAAAGGAGCGGCTCGACATTTGAAAGGAACTCCGTGCGGACAATAGATTTGCCTGTGCCAACTGTCGAAATCGGGGTTGGCTCCTTGCCTTCCATCTCAGCCAAAGCGATAGCAAAGCAATAGAGGTCTGTACGTGTTGTCGCGTTCTTGTGAAGCTGAAAATACTTAGTTTTCTCAATGTCCTCAATGAAGCCATCGTCGTATGCTTTTGCAATATTTAATGTTACTCTTGCCATAATACCATTATTTTATTATTGTTACACCATCTTCGATTTGTAGTTTACTGAATGAGGCATACTGCCCTTGTAAAGCAGCTGCAACTTTGTCATCATACTCCACTGGGGTAAAAGTCAGTATCACCTGTTTCCCCTTAGCTATTTCGCAGAGCGTATTGACAAAGTTCAGTCGGTTTTCCTGGTCTACACGACCTATTGGTGTATCAATGAACAGCAGAGAGTCGTGCATCGACACCTTTTGCAGAGCCAATGTAAACGAAAGTGCCAATAAAGCACGTTCTGCCGCACTACACGAACCGAGTGTTTGCGACCCATATATGTCGAGAAGACGGAATGTGTAATCTTCCAAAATTTCGACCTTTGAAAAAGCATCCTTCTTCCACAACAAGCGGTTGAATGTATCGAAGGTCTCTTGTTCCATTTCCCTACGGCTTTCTTCCAATAAATCCAATCTGGTTTCCTTCAATACATTTCTACACTTCTTGCAGTACTCTGCTTGCTGATTTATTTTCTCCAATTGATTATTCTTCTCGATAAGTGCTTTTAACAACTTGCTTTGCTTGTAGAGTTCTTCATCGAGTTTCTTTTTGTGCTCTTCTTCAACACCTTTCTTCGCTACAATTTCGTCACGTTTCCTCTTATATTCCTTCTTGCCCTCAATTGCCCTTGTAATGGCCTCGGCATTAGGAATATTCATTAGGTATGTGTTTAACTGCTTTTCTTCTTCCAAATAATCAATATATTGTTTGCGCAACGTTTTTTCTTCACGCATCAACGCTTCGCTCTTGGTCTTGTAATGAGCCAGTTTATCCAGATATTGACGAAGAACTACAACAGTTTTATTCAATAGAGCTGATGTGTCAGATGATACTTCAAGTTCTTTTCTCAATTCCTGAATAAAGCTGTACGAGTGGTCGCTTAAGTCTTGGTCACATATTAGACAATGCTTATGTTCTTCAATCGCTTGCAGAAGAAACTTATCTATGCGTGGAGGCAGTTTGCCGTGTTTATCCTGTTCTTGTATATATGTGTAGAGGCTTTTTATCGCAGGAAATAGAGCGAAATATTGAACGTATTCACGTGCAAACACCATCATTTCTGCTTTTTTCTTCGCAATGTCAATCTTCAGCAATTCAATCAGACCGTCAACTTCCTTCAGCCTAGCCGTTTTCTCTGAAACATGTACGTGACCGCTAATGATATTTTCTAATGTGGCAATTTCGTCATCACAATTGTTTATCTGAGTCTTCAACGTATCGATTGACGCGGTACAAGCATCAATAGCACTCTGTATCTTATCTAATTCTTTTTGTGCTAAAGAAATGTCTTTAACCGAGGAATTTGCTATTTGTGGGTTTAGTATCTCTGTCAGATACTTATTAAATGCAGTTTCTGCTTTCTCGATTATTTTTGCTTGTGTTAATTCTTCTATGCCGTTTTTGATGTTTTCAAACTGTCCAGCTTTGAAATAGCTCTCTAAGTGCTCTCCATCGAAGAATATATATTCATGGATTTCCTCAGGAACATTCTTTTTTACAAGAGACAGCGTTTCTTCCTCAGAATCAATAGAATTCCATTCACCATCAACAAAGTGCATAATTGAAAATTCTGTGTTCACGGGGATGACGGCCTCATTTGTCACATTAAATTTGCCAACTCTTTGGAATCTGATTTTCTCTGTGGCATCATCCGAGGAGAAAAGTATTCGAACTGTTGCATCACCAATAGTGTTACCACCTTCTGGCAAATGCTGACGCAACTCTTGAACCTTTTGATTGTTCAATATGGCAAGTGCAGTATTCTTGTCGCCCAGATGCATCTCTGTGTCATAAAGACACCATGTAATAGCATTAAGTACATTCGTCTTACCTACGCCATTATTGGCATAGATAATATGCAAGTCGTTGTCCCCCTGTACATGTGGGAACTTGAATGACAGATTGCGATATTGACGAAAATTCTGAATTTCAATATTTTCTATTCTCATAGCCCTAAATAGATTTCATGATTTTGTCAATAATTCGTTTACCTTGACGACCTTCTTCTATGCCAGAAAGAACACTCTCGATGTTCTTTTGCATAGCGATATCAGACTTCGTTTTGTCTGCTATCTTCACTAGGATTTTCTTGCTTATAGCCATATTATTCTAATGAATTTATTACTGTTAATGCATCTATTGAATTTATTGCGTTTTCAGCAATCTCTTTAAGACGTACCAATTCTTTTGCTCTAATCTTCCGTTCTAATGCAGCGCTTTCATCATCGAGGTTATGGATAGTATCAACGCAAATATCGTACAGCTTTGCCGATAACTTATCGGGGCTTTGCCTGATAATACGACCTACACGCTGAATATACTCTCGGGGATTTGTACTTGAAGCCATCAAAATACCTACACCAGCGGTCGGTATGTCGATTCCTTCATCCATACATTTGATGGCAACGATGGCCTGATAGTCCTTGCTCTTGAATTTTGAAATGATGTGTTCTCGCTCAGACTTATTGCCAAAACGCTTCTCAGGTTTAGTACCTTCCTTTTCTGTAAGCTTATGGAAGATAAGTCCTCTCTCTGCAAGAATAGAAAGCACATTTGCTATCTGTTGTGGAGACACAAATATTATCAGATTCTCAATCCGTCCATTCTTTTCTATTTCATCAAGAATCATTTTGAGTTGAGCATATTTGGCCGATGCGTTCTTTATGATGTTGGCCCTCTTCTCCATCAGTCGCTCTAAAGATAGTGCCGCATTAGGATTATTATCTTTCATTTTCCAGAGCTTACTGATTCTTGTAGAGATCTCCTTGTATTCTTGCGTCTCATCTTCGTCAAGAGATACTTTAGAAATGAGATAATGGTAATTGACCAAGAAATGTTTACCTGTCATAGGATTATACTCCGATAATGCATCTTTGATAGTAAATTCAAAGTTCGCATTCCCATAGTAGTCAACTAGTCTTTCAGTACCAGCATCATCAAACCAGCGGCTTGGTGTGGCACTTAATCCAATCCTATATTTGTAACATGGAAGCAGAGCCTGCTGGAATTTCCTTGCGCCAAGCCAATGTGTCTCATCGCCAACGAACAAGACATCTGTTCCCGTATGCAAGTTATTTTGCATGGCGAGAGTGAATTTGTCAGATGATGCAGTATTATGAGTCGTGTACAGACAGATATGGTCAGCCATCCCCGCAGCATTTTTAAGAAGAAGCTTAATCAGCAATTCATCCCATTTTGGAACAGAGCCGTCAACAACTACGCTTTCGTCAAATGACAAATTCTGAGCATCTATTTCACCCTTCCATTGTACAGACAAAGTATTTTGGGGAGTCGTTACGATAGTAATAAGACGCTTTCTGGTTTGGTTCAAATATTTGATACCAGCAATAGCTGTTCTTGTCTTACCTGTGCCAGTTGCCATTTCAAATAGCAATTTAAAGCCATTATCCTTCCACTTGTTTAGGGCATTCGCTTGATAAAAGAACAGTTTCTTGTCGTTCTTGAAATTAAAACTCTTCAAGCGGGTTGAGCGGTATTTCTTAAGCGAAATGCTCTCTAAATCGAAATCTGAGGAGTAGCGGACGATATCAGACTTTATTGCACTGGGAAGATTATAGACCTTAACGTTCTTACGCTCCCCATTCCAGATCTCATTGAAGCGTTTCCTGTCTCTTTCATAATACTCCCGTGCTTCGGTCCACTCCTTGAACACTTTGAACTCCTCGTCGTTATTAACCCATGCAGAAGCTGTTTCATTAATAGAACCACTGAATGACATCTCGTTACCGTCGGCATCTTTAAGGACTCCGACCTTCTGATGGAACAATCCTTTCTCAGATATGGTTTCATTGTCACAGATGGTGCCATCTTCATTAAAGACCACAGCCAACTTCATTTCCAGCAAGCCAGATGCAAGCATCCATCCAAGAGCCTTGACATGATTCTTTTCAAATTCGTTTTCAAGGTTATCAAGGTCTATCCCAAAGTCAGACACTTTAAGCGAAGTATCATTATTGACTATCCTCTTTACAATCTCTATATCCTCTCTATTTAGGCGTGGACTCGTAATAAGTCGCATCTTTCCACCATTGGCGATGAACTCTGATACACCACGTGCAGCCACAGCCAATGATGTAGAGGAGAAGAAACCTGCAATTCGGTCATACTGAACCGATGCACCAAGGACTGGTACATAATAATCCTCTATTATGTCATCTATGCCAGATTCATAACACGATTTTATATGTAAATCCTTAAAGCTCATATTCTATAGAGTCCTTTATCGTTTGAATGATAGTATTCACATTAGAACGTCTTCTAACCTGTGTGGTCGGGGATAATATGCTCAGTATTTCATCTCGAACTTCATCTGTGGCTCCAGCCATAAAATAGTTTTGAATGAAAGGAATATATAGGCATAACTTGGGTAAAATATTTCTTCTTTCTGCCTCGCTTAATTTGATGAAAAGACAACCTAAGGCATTTGCGTTAGCTCTACATCTTTCAAATCTACAAAGTCCTAATTGTGCCGCAGTTTTCATGTGGTTCTCACCATATTTCTTATCAGCAACATCCTTGCGCTTTTCTTCACGCAACATATACCCCATCTTTGAGTAATCAACATCTGTTATACCACAATTCTGGAGCATGTAAGGTACGGTATAGTATGCATCCTTGAAGTCACTAAACTGCGAGATGTCTTTCTTATCAACTACTGCTGGCACAAAGCCATCCTCGATGATTTTCAGGATCTCGCTACAATTGTACTTTTTGAGAACCGCGAGCAGCAACTTGCTTTTCTCTTCAACGTTAATAAGACTCGCATCGGCATGAGTATAAAATGCCTTTAATAGGACTCGTTCATTGGCTGTATTCCCAAGTAAGTTGCTCCAGAACTCACCATCCATAATAATCTTCACTCCGTCCATAATGATTTCTGTATCGCGGTACCACAAAAATGGGTCAATCATCTGTTTGAAAGATAAATTGAAAAAAGATAGAAAAAGGGATTTATGTTCTTTGAATTGATTCAAGAAGTCAACAACAGTCTTCAAAGGCGTTGACAAACCAATATCGTCATAGTAACCATTATTGTAATCTGCCATGAACTCGTCATAAGATTTCAGTCTCATAGGTTCTCTGCCAAGAGTATGTTCCTCCCAAAAGGTCTGGTTCTTATAGCAGAACTGCCAGAATGAGAGATTACGGAAGAAACCTGGTTGATTACACCATCGGGCTATCTGTACGTAAATATTCGAAATCGGTGCCTGCTTGTAATTCTCGTGGCGCATGATATATGGAAGGCATCCGTATCTCATCAACACGCATATACGCATAAAAATCTCAGCTATATCAAGTTGGAACTTCTTGTAGTCCTTCTCTGATTGCTGGAATCCACAGAACAAGTAAAACTTAGTTTCTTTCTTTGGACAGTAATGCTTCCATATTTTAAGTGCCTTTACAATCAACTTGCGGTCAAACCAATTGTCAAAAGCGAAAATGAAATCGCCATGATAGTTAGCACTGGCAAGTTTCTTTGCCATCTCTTCACCTCGTTTATGCTGAGCAAGCAAGCGTTCATCAAGTCCCTGTCTGAACTGGAAAGGACGTTTTGTGGCGATAAGTTCATCCAATAATTGCTCCCAATAAGGTGAAGCTAAGAAGTTATCGTCCCAAAGGTAGATGTATGGACGTTTGAGCTTTCCTGTTGTTTCGTCGATTTCGTTATCAAGGAAGTCGCTCAGTTTGGAGTATGGCATGGCCTTACGTTCCAACTTGTTTACGCAGAAGGGACAGCGACGGAAACAACCACGAGTTAGGAAACCAATGGAGTATTCCTTGTAATCCTTATAGTATGCATTCGACGATTTGACGTTTTCCATCACGTTGACAAAATCATCATATAGGTGGTAGTCAGGCATCTGAGTACGCATATCTATCCCTTGTCTGCCTGTCTTGTTTCGCAAGGACAAAAGAAATGTATCACGCTCCAGCTTTAGCATGTCTTCTTCACGTTTTTCAGCAAAGCCTTCCTCAACAGAGAGGTTCGCGTAACTTCCTGTACCACCCATCCTCACCTTCTTTGAAAGCTTCTTGTCATTAAGTAGGGTGGTTAGTACAAGTGGCGGATTATCCAACGTAAATGTAAAGACACACGAAATGTAAAACAAATCGTATTTTTGCAACGACTCAAAATTACTCTCGTTGGTGATTAGTTCGTAAAAACTCTGATTCTCAGTTTCGCCCCTCGCGAAATCATTATCCCTGAAATAACCGGCAATCTTTAGAAGCGCAAGATTAGGGTGCCGCGTCCCGTTGCAAAGCAGGTCGGCATCTACGAGTCCTATCTTGTATATCTTCTTTCTCGCCATCGGATTAGTTCTTTATAAGGTCATCCTTGTGCATACATACGAGGTAGTTCTCGTCAATCAGTACCAGAGCGTCAGTTTCTGGTACAGACCACTCTACAAGTTCACCGAATCCCATATCATTGGCTTCACAGGCTTGCACTTCTCGCCAACCTTTAGTGTTGGCTAACAGTTCTAATGTTTTGGCCGTATCTTCCTCCACCAAATCCATCATGCAACTCCATTCCTGATACATGCCACCAGAAGATATTGTTATTTTTTCTCCGTTCATAATCTTAAATCTATGTTTTCTTTCTTGTTCACTTCTTACCATCATCTAAGTATTTATGACCTACCAAAACGACTATTCTTGGCTGATTATTCACTTATTCTAAGCCAACGTTTTATCTTTGTCAGTCCATTATTTACGATAATTATTTATCATAGTTTTCGGGCGTGAAATCAACGGTGTATTTGCAATCGCCGTGATCCAAGTCAGTATCTGGCATCATGGCGAAAGCCTTCTTGAGCGCTTCATGCATGTTTTCCGCCTCTATCTCAACGGGCGTATAGATGGATTTAACCAATCTGATATTGTATTTTGTCATATTCTTGCTTTTATTGTTTACTGATTTTTCACTATTGAATATATGACAGTAGATATCTTGGCGACTGAAAGAACAGTCCCGTTTCTGCATTGCCAAGCTTCTGAAAAAGCTCAGAAGAATAGACTTTGTCTATGGCCTGTTCCAAAGGTAGCCCCTGTTCCTCTGTGAGGATAGCTATCATCTTTGCTGTTACCTGTTCCTTCAGGTACAGAAAATCGTTCTCTGATACATTCATACCTTGGTGAGTTTTGCGATGGCTGCTTCCGTTCCAAAGAAATATTGGAAGGTAATGCCCTTCATGTATTTCAAGTTTTCAAGGAATTGGTCAAGGGAGATGTCGCCAGCTTCATATTTCCCAATCTGAACGCCCACACGATCATTGGCAATGGGGCCATAGACGATGTCGTAGTCATGGGCTTGTTCTTTGGACTTGTTGTTGCGGTTGAGGAATATGAAGTCTGCCCACTCACGGGAATAGCCGTCAAAGGTCAAGACTTTCAGCTCGCCTGATGACATCGCCTGTTCATCGAACAGGAAAGTATTCATCACCGCACTTCCTCCTTCGGTTAGCGCCTTAAACTCACCCATGCGTTGTGCTTGCTGCCTGTCTGCTGACAAATAGAAGCCACGACCAAAGTCTTTATTGGGTCGTGACTTGGAAAGGTCTATTCTGTCGATGGTGACAGTGGAACCATGATAGAGCTTCATCATAGCTGACCTCCTTTCCTACGGCAGTATGAAGCCATACTCTCCACCATGTCATTAAAGGACTGGGTGTGCATCACGTCATAGTATTCATGTGCAACAGATATAGCCCCATAGCGATGGAGATACTGGTACGCCTCTGTTTCGGTCATGGAAAAGCGGCGGGCAAACGCAGCGATGAGTGCTACGATATATTCTGCGATGTCTTTGATGTTATACATACAAATACTAATTTGGGGAGGCAAAAGGGGCTGATTCCTCCTTTTTTTGTCTCATTCGAGTACAAAAATAAACAAAATATTCCGTTTGATAAGGTACGTGCGCGAGAAAAAACGTTAAATCAATGTAAAAATGTTGTTTTGGCACCATAAAAGGTGCTAAAACGATGCTTAAGATATGCAAAAGTCTTCAAAAGTGACGAATGAGCAACAAAAAACGCGAACATGCGCATAATTCCAGTCACCACATGTGTCTTACGCCCAATCAGCTTTACTTCATAGGTGAATCCCGCTTTCTCCTCAGCGGGCGTTCCGTGACTGTGGGTAACCTTGACCGTAGGGAAAGGGTCTTCCGCATGTCCGATTACGTAGCTGTCACCCTGCGCATCCGTCACGATGAAAGCCAGCTGGCGACGTATCGGCAGCACTTCCACAGAGTGAAAAGTAAGCACTGTTTTCTCCGTTCGGGAGTGATTGTCATACTCAGACTCAGTCACGCAAGTCGGCGTACCTGTGAAGCACACCTCGGTCAGCGTATCATAGAAACCAAACGGATGCCCCACCAAAGCTTTCAGCTCGATATTGACATAAAAAAACATCACCAACCTCACTTTTGAGACTATTGTGCACAATATCAAAGTGTTAGCTGGTGATGTTTGGGGTGATGTTTTGGTGTTTTCGGGTGATGTTTTGGTGATGTTTTGGT
>Ga0247610_10005173_pt1 | contig 13779 bp, 14 predicted proteins | sample 174DNAGHGhighgp2_FD_193483 | JGI IMG/M metagenome (GOLD analysis project Ga0247610, IMG submission 193483) | Sheep rumen microbial communities from Palmerston North, Manawatu-Wanganui, New Zealand - 1742 DNA GHGhigh gp2 | ecosystem: Host-associated > Mammals > Digestive system > Stomach > Rumen...
CAGAAGAAGAATTTCAACGTTCATTGATGCCAGAAACATTGATTTCTGAAATTATGATAGAAAAATTATGTCTTGGATTGAAACAAGAAATAAAAAATCCTAATCATCAATTAGATAATGAAAAACAAGAAGAGATTGTAAATGAAGAACCCGAAGTTCAAACAATTACTCCTTTGATTAGATAAAAATACAAACAATATATGAAAAAGATTTTATTACTTATAACGATTGTTTTTTGCTCACTCTCTGTATATGCATATGATTGGGAGCATGTATCACTTTCTGGTGGTGCTGAAGCAGTAGCGAACTATTCATGGCGTGGTTTTGCACAAGGCGGACTTAGCTTGCAACCATGGCTTGAGTTTTCAACTTATGGATTGACCATTGGTACTTGGGGTAATGTTGGCTCTGGTACTTATGATAATTTTAAGCAATTTATTCCAGAAATTGATGTATACCTGTCTTATACGATACCAGGTGATTGGGCAACGGTAATGCTTACTCACTATTACTATTTTGATGATAAGTATTTTAATTTCTCATACGATGCAGACAAAGCCGGGTCAACACAAACTGAGTTAGAACTAACCGTCCGACCATTACAGTTCTTAGAAGAGAATAACGGATTGGAGATTGGCGCTGCAGTGATGGTAGGTGGCGGAGATTGTTATTCTGGTAACGGAGAGACATTCTATACCGATGGCACAGAAACAAAAACGCTTAAACTCTGGTCTACATATATCTATTTTAAATACGAAGCAGAGATTGACAACTGGACGGTCAATGCAGAAATCGGTTTTTCACCAAACCGTTCACTATATACCTATTATGATCCCGCGACAGGTGCGTGTGCAAAGGCTGCGCTGAACAATATATCGTTTGGTACCAATTATACCTTCTTCGATAACGACTTGATTTCGGTATATGCATTAGCAGGTATTCGATTTAACCTATTCGATGTAGGTTATGACAAGTTCGCATACGGAAAGAACTTTGGTTGGAATATCGGTATTGGATTTGAGTTATAACTTGTTAAACTTATATAGATTATGGCAATAACACTTGTAAAGAAATCTGACATTGTAAAAAATATTACAGCAAAAGAACTGTGGAAAAGTGAGGAGACATCCAGAATTGAAGAGAAATGCATGTCCCCGTTTGTGGTAGAACATCTTGATGAGATTTCGGAAATCACCGGATATGATCTTGAGATGACCAATATGGAATTGTATGTTGGTGATTTTCGTGCTGATATCGTTTGTAAAGATAACAATACCGGTGATATCATTGTTATTGAGAACCAGCTTGACCAGTCTGACCACGACCATCTCGGTAAAGCTCTTACATATCTAACGAACTTGGACGCAAAAGGAATTATTTGGATTTGCGAGAATGTTCGTTCAGAGCATTTGAAAGCTGTTGAGAAATTAAACGAGATAACATCAGACGAATACAATTTTTATTTTCTCGAATTGAAGTTTGAGCAATATGGTGATAACAAACCAGTATATGATTTTGTAGAACGTTTTGCTCCATCGTCTATCAATAAACTGGCTAACCGTCTTCGTAACGCCTCGGAAGGGTTCATTGAAGTGAATTCATTCTTTGAGAAATTTATAGGCGAATTAAAGGAGATTATTCCTACCGCCCATATCATCAAAGGCAAGACATATCACAGAATATATGCAAGAAAACCGATTTACATGCATATCGCTCGTTCGCCAAAAGAGCTGGATAAAATAAAGATGGAGATTGGATACGATGAGAACAATATCGCAAAAAATTCAAGCAAAGAGGAATGTCAGGAGCAGTTCGACCAGCTAAAGAACAGTTTGGATAAACTCGGATATAAATATAACGAGAAGATGGGTAAAAAGAACACCAGTCTGCACAAACTGACATTATCAATGGACTTTAATGCAGAGAATACCGATTACTACAAGGAGGTATGTTACAGTATCTATAAAGCCATTATTGAAACATGGAAGAAATAAACCAGAGAAACCGGGTAAACTTAATTTCGGTTTTTCATATTTTACAATGTACAAATAGCAGAATGATATGAATATAGAAAATTTTAAACCATTAGAAGGACTAACATTTGAAGATGTATTTCAAAAACAGGTTGCGCTGGAATTTATGTACGAGCCTCAAGAGAAAGAGATATTCGACAATTTCGATGTAGACTGTTTGACTGACCAAGAAGAGTTCAAAAAATATTGTTGGCGTATTACCGAGGAACTTTGTGAGGCATTGGAAGCATTTGACCGAAATGAGGAACAACACGTAATTGAGGAGTTAATGGATGGATTTAATTTCCTTATTGAATTACTTGCTCTTTATGGTTGGAGTGCAAAAGATGTAGATTTTACAGAGAACAAAATGACCGGGGATTTGAAACGCGATGTTGTGGAAGTAGTTGAAGCTGTTGGATTAGCAGCCAATTGTCTTAAGAACCGTCAATGGAGACAATCACAATATCTTGTTGACTTGTATATATTTGAAAAACGATTGAGAAAAGCATTTAACTTATATCTCAATCTGCTTCGCACAAAACGAAATGACAAAGAGATTATTGATGATTGGTCATTGAAATATCAAGTAAATTTATTCAGATTGCAAACAAAATATTAAGATTATATATGAAAGTATTAGGTGTATATGGTGGTATCGGTTCGATGATGATTGGTGCCAAGAAACAAGGATGGGAAGTAATTGGTAATATCGAGGAACGCCCATACTATTTTACCGGCACGTTTGAGAAAAATTTTCCTGGAGCGTGGATGGTTAACTCATTCGATGCACTTACTGATGAACAACGTGCTCAAGCAAGGGAGTGCGATATGATTATTGGTCATCCCGACTGTGGTAGTTTCAGTGCATTGCGTCAAAAAACATGTGGATTGGAGAATGATAAAGACCGTATCTCTTCCGATATTCGTAAGTATATTAACGCAATAAAAGAGTTCCAACCAAAAGTATTTGCTATGGACGATCTGCCTGGCTCGCTGGATTGTGTGGGTTGGGAAGTATATCATGAGCTGTTACCTGATTATGATGTATTTTTCGAGTGGATTAACAATTATGGGTATGGCAATATTCAGAAAGCACGTAAACGTTTGTTCGTTATCGGGGCAAAGAAAGAATTGCATTATACATTTATCCCGGGCGAGTTTGAACATAATGAGACAGTACTTGAACGTATCAGTAAGATAACCACAGAGCATAATAATCAGAGATGGGGAGACGATGACCGAGTACCGGGCTGGGCAAGACATGAGATTGATGAAAAATATTTTGGACTTAAAGGTAAAGAAGACTATTTGCCATTTAAGGAGTTCAGAGAGTATTTGAAGAAACAACCTCTTGGTGTATTGAACTGTTTTAATCGTTCTGGTAACCCAACAAAACGACTTGGTAAATGTTTGGTTGATGTGAATGCTTGCTCGCATGTAATTACAGGCGGCGGTTCACAAGGACATCACTATTTTTATCGTAATGATACTTATATGCCGTTTACTATTCGTGAGCGAGCAAAGATGCAAGGCTGTCCTGATGACTTTATTTTCGTACCGGATATGAAACCAGATGGTTCTAAAGTATATGGTGAGCTGGTACGTCAGACTGGTAAGTTTATGCCTGTTGAGTTCTGTACATTCATCACTCAGCAATTTACTGATTTACTGAATGGTACATATTCTCCGGACAAATACACCGGACAACGTCTTATCTCTCCGAATTATCATATTGACTACAATAAGATTGCATATTGTCATGCAGTTGGTTATTCAGATCAGGAGACAGCATGCGCATTCTGTGGATCCAAGAAAGCTTGTAAGATTTATAAGCTAAATAAGCGACAGCAAAGCATTGATTTTCCTGAAGAAAACGATAGAGAGGAGTAAAACCCTCTCTTTCTTTTTATATATTAGTATGTAAATTGTAAAGCATATGGCAAGAATTTTTAAAGATTGTTTAGAAATGGTCCAAGAGATGGACCGAGAGTTAAAAGTATCGGGTATTACTGTACCTGTAAAACACTATCAGAATAAAGAATTAACTGGTGAAAATCAGAACACCAAAGAATTGATTGGTGTCAATTTCGTGATTTCAAAACCCAGTTTAGGTAAGAAAGATATGCTGAAGTTCTTATTTAAGGACGATGCAGATAATATTGAGAAGTATTGTGAACAAGAGTTTTTAGACCGTATCAATCGAGAAGGACTGAACCCCGGTAATTCATATAAGATTCGTCTTGACTTGTGGCAAGCGTTGATGTCTAAGAAAGATGGAGATAAATTTGACTACACTTATTCAGAGCGTATCAATTACTGTCACCAATTGGATAACGCAATCGCTGCACTTAAAGATGACATTCACTCACGTCGTGCAATGATTATGATTTTCCGTCCAGAAGATACGCTTGAGTCATCTGGTTTCTCCACCCGTATCCCGTGTTCAATTGACTATCAATTCCTTATTCGTAACAATAAGCTGATGGTATTGTATCATATTCGTTCTAATGACTATTTCAAACACTTCGCTATTGATATTTGGTTGGCAAATGCAATGCAAGAGTATATCGTAGAACAGCTTAAAGATACATATCCTAATTTGAAGGTGGGTTCACTCAACTATTATTGTGGTTCATTCCACGCATATAACGAGGATTTATCTAACTGGGTTATTTACTAAAATATAAAGCATATGAACATTTTAGAAGAAGCAGACAACATTATCAATCATCGTACCGGAGAACAAGCTCGTACATACGGTCCGTTTATTGAATGTAACGAACGTATTGCAAAGATAGCTTCGCTGTTATGCAATAAAGAGATTACAACAAAGGACATTTATATGTTCCAAATTGCACTCAAGTTAGGGCGCGAGGCATATAGTCACAAAGAGGACAATCTATTGGATGTATGTGCTTATATCGGAGCATTGAATAACTATTACAATGGGATTGAACCCGGCTTTGATGACACAAAAAATCAAAAATAAATATTAAACAGAATGGAAGCAGACAGATTTGAAAAGAAATTTGAGACGACATTGCCCGGAAACAAACTAGAAGTAGTATTAGTTGGACAACCTTTTGGCCGGTATAACAGTCCGGAAGGTATTGCAGAAGTGTATTCCAATGGAGGAATTGGAGAAGTTATTGACTTAATCAATCAATCATGGAATGGTAGTTATGGTGTTGTCATCAAAGATGATACAACGGTATTCGCATTTACCGACCCTCATGGTGTTGAGCAATTGTATTATTGTACCGTTCCTGAATTTAGAATATCTCCTTATATTGACACTCTTCCTCATCACGAGAATAAGATAGACAAAATCTATTTGAGCGAGGTAAGAAAATGGGGATATAATACTGATGACCGTACTCCTTGGTTATATACAAAACGTGTAATGCCAGGTGAATTGATACAAGCAGATATATTCGATGGTCGTGTATTTAGAACGACTATCTTTGAGGATTATTTCAATATGGATGATCCTGAGTATTTGGATAAACTCCCGAAAGAGCATACTTTGGCAGAAGAACTGAAATCTCGAGTACACAAAGCAGTTCTTGATAGAGTAAATGCTCTTCCTAAAGATACAAAACAAATTGCGATGCTTTTGTCTGGCGGATTGGATTCTAGTTGTATCGCAAGTGAACTTATTGGTATGCAGAAAGAAGGATTGCTTGGTGATTTGGAGATTAAATTCTACACTATCAACAATGCAGACGATGCACCATTCGTTAAAGATTTTGCCAAGATGTATGGCATTGATGTAACGACACTTTCTTATGATATGAATAATGTTGACCTCAAAGAAGCAATTCGTATCAATGAGGTGCCAATTGACCTTGGTAGTATGGTACCGAACCAAAAAATGTTTGAGGTGATTCCTGAGACGATTATTTTCACAGGAGACGGACCAGACGAAATGTTCGGCGGTTATAATCGTATAGACCAGTACGACTCACAGCTTTCCGATACATTTGAGGAACTTTCCTTCTATCACTATCCTCGTTTGAATAAGGCTGCAAAACATTTTGGAAAAGACCTTGTTTGTCCGTATACTGATAGATATATTGTAGAGCTCGCAATGAATGTTCCATTTGCAGAGCGTACTCATAAAAAGATATTGAAGGATGCATATCGTGGACTCATTCCTGACTCTATCATTGCACGTCAAAAGCTACCTTTGAAAAATGATGAGCTCAGAAAAGACCCTATCGCATATCGGTTCAAGGTGGTAGATACGTTCGTTGATATGTACAAAAACTAATAACATGATAAACAAAGATTAAACCGCCTTTATTGGCGGTTTTCTTTGTCTATACTGAATTATTATACTAAAAATATATAATTTTATACAAATAGATGATTCACATTGCGTACAACAAAAACGATTTAAGATATATATTTTGTTGGGGAGATAATATTTCGGCAAATACGACAAAGCAAAAGAAAGAGAAAAGACCATCGCTCGAAGACTTCCTAAATAAAATACCTCCGTATATGTTTTTACCTTCATATTCAGGTATTCCTAAACCCGAAGTATTCCTAAACAAGTTCAAGCGGAACGATAAAGTGATTTATTACTGCTACGCCGGTCTGTGGAAACAAATCGTAGACTGGTGTAATGAGCATGAGATAGTTTATCAGTTTGAAACCGATATGAACTATTTCAAATATCGTGAGATGGACATGAGTTTAGAAGAATTCACAGACTATGTGAATAGTTGGGGATTATCTATCGAACCACGACCATATCAATACAAGGCAGCGTGGTTAATATTGAAGTACCGAATTTCTATGTCCCAACTTGCTACCCGTGCCGGTAAAACGCTCATCGCCTATATGGTATTCCGTTATATGTTAGAACACGGAGCGCACAATATTTTGATGATCGTACCGAACACTACATTGGTGAAGCAAGGAGTGAAAGATATGTCTGAATACAAAGAGTTCTTTCATACAGAGACAGTATGGTCTAAAGGCGAGTTATGTGAGTCATCGAACCTGACAATTGGCACATTCCAATCTCTGATACGAAAGCTAGATCGCAAATCCAAACATTACAATCCTAAGTTCTTCAATAAGTTCGATGTGATATGCTGTGATGAATGTCATACAGCGAAATGCAAATCTATCAAGACATTGCTCAATCAGGACTGTATGAAGAATGTGAAACTACGATTTGGTTTTTCCGGCACCGTACCAGAAGGAAATTCAATTGAGTCATTTACTTGTCAATCTCTGTTAGGTCCGCTTATTCAAGATATTCGTTCATCCGAATTAGTCAATGAAGGCTTTCTCGCTAAGGTGCACGTAACACAATTAAAACTCGATTATGAACTCAATACACCGCTCATCAACGAGTATATCCGATGCGGTGAATATCTAGTAGGTAATACGATTAAAGACGAATATGGTAAAGAAATACAACTGCCGAAAGAACAGCAAGATTTCACGATGAAGTACGTGAAGAAATTACCATTTGCTGTTGAGAATGTGAAGCAGATGTACGAACCCACCGAATACATGAACTATCTAGTTGACTGTTGCAAGGCGAGTGGTTCTAATTTATTGATGCTAGAACAAATGATTGTACATCATTCTAAAAAAAGAATTGCCGTAATGGATAAACTATTATCGTCATTGGATAAGAACACCATCGTTTTTGCACATCATACCGAGTATTTGAAAAAACTATATGAGCATTTTCAAGAAAAGTTTCCTGAAAAGAATGTATATATTATTACAGGTCAAACATCACAAAAGAGTCGTGATAAAATTCTTGAGAGCCTGAATGGTAAAGACAATTGTATATTATGCGCGTCATATGCGTGCTGTGGGACTGGTCTTACATTCAAGAATTTGCACTACGGTATATTCGCTCAATCATTCAAATCGAAGACCATCAATCTACAGTCTATCGGTCGTGGAATGCTGAGAACTGATGACAAAAGTATATTCAATTTATATGATATTGTAGACTGTCTGCCTACCGGAAAACTTGCTGAACAGGGTCGTGTAAAACACCGCTTGTACCTCAACGAAAAGTATACTGTCAATGTAAAAGACGTGACGCATGGATTATTATTTGTAAAATAAGTTTTTTCAAAAAATGCAAACGATTAAAGAGAGTTTACAAGTGAATTCAGATATAGTTTTAGAGTCAGTTATAGACAAGCATATGCAAATGCTGATTAACCAGCTTGTGAAATTACACAACAAACCAAAAGATGTATTTGACAAGCTGAAAATCAATGCTGACAAAGTAGACCCAAGCCGTTTACGTGTGTATAAAATTATAGACCGTGATACCATGAAAGCTGTTGAGAAAGCAATGGAGGAGAAAAATAAATATATATTTGGTATCAAAGACGAGATGGTCTGTGTAATTTATAACACTACATTGGTTGATGCAAGAAGAGATGATAATTATATATGGCTTCCTACCAGAGAAGGTCATGTGTTTGGTACTTGGGACTCACATAATCAAAACCCGCTTTGGAATTACAAAGAGAATTCAAAGAGTATTTCAAAACGTGCAAAAATGTTCGAGCATTGTGATGAGATTTGGATTTTAGATTATTCTAATTCATTACAAAGAGCATTGATACAAAGAGATAGAAGCAATGCAAAATATGGAACATGGGAAAACACACCTGAGTTCTATGCGAAAGTATTGAAAGACAATCTTGAAAGATACAAGACTCAAGGAGCACTGATGCGTATGCAAAAAGGTTCTGAGTTTGAAAGTGTAATGAAAGATGTCAATAAATTCATAAACAGTGTAACCGAATTGCTTCTTGATATGCATAAAAACATGGCTCCTGACCAATGGGGTTATCAATATCAATACAAAAATCTTATGATGGATGTTGAACGATATTCCGAAAGAATTTTAAGTCATATAAGTAATTGTTTGAGTACTCAACGCGACTATGAAGAAAGTAAATCAAATGGATATAGTTCAGATTATTATTTGAGACAATACAGAGAATATATTCAAGATACAAAAGACTTATTAAAAGAAGGACAAGAAAAGTATGATCTTTTAATTGAAGAAATAAAAAAATTCAATAATAAAAGCATTTAATGGCTAAACCAGACAAAGACATAGAAGAACTTATAAAAGCAAATCCTAAGCTTGCTAAGTATATTGAAACATTACGCAGACAAAAAGAGATTGATGATGAAGAAAAATCTAGTTTTAATGGTAGATTAAAAAAAGCGGTAAAAAACGTATTACCTAAAGAAAACGAAGAAAGTCTGCCTGGATCAGTAGACGCAAAACATTTCTCTTTACAGAAGGAGATAAAAAAGAATCCTTTATATAAAATATCAAATCGAGATAGAAAAGCTCGAGCAATGATAGATGAATATAAAGACACTCAGGAGAAAAAGATAACATCGAAAAATAATATCACTCCGGGACAACTTGTATTATTCAAGTATATGAATCCTAAAACAAAAGAGGAATTGGAATACTATGATGCCAGTCCTTGTACTATATTTTTCGGTATATTTCATTCAAGCGAAGGAAAACGCGTATTAGGTTTCAATGTACATTATTTCCCGCCAACAATACGATACAGAATAATGGACCAAATCTACGAGATGTACAAGCCATTTTATCGTAAGTATTTCGAGACGGGTTTGCCTCAAGAATTGGATGCCTTTGATTATAAATATTTGACCGATGAGCTCGAAAGACACAATCTTTCGTTTGCGGTTCGTATGTATATACCATCTCTTATCGGCGATACTTATATTGTGCCTCCTAAACTGTGGCCTACTGCCTTGATGACCGAAGGTTGGTTCAAGAAGGAAACCAGAGCAACCATCATGGCATACTTCAAAGGTGATGCTAAAGCAAAACGAAAAATCTCAACTGGTTCGCACAGCAAAGGAAAAGCAGCAAAGAAGAAAGATAAGAAATGAAAACCCTATACGAAAGCATATTGAGTAGTACCGGTTCCGGAAAAGCTTTTTTGAAAAATGAGCTATTGAAAGATGGATGGAAAATGGGAAAAACCTTATTGAGCGGCCCGACAATGGTGAATGATAAATATCATGCTCAATCAGAATTTTTACAAATAAGGGAAGATGGTTCTTTGTATGTTGATATTCATGCATATTCATCAAAAGTAATATATAGATACGACATTCTCGATTATGATGATTTGAGATATGTAACGAATTATTGGACTGCTTATAACAATGTATACTTAAAAGGTTTTAACAGCTTTCCAGCAAAACAATACTTAAAAGAAACGTATCAAATCCTCCGGAGAGGATTAAAACCTAGATTTATTAGAAAATTATGATTGGTTTGAAAGAAAGCATATTATCAAGCACAAATTCCGGAAAGCATGCAAGATTGACTGTCAATCTTTTGTTAGACATGGGATGGAGAAAAAACGGTAATGGAAAGATTGCATCACCGGACTTGCGTCATAGTATTGAATATAACGATAATGATATCGTTTTTGGTATTGTGTATGATTTTGATGGTTATAAATACAAATGCAGACTTCGTACCATTGAAGATTTTGACCGATTAAAACAATTATGGGACGAATGGGAAAAAGCATATGAACGAAATCCTTGGAACGAAGACAAGAAGAGAAAAGATGCACTGAAAGCACTAGATAATTTTCTAAAATCTCTCGGCAAAGGAGATTACAATAAAACTAAATACTAAAGAATGAAATCGCTTAAAGAAAGTATATTGAGTAGTACCAATGCAGGTAAGTGGGGTAATCCATTTCTTTTGAAAACAAAGAGATATATTTTTAGGAAGGGGAATGGTGCAACAAGTGTAAAAGTATTAAATGATTTTTGTGATTTTTATAAGATAGAAGATAAAGAAACAAAGGAAGATATCGGACAAGCAGTACATGAAATCATTAATAAATTCTGGCATTTAGATATTGATGTTGTTTTAGACAAAGATGTATTTGAAAGATTACAACACGCATTGAATAGAAAAAACATCTCTATTGAACATGATATAGATTATATACCCACCTTATTCCACACAGAAGATATTTCGTTTGTGATTAAAACAACTGATCCTGATGATACAGATAAAGTATTTTGGTGGGTATGGCATTGGGGAAGTAAACGTGATTTGTTCACCTATGCAAATAGCTGGCTGATGATATATCCAAAGTAAAAAAATTGTCCAAAATTTATATTTTGACCACGTATGATATTAAAGTGTATTAAAGTACATAATTTCAAGTCCATATATGGGGATTTTGAAATCAATTTTGAAGATATCAAAGGGTTCTGGAAGATTGAAGGATCCGTTGGTGCAGGTAAGACAACTATCGGAGAAGCAATCATATTCGGACTGTTTGGCAATGTAAAAGATAAGAATATTCGCGACCTAATTTCTTGGGGCGAGAAGAAAGGTAGTGTATACCTAGAGTGTTTTTCCAAAGGACATAATCTTAAGATAAGTAGAGTCATCGGCAAGGAATTGAAAGTTCTTGTTGATGATGAACCGCTTGTATTTACTAATAAGCGTGATGCTCAATCACAATTAGAGGAGGATTATTACGATGTATCAAAAATGACATTAGAGTTGTTGTGTATTATTTCGTTCAACAATTTCAAGTCATTGTCTAATATGAACCCAGCAGACAGTAGAGCATTTCTAGATCAGGTATTCGGTTTTTCCGTGTTATCTGAGTATTCGGATGCGTGCAAAATCAAGCGCAAGGAAGTATATGACTCTATTATAGAAACCCAATATGAGAAGAACAGTATTGGAGCTCAGATAAAAAAGATTAGAGATCTATCTAATATAGAGCGAATAGAAGGTAATATTGTTGAAGTGAAGAAACAGATTGCTGATAACAAAGAGCAATTACGAGTAGCGAAGAAAGCACATTCTGATTGGGCATTAGAAGCAAAGAAAGAGCTGCGTGAGAAGCAAGATGAACTGGCAAAAATCAAAGCGCTCGGTGCCAACAAAGCGAAAGAGATTAAATTTATTGAGCAAGGTACATGCCCTACTTGTGGAGCTCCGATAGACCAGTCTCAGCTCGAAGTGAAAAAACAAGAAAGAGAAGTGTTTTTAGCGCAATATAGAGAACTAGATGCGAAAATCAAAGAGATAACCGATAGATCTACTACAAAGAATAAAGAATTTGAGAAGACAGAAGAAGCAATAGATGGAGAACGTATAAAATTATCTTCTTTATTAACCAAGTTAGAAGAACAAGAACGAAGAATGTCTATTAACACAAAGGAAATCGAGGAACTGAAAATAAAAGAGCAAGAGACGGAGGGTAAAATTACTGACTTAAAAGTGGATGAAGAAGAGTGGGGACAGCTGTATGATATTCTCAGTACTTCTATCCGCCAAAAAATCTTGAGCAGTTTTATTCCTTTATTGAACAGCTCTATTCAAGAGTACACACGACAACTCAACTTACCATATATTATTGAGTTCGACAATCAATTTAAGTGTTCTATCAAAATATTTGGTTTGGACCGAGTAATCAATATCACATCATTATCTACAGGACAACTCAAGACGATAGATATGTGTATTATTCTCGGTGTATTAAAGGTTATCTTCTCGGGAGTCAATTTTAATATTATGTTCTTAGACGAATTGTTCTCAAATATGGATGCAGAACTTCGTTCGATGGTATGTAATGTATTGAAGTCCGAACTGAAAGAGAACCAAACGATATTTATTATCTCACACCAAGAAATTTCTGATGCGAATTTTGATGGTTCTATAAATGCCAAACTATCTTATGTGAATGGCACAGAAAGATCCTCATATCAAATAAAATCTTATACTACTTAAGGTAAAATTTTTATCATTATTTTATATATTCATTGTACAAGAACTGAACATAACGTTCCAAATAATTGAACAAATAAATTTTTATATAAATTATGGCTGAAACTAATTTTATTGACGAGGTAATGGGCTTTGATCCCGCAGCAGCCGTCACTGCATTTGAAAACACTTCTTCAGAGAAGAGAACTAATCCTAACATTTACAAGACTAATCCTGCTACAACAGTAAACGAGGATGGTCATTATCATTCACGTGTTCGTGTATTGTTAAATCCCTACAACATCAAGCGTAGTATTGTACACCAAGCACGTTATTCTATGAGAGACCAAAATGGTTATTTCAGTGCTATTTCATGCTTGTCTGATGGAGATAAGAACTGTCCTATCTTCAAAGGTTGGAAGAAGTTGTGGTTTGCAACTGTACAAGACCCATCTAATCCTTCTGCTCGAATTCCCGACCAAGAAAGACGTGATTGGGCAAAAGCTAAGTTTGAAAAGAGTGAGTCTGATTGGGTATTGGTACAAGTAATCGAGGATGAGAACCAACCTGACTTGGTAGGTATGTTCAAAGTAATGAAAATGCCGAAGGCTATTCTCAATCGTCTTATGGCGAAGATGAACCCTACTGACCCCAAGAAACAAAAACAACCATTGATGGACTACTTGTTTGGACCGACATTAGATATGGATGTGGTTCCTGGTCCAGACGACCCACAATCACCAGAGCGCAAACAACGTGAGATTTCTTATGACCTTTGCGACTTCGACACTGACCCGACTCCGATTATCAAGACAGACGGAACACCTTTATTCACGGATGAGGAGATTGAGATGATTGAAGAGTACAATCAAGCCAACACAGACTTGGTTAAAGCAAAGACTGAAACTAAACGTGCTGAGGCTCAAGCAAAGAAAGATGAATTGGCACCGAAGATTC
>Ga0247610_10005174_pt1 | contig 13779 bp, 8 predicted proteins | sample 174DNAGHGhighgp2_FD_193483 | JGI IMG/M metagenome (GOLD analysis project Ga0247610, IMG submission 193483) | Sheep rumen microbial communities from Palmerston North, Manawatu-Wanganui, New Zealand - 1742 DNA GHGhigh gp2 | ecosystem: Host-associated > Mammals > Digestive system > Stomach > Rumen ...
GTTTTCTTTACCGTTGTCGTTTTCTTAGTTGTAGCCAAACAGAATTCCTCCCCTAAAAATTTTCTATTGCTTGTATTCCCTGAAAAATTTTATCACAAAACCTATTTTAGGGCAAATTCATCTGTATCATTGTAAACCTGACCTTATGCCTTATACGGCAGAGCGTCTAGGCGTAAGGATAAAATTCCTCCATTCGCAGGATAGCGTAGGTAGACGATTGTGATAAATACTGCTGCAAGTTATGCTCGGTATGCCAAAAATCAAGAAAAGCTGCTAAAAATGCAATGGTAGCTTTCTTGTATTTTCGTATTCTAAGCACCGCCATAACAGCATCTTCCGAATAATCTAGGGCATATTTTCTCATGTACTTTGCCAGTTGCTGACGGTTAATATCTTCGATCTGCCGATAGTTTTGGAGGATTTCTAGTGTAGCAATAGCTTTACAGGTAGGAGCATCGAATTTTAAGTCCAGTCTATTGACCTTTACATTACCGACCGTCTTTCGCTTTTCCTGCAGAGCATTGGAAAGAATCTCTACATTCTTGGAAATTTGCGTAGTCAGTCCAACCTGATTGTATAACCGATAGCCGATTACCATCCCCTGGTCATTTTCGGTGTAGTGATCAATAATGTTTTGTTCACTTAGAGGAACCACACCAAAGCGAGAACGGCGCGGCCTATAATAAAGTCCCTTGGTCAAATGGAATAACGCCCCCTTCTTTATATTTCGCTATTCCTCTTACTATACATACCTCTCCAGCATTTCATCCACCGCCATGCTGATGCGCGGTTCTTCCTTTTCCTCGTCGCTTAGACTTAGCACCAAACTCAAGGGGGCTATTGCCATTCCTCCCCCGAAATCAATTTGATAGCCTATTTCCTGCAAGATGCAAGCTGGCATATCTTCAGCTGTTGCCAACACGCTCTTAGTAATCTTTAGACTTGATATTGCCTTTTTACTTACAGCGAACGTGGGACAGTCCGGTTCGCCCAGCAATGAATATCTTGCCAATGCCGTCAAACCTCCCATTAGTAAGTTTGCCACCGGACACACCTTCAACGCATATGTGGCAATAACAGGATTTCGCAAGTACCGGTATAAAGCTCCAGCTGCCTATGTTGTTTCTTTAGAACCGACAATGTCTCATGTTCTACCGGTTCAGCCAACAATGTCATCTGACCAGATATGAACATATTAGAAAGCATATACCTATTCCTGTACACCAGCGGCAGCTTTTTGGTATCAGTAAAAGGGTGGATATCCACGTCCTGATGCAAGACTGCTTCAATGTATTTTTTCATATCACCAGCCCCTTGTAAAGTATTTTTTTACATTGTAAACCATTTTTATTTACAAATTAAATATTTTTTTCATTATACAGGTCATCCAATGTATATTTGACCACATCAGAACGGGAAATATCTTCATCATAGCCTGATTTCGAAAAGAACCCATACCGATAGCAGTACAAACCAGTCATATTTACCTGCTGGATTTCTTTTTCCACCATGGCATTTGAAACAGGCGCTTCGCGAAACTTCGCTTCATAGAAGGCATACCCACGGTCATCCTTCGTCACAACATCGAATTCACCATTTTTATGTTCCTTGGGCAAATCATAGTAGTATTTACCTATGGCCTCGAAAGGTTCCTCCATTTCCCCCTGCTGATTCTTCAGAATAAGGAATTGTTTGCAAATATCCTCAAACCGCTTTGGTACATAAAATTGTTCAAAATCATTCTCAATGTAACGCTGATAGAATACTTCCGGATTCATAATGCGCCTTTGGGATGCGTAACGGAAAACATACCGATAATAAAACATAGACATATTATCGCTGATATAATAACCGGTTTTCCGCTTATTGTTGGCATCATTGATAGGCGCTTCCTTCTCTACCATATCCATCAGCATCAGCTTTTTCAACACATCGGCCAATAAAGAGCTGCTGGACAAATGCGATTGCGATAGAACATCACTGAATCTTGAAAAACCTCTGGTTAATGCCTCAAACACTTCATTTGCACTGTTTATCTTGGAAAGCTCTGTATTTAGATACATGGAAACTTCATCTTCCAGACGGGCACCAGGCAGCGCAATCAAATCCATGATGTTTTCCTTTACTGACAAGCTCTCATCAATAAGGCTATTGTAGTATGGGATTCCGCCAAATACGCTGTAAAGTCTTATCTTGTCATCATGGGAAAAAGATGGATAAAATCGTGCTGACTCCAAATAGTTCATGGGTTTTAGATTAAGCACGACAGAAATTCTCCCATATAAAGGATTATGCCGTAAGAGAAGTTTTTTCATCGTATCCACAAAGGAGCCGCATAATATCAGCTTCATTTGCGATTGATTCTTATATTTATCAACCAGTGCCTGCAGTATACTATCTAATCCTGCAACTATCTTTTGCAGATACGGATACTCATCCAACACCAATATAGTCTTTCTCGTACAAGCTTGCTTGAACAGGAAATCCAGTACCTGTTCCACATTGGTAAATCCCAGAGGTGGTAAATTCATTTTTTCCGAAACAATTTCAGCCAGCGAATCTACATTGTTCAGTTCAGTGGTCTGCTTACACTCATAATAAATAGCATCTTCATCATGTTGCTGAATAAAATACTTTATCAATTCACTTTTGCCTACACGGCGCCGACCATAAATCAAAGCAACTTCCTGCCCCCGGCTGCTATACATTTTATCCAATCTCTTTAATTCTCGTTCCCGACCGATAAAATTATACTCATTCATCTCCATCACCTTTTACTCAATAGCTATTTACTAAATTCCTATTGACTATATTATATAACATCATATTAAAAATGAAAAGCAAAACACCCGCTAAATTTCATGTATCTTAGCGGGTGTTATTAATCTAGGCGATAGTTCACCTAGCCACAGCCATCGAAGCTGCTTCTGTTTTCTCTCCTACCAGCCGCTTCACATCAACGGCCTTTATCATGCTTGGAGACAGTTCCTCGATGGTCTTATAGATTTTTTCAAGGTCATAACCCTTCTCTATCATGGCATCAGCTATCCCCTTGTCTGTGCTCATGGCATTGTCTGGGGAATAGGCATTGTCATTTCGTGTAAGGGCTTCAGCTGCCCGGAAGAAGTAAGTCCGTTCTATATCGGATTTTCCTTCCAGTTTGGTGAAATCCATGTGTCCATCCTTGTCCACCAGCTTCAGGATGCGGCTCCGACGAACATCACCCTCTATATCCTTGGCAGAAGTTAGGCCCTTTTCCTTGGCAGCCAGTATCATGTCGATTTCCTCTGACCTTGCCTTGAGACGCTGGAACTCGTCTTCTCTGGGATAGGGTGCCTCCATGGTCTTCTTGGCAACTTCGAGATTATGTTTGAGCGTTTCCAGATTTTCTTTTTCTTCCGTGACTTTTTTATCAATCTGTTTGCCAATATCCTTGATAGCCGTCAAGATACGCTTCTTGCTGCCGTAAATGTCAATACGGAAATCGGTGGCATTTACTGCTTGAATGTAGGGGCAGTTATTCATCCAGTCAAAAGCAGTAGATAGCTTGAATCCCTTGTATTCTCCCGTAAATTTCTGTTTGGCCATCGGGTCGAGGGCTTTTTCCAAGGCTTCCACGGCCTTTTTTTCCTCCAGATACTTCACGCCGTTTATGGTCATGGCAAAGGCTTCCTGTACTTCCCCATCCAGCCCCGTAGTCTTGTGGGTGTTGTTCTGCCACGTTTCCTTATTTTTGAGCTGGGCTTCCATGTGGCTTTCACTCTGGGCAATACGATTCGGTAAGTCTACTTTCACCTGCTTAGACATAAGCTCCCGGTTCTTCAGATAGTTTCCCTTATCTATCTTCAAACGGTTATAAGCGTTGTCAACGTCCATCTTTTCTTTAATCAGGGGATCACCAGCGGCCAGCGCTTTGATTTCAGCAGCATTCAAAACTATCTCATCACAGTCCTCTGCCTCCCTTGTGGGAATCTTAGAGGACATAATCTGTGAAATAAACCGCTGCTTATTCTCAATGAGCTGCCACATGTAGGCATCGAAGGTCCCTTTGGTTACATACCTGAAAACCTTCACTTTATCATTTTCGTTGCCCCGGCGGACGATTCTGCCCATTCGCTGTTCAAGGTCAGCCGGACGCCACGGCACATCAAGGTCATGGGTAGCAATGAGCTTGTCTTGTACGTTGGTGCCGACACCAAGATTATCCGTGCCGCCTAAGAGAACACGCACTTTCCCGGCTCTGACCTTGGCAAAGAGCTGTTCCTTGGCTTCATCGTCTTTTGCTTCCTGCACAAAGGCGATTTCTTCCCTGGGCACACCTGCCTCCACCAGCTTCTTACGAATATCGTCATAGACGTTGAACTTGTTTGGCTCCTTCTTATTAGGCACCGACTTGTCGCAGAAAATCAACTGGGTAGATTTCTTGTCCTCTGTGGCTTTGTAGATTTCTAGGACATTCTTGATGCACTTATTGACCTTACTGTTGGGATTATCCGGCAATGTCGGGTCGATAATGCGTTCATCCAAGGCCAGCATCCGGCCTTCATTGGTGATTTTCAGCATATTATCTTCGCTGGGGTCAATCCCACCTTGCCGGATAGTTTCTGCTCGGACAGCCAAATGATTAACAAGGTCTGACTGGGTTTCCGTAGGCTCTATCTGGTCAACAACCATTTCGCAATCTGGTACATCAAGGTCAAGCATGTCTGCCGTCTTTATATCAGCACTCATTTTGACTATGGCCATCAGCTCCGGCAGGTTGAAGAACCGAGAGAAACGGGTCTTTTCCATAAATCCCTTGCCCTCCGGCTTCAACTCAAAACCAGTAACGGCCTCCCCAAAAGTGGCTGCCCAATCGTCAAAACTGTTGATACCAGCCTCTTTCAGCACTTGGGGCTGGAGATATTTTTGCATGATATATAGTTCCGTCATGGAATTGGAAACCGGGGTGCCGGTAGCAAAGACGAGGCCTTTGTAATTGGTCTTTTCATTGATGTACTGGCACTTGTCCATCAGGTCATTGGCTCGGACGGAATCCGATGTGCCAATGCCTGCCACATTGTTCATCTTCGTGGCCACATAAATATTCTTGAAGTTATGGGCTTCATCGACATAAAGCCTGTCAATGCCCAAATCTTCAAAGTAAATGGGCATGTCATCCTTCTTCTTATCCACTTCATCCTGCGCTTTTTCCAGCCGTTCCTTGGCTTTTTTCAGCATCAGTTCCACCTGCTTGATGGAATACTTGGAATCCTCAGTGTCTCTGAGTTCATCCAGCATATCCTCATATTCCCCGATACGCTCCTCCATTAAGGCAATACGCCGTTCCGGGGTAATGGGAATACGCTCGAACTGAGTATAGCCCATGATGACAGCGTCCCAGTTCTGTGTGGCAACCTTCGCCACAAATGCCTTGCGGTTCTTCTTTTCAAAGTCGCTGGGCTGGGCAACAAGAATTTTTGCCTTGGGATAGAGCTTCATAAATGCTGCCCCAGTCTGCTCAGTTAGGTGCTTGGGCACCACCATCAAGGCTTTCTGCGAAAGTCCCAGTCGCTTGGCTTCCATGGCAGAAGCTATCATTTCATAGGTCTTCCCTGCGCCTACTGCATGGGCAAAGAGGGTATTACCACCGTATAGGGTATGGGCAATCGCCGCTTTCTGATGGTCTTTTAACTCAATAGCCGGGTTCATGCCGGGGAAGCGGAGATATTCGCCGTTATACTCCCGAGGGACAACGGCATTGAACTTCTCATTGTAACGTGCTGTCACACTGGCAGCTCGCTTTTCATCCTTCATTATCCACTCGGCAAAGGCGCGTTTCAGGTCTTCCTGCTTCATCTGTGCTGCCGAAGTAGCTTCGGGATTGATTACACGCTTGCCATCATCTGTGTTCTTATAAACATGGGGCTGTTTAAGGTTCAAGGCCAGCTCGGCAAGATTTAGGGCATTGATGTCGCTAGTGCCGTAAATCTGGTCTATCTTGGTATTAAAAAAGCTACCCTTATTGTCGATATGCCATTTCCCAGAAGCCTGCGAATACTCTATTTTTAGCCTCCTGGCCTCGCTGTAAGACAGGTCAAGCTCCTGCGCAAGAAAATCTCTCACATATTGGATGGGCAGCCATGTAGCCCCAATGGTTACCCGGATATCTTCAGACGGAATGTCCGCAGGCTTCACTTCCTCTAAAGCCTCGATATTCGCCTCGATGTCCCGAAGCTTATCCTCGTAAATACTAAGCTGCTCATTCTTGCGGCTGCTTATGAGATCTTCCACCTCTTTGTCATAGGCCGTCTTATATGCTGGCCATGCAGCGATAATCTCCTTCTTGCAGGCTTCCTTTTCCTGTTTGTCCAGATGAACATAGTCAACCTCAGAAAGCTTTTTATGCAGAAACTTATAGTAAGGCACAAAATCCGGCTGGAAGTAGGAATCCACATTAGCTTTTGGCTCCATGTGCTCCAGCATTTCCCGAATGTCAGCCCCGGCTTCATCATGCATAGAAATGCTCTTAATGCCCTGCCTAAAAGCCTCCAACACAAAAACTGGGTCATCCTTGTATTCGGAAGGCCAATTATAGCCAAAATTTCGCATGGCTCCTGCCATCCGCAACATGAATTCCCGGTCAGCCTTATGGTTATCGTAAAATGCTCGCTCACCGGCACTCAGCTGATAAGTCCCATAGATTGCCCCCTGATACAAACTACCTTCCCGGATGCGTCCATTGCCCGAGCGTACATACTGCTGGGTGTCCTTTATGATGCTATGGATTCTTTTCTCCAATTCATGCTCCGGGGTAAAGTCCGGCTGCCAATCGGGCATCATAATATTGGCCACAGCCAGCTCCTTGTCCAGAAGCAGCTTTTTACGTTCCGCCTGCAGATACCGAATCTTTGCGCGAACATTGCCGGAAAGATATTCATCGGCTATTTTGTAAGCTCCATCCTCATAGTCTTGGAAGATGAGTTTTTTATCGGTCAGCTCCTTGAGGATATCGGTCACATTCGTATCCGGCATGAGACTGGCCATATATCCGACATCCACCTTGCCTTTTTCCTGCATAGTAAAAGCCAAGGCATCCATGGCCGTTTCCGCTTTTTCTGGCGAAAATGTTGGCATGACGGTACGAGCTGTAAATATGTCGGCCTTGCCCAGGAATATGCCTGTTTCTTCATCCACGACTTCCAGCACTTCCATTAAGGGGCAGGTGGGGTCGTTCTTGAAGATATCCAGTAAGTCCTTATCTCGATAGATATGGCCATAGTTTTTCACATGCTGGTCATAGATAGCATTTAAGGTGTCCTGCAGCGCAGACAGTTCTTCATTGGAGCAAGCATTGGTCTGGGCATCGAAAACATCCCGGACGGCATCCCGAATATGAATAAGCGAAAGCACCTTCTTTTCCAGTTCCGGAGCTTTTGCCATAACGGCGTTAATCATCTTGCGCCGTCCTTCGGTCAGGTCTTCTTCCCCCAGTACTTCCCCTTTGGTCTTTTTATCGTCCTGCTGCCTAATGATAGCATCTCTTACCAACTGTTGGTGAATGAATGTTTGGAAATCATGGCTTTCTCCATAAACATCATGGAAAACAACCTTGCCATTCTCGTAGGCAAAGCCAAAGTTACTGCTGCTCTGCACAGCTTCCTGCACAGGAAGCTCCATGTCATAGGGAGCTTTTTCGTAACTGCCCTCAAAATTGGCTATGGTTTCGGCAATCTTCTTACCTAAATCCATGCCAGCTTCCGGCTCACAAGTCAGCATATTGCCATGAGGGCCGGAGACCACTGCCAGCTTACCCAGTATATTTTCCGGGTGTTGGCTAAAGTAATGATTTAGATTCTGATAGTCAAATTCGTGTTCGGGCATCGAATATGCCCAGCTCATGAAATTTGCATCTTCTCCTTGAATTTCCCCATTCTTATCATGGGTAATATTAAGCGGCGTTTCTCTCTTCTTCAAAATCAGAATATCCGAAGTGACACTGGTGCCGGAAGAATTGAAAGCAGTGTTCGGCAGCCGGATAGCGCCCACCAGTTCAGCCTTGGCGGCAATATCCTCCCTTGCCTTGGCTGACTTCTTGTCCATGGTGCCGGAGCTGGTCATAGCGACCACATAGCCGCCGGGGCGCACTTCATCCACCATCTTGCTGATAAAATAGTCATGAATATAGGGGCGCTGCTTCTTGTAGCGTACATCACTGGTTATCCGGTACTCACCGAAAGGCACATTACTGATAGCCAGGTCAAAAGAACCATCTGCATAGGTAGTACGCTCGAAGGGCTGATTGGATATGGTCGCATCTTTATAGATATGCGTAGCAATCCGCGCCGTGATGGGGTCAAGCTCCACACCATGGATATTGCTGGCCGCCCTGATACCTTCCGGCATATTCTCTAAGAACCTGCCGTTGCCGCAGGACGGCTCCAAGACATTGCCCCCAGCAAAGCCTCGTTTTTCCAGTCCTTCATAAATTCCCCGGATAAGCTCCGGCGGGGTGAAGTGAGCATTCAACGTGGAAGCCCGGGCAGAACTATACTCAGAATCCGTGAGATTGTTCCGAAGCTCGTTATATTCCTTCTGCCAAGCGGTATTATACTGGTCAAAGGCTTCCGGCAGGCCACCGAACCCCGAAAAACTCTTCAATACCTTCAGCTCTTCCGGCGTAGCCTCCCGTTCTTCGTCTTCCAGTCGTTTTACTGTACGGATAGCTGCCATGTTGCGCTCAAAAACCTTGCGCTTACCGGAAGTGGTGGACATATCAGCCGTAAAATCTAAATGGCTGAAATCCTCCGTAGTAAAGGGCTTTTCCAGCTCCTGCTCATTCTCCATGTCAGGAGATTTTTCTTCTTCCTCCACGGCAATAGGTTCATCTTCCTGTGATAAATCATCTTCCGGAAGCGTCTCCTTTTCTTCTTCCAGAAAGTCCGCAGGTAATTCGTGAATCAGATTTTCTATCGTACTCTTGGTAAAGAACTTCAAACGATGTTCATAGTCCTTGGTTCCAAGCTTCATGTAGTTATTGGGGGCTTCCCGGGGAATAGGCGTATTTTCCGTCTCTGGCAAATCCAAACCACGATTTTCCAAATTCTTCAGCGTAGCTATGATGTGATTGCGGACAAGGTTCATTGCCTGCCCATCCGTCTCATACATCCCGCCACCATATTCCTTTATTTGGTGCCAACGGTAAAATTCCACATGAAGCGCTGCAATGGAATATTCAAGGTATTTCCCCTTGGGTACACGCCCAGCCCATAGTTTACTGGCTATTTCTCTTTCGGCATGTGTAGGTCTGGGATACCCAATATCAACCTCTTCCTCAGTTGCAGCTACATCTTCTTTTTCCTGCGCATCTACAGTCACAGATGCTGGCTCACTTTCCTCAGCGACTTTTCCAGCATCATCTATAGTAACTTCTTGTTCCGTCACGTCCTCCGGCACCCAAGCCACACCACCATTTGGTGTTCTTACCGGGTGAAGAGAAGCCTTTGTAACCGTAATTTGGGTAGAAGATTTTTCCGTTACGCCTGTTCCGTCAGTTGCTGCGTCAGAAGGCTCGTTATTTCGTTCTCCATCGCCATTATCGCCCTCGTGTACCCCATGAAGTCCCTCTGCTGGAATATGTGATTCAGGCCTCTCTTCTGCTTCAATTCCTGTTTCATCTGCTCGTACTTCTGGTTGTACTCCCGGTCTACCTGCCCCATCATTTGCTGTATCTTCCCGCTCTGCAGATGGGCTATCCACTGTGCCGGTTTCTCCTCCTCCATGTACTTCGCCCAAATCCCTGACCACTGTCCCGGGATTAGGTTCAGCTTCTTCCTCATTTCCTTTGCCTTCGCCGTCAACTGGTCTAATTCGTCCAGCTCCTTCATCCGTTCTTCTCTGGCCTTGTCCTCCTGTTCCCAGCGTTCCAGAGTTTCCTGATATTCCTGTTCCGTTGCCATTAACTCGTTTAGCTTCATTTTTCCTCTCTTCCTTTCTGATATAATCGCCAATCTGACTTAACACCATCTTGCTGGCATCATTTACCGTGGCGAGGGTCTTTTCGACATTCACATTTTCCCAATCGTGAAGCATCAGCTCAAGGCCAATCTCGTCTTCGGCATTGTAACCCAGCCGTTCCATGATTACATAGGCTGTACTAAGGGCAGTAAGCTCCTTGTCCTCAACCCATGGCAGGGCTTCAGTGTAGCTTTTAGCAAAATTCAATATTCGCTGGGGCATGGTTAGATTGCTAGGGCCAGGAAAGTGCTCATCCATATAGGCTTTGCATTTCTGCTCATTGTATTCCCATGTGAGCTTTTCTCCCTGATACCCCTCGGTAGCCGAGACATCAAAGACTTCCTCAACGTGTTCCTGATACTCGCTGCCTGCGATGATAGGAATAGGTTTGGCATTATCTGCCACCTTCCTCCCCAACTTTTCCCAAATAGCCTTAGTAGCCACCGCACCACTGGCACCTGCCGGGGCGTGAAAAAAGAGATTGATTTGCTGCGTAAGGCCGTACTTATGGTACTTGCCCATGGTAGACAGGAAGTCGATATAGCGTTGCTGATTCGACTGCATGTCTAAGATGAAGCGGTTAGCTTCAGTCATTAGAGCATTTTTGCTTAACATAGATATGCCTCCTTAAAGTGATTTCATATCCATGTTAAATCTGCTTAGGGGTTGAAAAACTATACAATATTTTACTTTATGGATTTTCCACTAAAATAATAACACAGGTTTTGTATTATTGCAAGAATATTCTGACATGCTTATTTTTATACATACATATCTATTTTTCGTTCATTATTGTGTTGATATACCCTATTAAATAGGGTATAATACCTATAAAGGAGAAATAATATGCAAGTATCTAGGGAATTCATTCATGGTAAGAAATTTGATGAGCAATGGAAATCTCTTGGACTGAATGATGATAACATGAAGGAATTACAATCCATTTTATTAGATAACCCCAAGGCCGGAGCTGTAATGCCAGGAACCGGGCGCTTACGAAAAATGCGCTTTTCCTATGGTAATCGTGGTAAATCTCATTGTGCAAGAGTATGTTATGTAGATTTTGAAATTCATGGTCGCATCTTTCTTATCATGGTATTCGCAAAAAATGAAATGGAAAACTTATCTAAAGCCGAGAGGAATAACTTGAAGGCACTTATTGAACGCTTGGAAAAAAGTATGGAGAAGGTGAAATAAATGAGTAAAACTTATGATATGTTAGCAGATTCATTAAACGAAATTATTACCGATTATGAGGAGAATAACGGTGCAAACCTTACCCACGAAGTACTAACCGTGGATATTACACCAGCACGAAAGTTTAGTGGTGAAGAAGTACGTTCTATTCGACAAAAAAATCATCTTACCCAGTCTATTTTGGCAAAATACCTTTGTGTCAGCAAAAAAACCATTGAAGCATGGGAATCTGGCAGGAATACTCCTAATGGGCCATCTAGTCGATTGTTGGAGCTTTTAGACCGACAAGCTGTTTCTATTGTTACCTCATAATTTATGATAAAATGCCTGAGCATGTATCCTATACATGCTCAGGCATTTTTTAGAATCTTACAAAGCCCTTCGGCTCCGACTTCTCATAGAGTTTTTGTGACCTTGGGGTACGGTGGTAAGGGTCTTCGATGCTTATTTGTGCTGCCTGTACCTGCCGCCGGAAAGCTAAATCCTCGTTTTGCTTGATTTTTCCTTCCACGGCTTTGATACTGGCGAGGTTGCCCAGCAAAGTATTTCGCCGGACTGTCTCTGCTTCTACCATGGCCATAGCATCTGCTTTGGCTTGGTCAGCTTGCATTTCCCCTTCGGCGTTGTTGCTGGCCTCCATAATGGCAGCTATGTTTGCCTGTTCACTGCTGGCCGTGTCAATGAAACCTTTGGCGTTATTGCCATATAACTTATAGATTTCGGCTGCGGCCTGATATTGGTCTTGCGCCTTAAAGGTATTCTCGTCTTCATAGCCTTCATCATTGCGGAAAATCTTGCTTTTCCAGAAGTCCATAGTCTTATCCCCAAAACTGCTGCTATTGGTGTCCGCATTCAGACTGGCAATATTTCTTTGAACAGTAGTCAAGATGCTATTATCCAAGGGATTCATATTCTTGACCGTAATGCCAAATCTTTCCATGGCCGTAGATAGCCAACTTTCCATATTCTGGGTAGCCATAATGGCCTTCATGTGTCTGGCATAGTCATAGACATTGCCTCCCTGCCTTGCTAAATCCTTCAGGGCAAAAGGGGATGGGGCACTATCTGCATAGGATATGCTGGTCATACTGTAGTAGTTGGCCGGGTCATAGGGTTCGTCCACGCCGGGGATTACCCGGGCATGTCCTATGCCGTATGAGCCAATGCCAACTACAAAGCAAGCCCCCACCACACCAAGGCAGTACATCACTTTTCCTTTTCGCATGTTCTCACCTCCCTTCGTTAATGCTCATTGGTGAGCCTGAAGCCCATGCCGCCGAACTGTTTATTGATAAGCTTCTCCATGTGGTCTGCTATCAAGATAAAAAGCAGAACTAGCAATAAAAGTTGGAAGAGCAAGGAAAGATTTGCCACACGACTGGTCTTATTGGCTCCGTGGTGCCCTAAAATAGCCGCTTGGTACTCATAGGCAGCCGCATTTTCCATACCTCCCTCACCTTGGTTCCATGCACGGCATGCGGCCTCCCATGAGCCGTATTTATTGTAGTAGCCCTCTATTATGAACCTTGCTACTTTATCCTGATTTTGTGGTGCCCACGGATATTCTGTACTGGGTTCCGGGGCTGTATCCTTGTCTCCATAGGAATTCCACCGGGTGTAGTTCTCTCCGTCATGAATTAGTATGCCATCACTGTTTTCATAATCCCGGCACCATCTATCCCAATTGTTATAGTGGCCATAGTCTATCTGGTAGGCTCCATAGTAGCCCTGCCCATTGTCGCAGTGATAGTTGCCGCCGTAGGATTCCACGGCCCGGATGCGGGCCATACAGTCGTCTTCACTGATGATTTTTGCTGTGCTGCCAACCTCTGATACCGTAGTTTTTGTTTCGACCAAATCACCCACCACAAGATTCTGCATGGTGAATTGCAGCATTACCGTGAATATGACGAAGAACATAAGATTCAAGGATGAAGCGAATATACCATTGATACCGTTAGAAGCCCACTTCCGTGTCTGTTTCAGTCCAGCAAACATGAAATTGACGAATGAGAATAGAATCGTGAAGTAGAAAAACAGATATGCCTTGGCTACCTGTATACCAATAATCATAAAGAGAATGAGGAAGATAATCCCGAGCACAGCACAGATTAGGCAGGTAAATCCCTCTGTGAACAGGTCAAGAAAACCATGCACCTTCAAAGCTTCATTGATAAGAGGAACGATTATTTCCACGCCCTTCTGCACAATCTTGGTCGGGTCTGAAACAGTCTGACCTGCCGTGTCCAAAGATTCTCCAACTGCCAAGGCTCCTATTTGCGGAAAACTTTCCAAAGCCAAATTACCAATGAAATCCCCCCAGTTCATCAGCATGAAAATCAACACACCATAAGTGATGATTTTGTAGAATAACCAGCTGGTAAAGGTATGCTCATCATTGTCGCTCCACGCGCCAAGGCCTTTATACATAGCTGACATTGCAAGGTCTATGGCCATCAAACAAGCAAAAATCTGCCAGATGTAATTTTTGATTATCCCTAAAGCCTTGGTCAGCAAGTCAACAAAGGTATCTATGACATCTTTCAAAGGTTTTGCAAAGTCAGCGGAAACCTCCAAGGAAACATC
>Ga0247610_10005175_pt1 | contig 13777 bp, 6 predicted proteins | sample 174DNAGHGhighgp2_FD_193483 | JGI IMG/M metagenome (GOLD analysis project Ga0247610, IMG submission 193483) | Sheep rumen microbial communities from Palmerston North, Manawatu-Wanganui, New Zealand - 1742 DNA GHGhigh gp2 | ecosystem: Host-associated > Mammals > Digestive system > Stomach > Rumen ...
CGCTACCAGCGTATCACTGAAAAAGGGATATGCCGAGTCCTTCAGATTCAGGTTACGACCGTCAATATAGCAATCCCTTCCATTAATGATTTCACAATAATTATAGTTATGGCCGCTGGCGTGGAAGAAATCTAACCGATGATGATTAGGAGTATCATTCACAATATTTCTTTCCCACTCATACCTCCTGTAATCAACATGAATAATAGTCAGCCCATGACCTGGCAAGAAATAGTCCCAACCCTGTTGCTGACGGTTCTCCAGAAGATAATATTCGTCAGATTTGCCTGTGTTGGTAATACGATATGCCTCGCCGCCAGAAGCTAATGGAAAAAGGCCACTAACAGTCTGTGTTGCAGTAAGTTCTTTTGCCTTATACCATCCAAGCAGTTCTTTCTCATGAACAGAATAATTGGGCGGACACCAACCATTGTCAATATAGTTACCGCCATCCATCAAGTCCCACTCGTCAAGCACAGAAAACTCTTCACTACTGACAGGATAAAGATCAGGGATTCCCAAACAGTGGGAAAACTCATGACAGATGGTTCCTATACCACATAGTTCGTCAGTAGCCCACAATTCTGCGCTACAAGTCATATTATTGATTATGACACCGTCAACATAAATGTTAATGTAATCCGTAAAAGGCCATATACATCCATCGGACTTGGCATCGTTTTCATTTCCCCCATACCCTGCATAAATAAAACCTAATTGGGGCACCGATCCATCTCCATACCAATCATAATCGGCATAATTCAAAACGGAGTCAGCCTTCCTAGCCGCCTCTCGGAATTGATTTTTTCCAGATTTATATAAACTCGAGTCCACACGAATAGGCCCCACCACATCGAACTTCAAATTGAGGAGCCCTCCAGACTGTTCACGGAAATAGTCAGCCACACAACCACGCCCATGACCAAGATTAAATCCTGGTTCATTAAAGAGACGGTCATAAAACTCACGAGGATTTTCCATGCTGAACTGGCGATCAGAAAATTCCATCAAAATGAAAGGTACCCGGTAAATTCTTCCTTGCTGCCAATCGGTTCGTGGAGTTGGTAATAATCTCCGTGAAATAGAAGAAGCGCGGGTAACAGAGGTATCTGCAATACTGTTACCCAAACAGTTATAGCGAAAAAACCTATTGCCTTGAGCCATAACAGCTAAAGGCAATAGGTATAAGAAGAAAAAGATTATTTTTACTTTTTGCATGAAGGACACCAGGGCTTAAGTGTCTTGAAGAAGTCATTGCCTTTATCATCGACAAGGATGAATGCCGGGAAGTCCTCCACATCGATCTTCCAGATGGCTTCCATTCCGAGTTCGGGATACTCCACACACTCTATCGACTTGATACTCGACTGGGAAAGGACAGCAGCAACACCTCCGATACTGCCTAAATAGAAACCGCCATACTTCTGGCAGGCATCGGTTACCACTTGACTGCGATTTCCTTTTGCAATCATCACCAAGGAAGCACCCAGAGACTGGAACTCATCCACGTAGGGATCCATGCGGTTAGCGGTCGTCGGTCCCATGGAACCACAAGGATAGCCATCAGGAGTCTTTGCCGGACCGGCATAGAGCACAGGATACTTCTTGAAGTAATCGGGCATTGGCTCTCCGGCATCAATACGTGCCTTCAGCTTAGCATGGGCAATGTCGCGTGCCACAATAATGGTTCCTTTCAGATTGACACGAGTAGAGACTGGATACTTGGAAAGTTCCTTACGAACGGCATCAATACCTTCATTGAGGTCGATCTCTATGGTATTCTGACCTTCACCAGCCTTAGCAAACTCTGCAGGTATCAACTCTGAGGGATTGGAATCCATTTTCTCCAACCAGATACCATCCTTATTGATCTTTGCCTTGATATTACGGTCGGCAGAACAAGAAACTCCCATGCCGATAGGACAAGATGCACCATGACGAGGCAGACGAACAACACGGATATCATGAGCCAAATACTTACCACCGAACTGAGCACCCAGTCCAATCTTCTGGGCCTCCACAAGCAGTTTCTGCTCCAGGTCGATGTCGCGGAAAGCGCGTCCCGTTTCATCTCCCGTGGTAGGCAGGCTGTCGTAATACTTGATAGAGGCAAGCTTTACGGTGAGCAGATTCTTCTCAGCGCTGGTTCCGCCAATCACAAAAGCTATATGATAAGGAGGACAGGCTGCAGTGCCCAGACTCTTCATTTTCTCTACGAGGAAGGGGATGAGGGTACCCTCGTTCTGGATGGTTGCCTTTGTCATCGGGTAGAAATAAGTCTTGTTGGCTGAGCCACCACCCTTTGCCACCATCACAAATCTGTACTCAGCACCTTCGCAAGCCTCTATATCAATCTGAGCGGGCAAGTTACAACGGGTGTTCACCTCATCGTACATATTCAGCGGAGCATTCTGTGAGTAACGCAGGTTGTCTTGTGTGAAGGTATTAAAGACACCCAATGAAAGAGCCTCTTCATCCTCAAATCCAGTCCACACCTGCTGACCTTTCTCACCATGGATAATAGCTGTACCCGTATCCTGACAGAAAGGCAAAATGCCACGAGCAGCAACCTCAGCATTACGCAGGAACTGCAAAGCCACATACTTGTCGTTCTCACTGGCCTCAGGATCGTTCAGTATGGCAGCCACCTGCAGGTTATGCTCGCGGCGCAACATGAATTCTACATCATGGAAAGCCTGTTGAGCGAGAAGTGTCAGAGCTTCCTTTGACACTTTCACAATCTCCTTTCCTTCAAACTCGGCTATACTTACGCCTTCTTTACTCAACAGACGATACTCTGTCTTGTCCTCACCCATCTGAAACATCGGGGCGTACTTGAAATCTACTGTTTTTGCCATAAATGATTTTGTTTTTTTAGTTATTGATTAATATCCGAATACTTCCTCTGTTGTCAGTCTGCGGATGGATCCGATCTTTTCCAAAGACTTGACATCAAGTTCCTTCTCGTCACCAAGAATCAGGTAGCGAAGGGGCTTGTCAGCCATATTCGCTTTCTCGAAGTTCACCACATCTTGAAGAGTTACTTTCCCGAGACCTTCGTAGATTCTCTGATTCAAGTCATAGTCGAGGCCGAGTTCCTTCATTGAATGCCACTTACTGATTATACCCATTTTGGTAGTCCGCAAACTGGCAAGTTGCTTAGTGAGTCCCTCTTTTGCTATATTGAATGCATTCTCGCTGGCAGGCAACTCATTCATAATCTGATGGAAGTGGTTGATACAATCCATCATCTTGTCGTTTTGGGTTATTATATGCGTGTAGAACGATTCCTTTTCGCCTTTTCTGCCTGGACGGCTGTATAAAGCAGAAGCGTTATAGGCCAGTCCACGAGCCTCACGCATCTCTTGGAACACAATACCGTTCATACCGCCACCGAAATACTCATTGAAGACTGCCTGGACTGCCGCCTCCCCAATCTTCCAATCACGATTCTCGTGATGGTATGCACGCATATAGATATTCTTAGCATCATAAGGTGCTATCCACACTTCGTTCTGATTGGCTACCTGTTTCACGTAATAGTTGTTCTGAGGCACTGCCTGTAGTTTCTTTGCAGTCTGATGGGTCTTGTCAATGATGGCCGTTACTTCCTTCACGTCCAATGGGCCGTAATAATCCACACTGTGCTCGTAGCTGCCGAGTTTTTTCACCAGATCCACAAACACCTGGGGGTCAGTATTCTTCAACTGTTGCTCGCTGACAATATCACGATAGGAGTTACGCGGGCCATAGATGCCATATTCACACAATGTTGCGTAATAATTGCGTTGGTTCTTCTTAGCATCCTCACGTCCTTTCAGAATTCTCTTAACCAAATCGTCGTAGGCCTGCTTATCTACCTGAGCATGATTCATCACATCTTCCATCAGAGCCAATGCTGGTTGCATATTCTCATTCAGCCCACTGAGGCTGATATTGATGACATCATCCCATACTGTAGCAGAAAAACTGCACGCCAATTCATAGAACTTCTGCTTTACCTCTGTAGCAGTCATCTTGTCTGTACCGATAAAATTCAGGTACTGGTTTGCCACATCGTACCGGTTGTCAGCACTCTGTCCAAACTCATAGCGGAAAGTTAGTTGGAAGAGTCCATTCTCATTGTTCTTCACGTAATAGAGCGGCAGTCCTTTCTTTGTCTTTGCAAAAGTAATATCCTTCTGAAAGTCAACGAATTTGGGTTGGATAGGCTCCACCTGGGCATTCTGTATATCCTGTACGAACTGACTCATCTGATCGCGGTTGGCAGGAATGGGGGTGATGGCGGGTTTGTCAATCTTCTTCTGTGTAGAATCCACACCTTGTTTCTTGAAGACAGAGACATAGCCATTGGTAAAGAACCGATTAGCAAAGTCGACCAGCTCCTGCTTCGTAATCTTTGAGATACGTTCAATACGTCCTACTTCCTGTTTCCAGTCCACTTCATTGATGAAGGCATCTACGAACATATCGGCACGTCCCTCATTACTTTCCAACAACTGGTAATGGTTCCGCTTCATGTTATTAATTATACTGGGCAGCAGATTGTCTGGGAAGTCGCCTTTCTTCAACTTCTCTATCTCGGCAAGCATGAGTTTACCCACCTCTTCGAGACTTTGGCCCTGCTTGGGTGTTCCCATCAAGAAGAAGGCTCCATGATCGCGAAGTAATTCTGCTCCACCGTTTGCACGCTGCACCTTCATAGTCTGGTTGAGGTCGAGATCAAAAAGACCCGCACGGCCATTACTCAACACATCCTCCATGAGCTGAAGGGTATCTGCCTGCAGAGCGTTAGCCTGCTTTGCGCGCCACGCCATCCATATCTGCTCTGCCTCCTGACCAATCACTGTCGTATCCTTAGGCTGAGTCAAGGGGGGCAATGCGGGAAAAACGGGCTGACGTACATCTGCACCTGGTTTCCAGCCGGAGAAATACTTGTCAATGATGGCAATAGTTTTTTCCGGATCCAGGTCACCAGCCATACAGATGGCTACGTTGTTGGGACGATACCACTTATTGAAATAATTCTTAATGTTCGTAATCGAGGGATTCTTCAAATGTTCCTGAGTACCAATGGTAGTCTGCAGGCCATAGGGATGATTAGGCCACAGCAGCTTGCTGATACTGGCAAAGAGCTTACGCTGGTCAGAGGTCAAGCCAATATTATATTCCTCGTACACAGCCTCCAATTCAGTATGGAAACCACGAATCACCATATTCTGGAAACGGTCCGCCTGGATCTTCGCCCAGTTCTCTACCTCGTTCGAGGGGATGTCCTCAGTATAGCAGGTAACATCGTTGCTCGTGTAGGCATTGGTTCCTTCGGCACCGATGGCAGCCATTAACTTATCGTACTCGTTGGGAATAAAGTACTGGGCAGCCACCTGACTCACGGAATCGATGACGTGATAAGCCTGCTTACGGACCTCAGGATCGATAAGCTTCCGGTAAGCCTCATAGCGTTGTTCTATCTCAGAGAGAAGGGGTGCCTCAGCCTCTACATTGTTGGTTCCAAACTTCTGGGTACCCTTAAACATCAAGTGCTCCAAATAGTGAGCCAGTCCTGTGGTCTCTGCCGGGTCGTTCTTCGAACCAGTCCTCACCGCAATATACGTCTGGATTCTCGGTTTCTCTTGGTTTACAGACAGATATACCTTCAGTCCATTGTCCAAGGTATATATCCTTGTCTGCATCAGGTCACCTGGCACGGTTTCATACTTATAATCCTTTGCCTGAACGTTCAAGCAGAACGCTATCAGAGCTGCAAACAAATAATTAGTCCTCATAATCTATTTCATGGTCAAGTTTTGAGATAAAGTCATCAAACACATCTTGTTCAACGTCGCCCATAGCAAACTCTTTCTCTGCATCCTTCCTAATTTCTGCTATCCAAGCACGACGAGCCTTCACATAGTCCTCGTGTATACGGTCGCATGACTCTGGTGTAATCTCGTCCAGATGATAGTAGTCCAAGATCATCTGGTAGCTCCAAGCCCAGCGATAGTCGTTATAATGTTCGTTGATGTCATTAAAACGGTCTATTATCTGCTGGACATTCTCCACAGTTCCGTTCTTAATGTCAGCAATCAGCCGTTTCTCCTCAGACTCAGGCAACAGCAGTCCACTCAAGTCTATCCATTTTCCTTCGCCCACCTTGCTGGAAGGACGTCCGAAGAATCCCTCCTTACGGGCCCTCTTCAAGATGGCACCCATATAGATTCTCAAGGCTATATCATAATACTTCAGTCCCTTTCGCAACGACGAGGCATTGATGACATACTCATGGAAATTATAGGTGGTCACATTGTCACCACTGGCCTGGCGCAACGCCTCCAGAATCTTTCTTCCCTCAATAATCTCTCCTACGGTAAATGGGCTGAGCCAGTCGAAATTGATGATGGACTTCTTCGACTGACGTGAACGTTTGTCGCGCTTCGGCCACTTCTTGATGTCACGATACAAGCCCACGGTCGTAATGTTCCTTCCTGGAACAATATACATGGTCTCACCATAGGCCATCAGATAGGAGAATGGCAGGCTGCTCATGTCGGGATGGTTCATCAGTTTGCCAAAGCATACACTGAAGGCACCAATGGTAGCAGGCATCAGTATATAAGCTCCGCTGGCCGTCTTCGAGCCGCGCTCCAATGTACCATAGTGCATGGGGCCCATCTTATAGGCATGATTCGAGAAGTTGGTATTCGACCCTGCATTATAGAAAGAGAACTGACCGCCAATTAGCAGGCTCGACTTATGGTGGGAAGCACAGAACGGTCCGCAGAAGGCAGCACAGGCCTCACCGTTGGCCATGAATGAATTGGCAAAGAACAAACTGGCCTCAGCCGTGAATCCATTTGTTATCTGGCAGGCCTCGCCCACAAAACAGTCCTGCATCTTCACGCTGTTGTTAATGGAACAACCGTCACAGATGATGGAGTTCTCACATATCACGCCCGTACCTATATATACAGAGGCATCACGAGACGACATGATGGTACATTCGCTGAGTCTGGCAGCACCGCTAATCTCGCAGTCACCTTTCACCACCGTATTGGTAATGTCCTTCGTGTTGATAATCTTCACATTGTTTCCAATAATACCCCGTTCAGGCCGTGAAACCCGCAATTCGTCTTCTATCAGCTGCTCCATAGTCCGTTTCAGCTGCTTGTCGCTAGCATGCTTCACCATAAAAGCCGCTATCTGTGAATTCAGGTCACGGAAAATCACTACATTTCCATCTCCCATCTCGTTCAGCACGCTGATAGTACTTCCTTCACCGAAGGTTGCATCCTCAGTGGTTTCCAGTGTAGAGATGTTCGAAATGTAGCAGTCGTTACCAATTGTATAGTTGTTAATATAGTTTCCCACTTTCTCTATCAGGCAGTCGTTACCGACAGTGACGTTCCTCAATGTGGCGTCGTTAATGCCCGAGTGTTGCACAAAACCTTTGCTCACCTCCACCATTTTGTCGAACGAACCCAAACGGATGTCGCCGTAGAAAATGACACGATGGAAGTTATATGGTTTAAATCCTTCTGCCACCAGTACGCGATTCCAATCCTCGGCCCAGCAGACATTGTTCTCTAAAATCTCAATTTCGTTTTGTGTAAGTGCTCTGTATGTCTCCATAATCGTTATGTTTTTTCAAATAAACGGTGCAAAGATAACGTATTTTTTCCGAATATCTATGATATATGACAAGAAAAATGAAAATAATTTCTTAAATTATTTGCAGATATCATGAGAAGTTTATAAATTTGCACGCATTTTATTAACAACACAACTTATCAGAGAACTACTATGAGAGTAATTATTGAACCCGATTATCAGAAAATGTCACAGTGGGCTGCCGAACATGTTATACGTCGCATCAATGAAGCAAACCCCACTCCCGAGAAGCCTTTCGTTCTTGGATTGCCTACAGGCTCGTCACCTGAAGGCATGTATGCCTGTCTGGTTAAAGCCAACAAGGAAGGCCGTGTATCATTCAAAAACGTGCTGACGTTCAACATGGATGAATATGTAGGACTGCCGGAGTCACATCCTGAGAGTTATCACTCCTTCATGGCTCGCAACCTGTTCGACCATATAGACTGTCCCAAGGAGAACATCCACATTCTTAACGGAAATGCTCCCGACCTGGCAGCAGAGTGTGCACACTATGAAGAGATGATCCTTGAGGCTGGTGGCATTGACCTGTTCTTAGGAGGTATCGGTCCCGATGGTCACATTGCATTCAACGAACCTTACTCTTCGCTCCAAAGCCGCACACGTGTAAAGACACTGACTACAGACACCATCATTGCCAACTCACGTTTCTTCGACAACGATGTGAACAAGGTTCCCAAGTTGGCTCTGACTGTAGGAGTGGGAACGGTGATGGACGCCAAGGAGGTGATGATTCTTGTGAACGGTCATCACAAGGCTCGCGCCCTGAAAGCAGCTATTGAGGGAGCCGTTTGCCAGGAATGGACCATTAGTGCCCTGCAGCAGCATCCTCACGGCATCATCGTTGCCGACGAGCCTGCCACCGACGAGTTAAAGCACGGCACCTATAAGTACTTCAAGGACATCGAAAAGGACAACCTTTTATAATACGATGATAAGTGATGAGTGATTTTTCTTTCATTCATCACTTATTTCATAAAGGAAATCATTGTAAGGGTACTTCTGCACATGAAGTTCCCTTACTTTTTTGTATAACACCTCTCTCAGTTCGTCAATATTCTGTTTCTCACGGGCAGAAATGAAGATGCAGCTGTCACCATGCACATTTCCTTCAACTGTATTATCGCCCATTTTTGCCATCCACGTACGTTTCAGCTCTTCTAAGGAAATGTTCTCCTTCGTAGGCGGAGTCAGGTCATCGGCATCCTGCGGTATCCAGTGATAGGCATCTATCTTATTGAACACCATCAGTTTCGGCGTATCGGCACAACCCAGTTCCGCCAATGTTTTCTCCACCACACTGATCTGTTCCTCAAAGTCGGGATGGGAGATATCTACCACGTGAACCAGAAGGTCGGCCTCACGTACCTCGTCAAGGGTGCTTTTGAATGACTCCACCAGGTCTGACGGCAACTTGCGGATGAAACCCACCGTATCGGCCAGCAGGAAAGGCAGATTGTCAATGGTCATTTTCCTCACAGTGGTGTCAAGTGTAGCGAAAAGTTTATTCTCTGCAAACACCTCGCTTTTGGCCAGCAGATTCATCATTGTCGACTTTCCCACATTCGTATAGCCCACCAACGCCACTCGGATGAGCCGTCCGCGATTCTTGCGCTGGGTGGTCTTCTGCTTGTCAATCTCTGCCAAACGCTGCTTCAGCAGGGTGATGCGGTGCAGGATGATACGGCGGTCCATTTCCAGCTGAGTCTCACCTGGTCCGCGTAGTCCAACGCTACCCTTGCCGCCGCCACTGCCAGAGCCACCACCTTGTCGCTCCAAGTGAGTCCACAACCGTTGCAGACGAGGCAGCATGTAACGATGCTGCGCCAGTTCCACCTGTGCCTTGGCCTCGGCCGTCTGTGCCCGCATAGCAAAAATATCGAGAATCAGTGAGGTACGATCCAATATCTTCACCTTCAATTCTTTCTCTATATTACGTAACTGCTTGGCACTTAATTCATCATCGAATATAACCATTCCCACGGGCTGGGGCATGTCTGCTTCCGACTCATAGTCCTCTGAATGGTCTCGGGCTTCATCATAGGCATCTTCCTGCTGTTTAATGTACTCCTTGATTTCCAGCAGTTTACCGCTGCCCACATAGGTAACAGCACTGGGACCTCCCACACGCTGGGTAAATCTTTTAACCACCTTTGCACCGGCAGTGTCGGCCAGAAACTCCAGTTCGTCCAGATACTCCTTAGTCTTGGCTTCGTCCTGTTGGCTAGTGATGAGACCCACTAATACAGCTGTCTCTGTTTTCGCTTCTGATATAACAAATTCCTTCATACTTACCTGATTACTACTTTCTTACCGCCAATTACATTGATTCCCTTACGAGGCTTCGTCAGGCGCCGCCCGTTCATGTCGAAAATGGGCACATTCCTTTCTTCATCGGTTTGGACGCCATTTATAGACGTAGAAGCCGCAACACATATTTTCACAAGGTCGTTATCCGAATAGATCCATTTTCCGTTCGTCCATGAAGACAAATACTGCACAGTGACGTAATAGGTGCCAGGAGGTATGTCGTTTAGCGACACTGTATTGTTTACCGTGGTTTGCTGGCCTTGGGGGAACGTGGTGGTTCGTGCACTGGCAACGTAACCACCCGACATCTCGGGGGGGAAGAACCTGACACGTGTCTGAATGTCGGCCGTCTTGCCTCCATTGAGGAATACGCAGTCAAGCTTCAGCGCGTCGTCCTGCGTAAGGTGAAGGGGATCGGGGTTGCCGCAAGTGACACTCACCCACGACATCTCAGGATTGGAGGGTTCCAAAACGGTGATTTCCTTTTGCAGACCTGTGTTGTACCACCAGTTATTCGGGCCTTCCTCCCAGTAGCGTTCATAGTGAACGGCAGCAGTGTAGGTGCCTGCTGCAACCTTCGCCAGTGAATACTCTATGTCAATGGTTGTCTCGGCGTCTTTGGGGAAGGTCTTGGTAATTTTTTCGCTTACATACTTATTCTTGTCGTTCCAAATGATGATACAGGTTCTGATGTTTCCTGACGAACCTTTGTTCATGAATGTGGCGTGGAACTTAAGCTTGTCCTTCACAGAGAGGCTTTCCAATTGCTGGTTGTCGCAGGTTACTGATACGAAATGTATCTCAGGGTTGACGGCTTCCTTGACGAGGAAACTGGTCAGCAAGTTCTTATTGTAGTACCACTTGTTGTCATCCCAGTCGTTCAGATATTGTATGGTGGCCACGTACTGCCCTTCGGGCAGGTCTTTCAGCGGATACTCGAACTTGACCATCGTCTGGCCATCCTTCTGGAATTGGGTGGTTTGCGTCTGGCTAGCAGTCACGGGTTCCATCTCGTCATCCCATATTCTGAAACGGGTCTTGATGTTGGAGGTCTTTCCTGTGTTCTTAAAGATGGCCGTGAACACCAGCTTGTCATTGTGCGTCAGGTTATCCAGATTCTGGTTATCGCTCGTGACGGAAACGAACTGTATCTTCGGCGTGGTGGGAACTGGCTCTGCCTTTACCGTAAAATTGATCAGCAGCTTCGTGGGGTAAGTCCAGGTGCTTTTGTCGCTCCACGTATTCTGGTATTGCGCAGTGGCTATGTATTGTCCTGCGGGCAGGTCTTTCAGTGAGAATTCAAAGTCAACGGTGGTCTCGGCCTCTTTGGGGAAGGACTTGGTGATTGTCTTACTGGCGGTCACAGGATTCATGTCCTTGTCCCATATCCTGAGCCTCGTGCTGACGTTGGCAGTCTTTCCCGCGTTCAAATAAGTAGCATGAACGACGAGCACATCGTTCTGTGTGAGGCTGCCTGGATTGGTATTATCACAGGTCACGGAGACAAAGCTCACGTTCGGGGTGGTATTTGCCTCAGGGTCGCCCTTGACGATAGCAGTGACCTTTCCATTATTCTTCTGCAGCAGGTAATAGTCGGTCTTTCCTCCCTCTGTGTGGATGCTGGTGGAGGTGGTATTGCCTTGGTTAGCGACAGATGAATAGAGATAATAGTACTTACCCTCTTCCAGGTCTTTACTGTCGATGGTCTGAGAGAGTTTCTTGTAGCCAGAACCCATCTTGAGGTTGGAAAGCTCATTCCATTCCCTGCGGATCATCTTATTTGCCTCAATATCTTTTAGCTTCCATCCCCAACAGCCATTGAAGCCTCCGTAGTAGGTACTGGACTCAGAACTATAAAAGTAGACATTGGTGAGGGTGATCTGCATGGTATTGGGATTGAACTCGAACTTGTCGGCATACCACACTTCCGGCTTGTTGCCTGTCAGCTTTGGATCAATGCCGCACGACATACCCTGGTAATTGGTATATCCGTACTCATCGGGCCTGATGGAAGACAGGTAGAAATAACCGTTGCCCGAGCCTCCCCAGCCGAAATTGAAATGATAGCGTCCATCGCTGTCGCATCCATCCAATACAAAGGCATGGCCTCCTGTGTTTCCGTCTTTGTCGGGGTCACTCACTCCACGATAGGCAATAGGGCGTCCGGCTTTCAGCTCGTTCTGAATCATTTTATGCCATTCATCGCGCGTATAGTACTTTCGATCGTAATAGACAGCATTATGGGGGTATTTGAAGAAGTTTATCAGGGCGAAAGGAATATTCTTGATGGTTGAGCCGGAAGCATTACTGCCGTAATCCATGTGAAGCGACACACCACAGGCATGCATCAGCTGGGCTACGGCGTTGACAGCTGCAGTGGAAGAGTTGTTGTCGTAGCTATTCAGCATCTTCGACCAGTTGAACTGCACCTGCGAGAAGTTCATGCTCTGCTTAATGGAGTTCTTGCTGGAGGTGTACGAAGTGCTTCCCTGCCCCACCGACGGATAGTTGTGGTACTTCATAATCTGAGCCATAGCCGTAGCCACGCAGCCTGTGACACAACGTTTGTTAGTCCTTGGGTCCATCGGACAATCGTTGTTGTAGTAGGGACTCTGATTCCACTTTGTCTTCAACAGCGGGCTGATGGCTGCAACACGCATGGGCACACTGGCCTCCACCGTAACCATCTGCTCATCGCCGCCGAACGAACCGCTGACAACGGTTTTCTGCTGCAACAGTTCATACTCCCTACCGTATTGCTCCAAGAATGTGCTCAGACCACAGGGAATATTCTCAGGGTCAAACATCTCATCATCAGAATAGCCCAAGACATCCAACTGGCGCTCATCTCCGGAAACGATGACAAAACGGTCGTTGGCTTCATCGTTAATGACGTAGAAGCGCATTTCTTCATCTACTTTGCCAGCCAACGGACCTGTCCTCTGCCTTACCATCCCGCCGACAGTCTTCTCCTTCACGGCCACCAACATGGGAGCCTTTGCCATTCGTGGACTCTGCTCGAAGAAAGAATGGGCAACTGCCAATGCTCCTGCCTCGCTGCGGGGCTGAGCACCCACGCAAACGAAGACCAGCAGGAGTATTGCCGACAAAACGAACCTGTATAGATGCCCAATTTCTTTCATAACTTATGTCAATTATTAGTTTGTTGGCTACAAAGTTAAGGAAAAAAAAACAGCCTGCCAAATAAATGGGCAAAAAAGCACGTAAAAAAACACGCAGCCTATCACCGAATACATAATACAGTATACAGTTTTATTTTCAGTACCCCCGAACATATGTTTACACATTCTTTCGTGCGCACACCACCCTTTATAAAAACTGTATTCTAACTTATCTTTTTTCCTGCTTTTTTCATCCTATTATTTGGTAGTCATTTCTTTTTTTTGTAACTTTGCAAAGTCATTGCTACAAGACACTTAATAAGCAATAAGCGGCAAGTATTCCGCAATATGTGACGAGTATCGGAACTAAGTCAAAAATAATCACAAACGAACTACCAACTATAATGAAGAAACAACTGCTAAAGTTTCTGTCCATGCTCATCGTAACCACAGCAACGTGGGCACAACCGAAGTACGACTTAACAAAAATCTCACGTGAGAAACTGAACCGAGGCCTTGTGGCTGTTAGGACACAGAACGGACGGGTAGCACTGAGCTGGCGCACACTGGGCAGCGACAAAAAAGGGGAACTGTTCGACATCTATCGTGACGGCGTCAAGCTGAACACCCAGCCACTGACTTCGGGAGGCACATTTTTCATAGACGAGCAGGCTCCC
>Ga0247610_10005176_pt1 | contig 13776 bp, 2 predicted proteins | sample 174DNAGHGhighgp2_FD_193483 | JGI IMG/M metagenome (GOLD analysis project Ga0247610, IMG submission 193483) | Sheep rumen microbial communities from Palmerston North, Manawatu-Wanganui, New Zealand - 1742 DNA GHGhigh gp2 | ecosystem: Host-associated > Mammals > Digestive system > Stomach > Rumen ...
CAATCCCCAATCCCCAATCCCCATGAAAGATATTTTTGAATTCAAATTTTCATTTTATCCATAAAAATTAAATAAAAATTAGAATTAATAAAGTTTTTCAACAAATTCTTATTTAAATTTAATCATCTAATTGATTCAATAAAGCAACACCTCTTTTAATCCAATGATTAGGATGCTTATTACTAGGCAAATAAGCCGTGAAAATATAATTCGTAGAATGACCAGTAGTACTAAGAGAACCTTGTCTAGAGGAGCATTTATACACAGGGCATTCATAATTATATTTTCCATAACCAGTTTTCATATGTTCATCAAATACTTTAACTTTTAATATAATAGGAGGCATTTCACAAGTAATATTTTTTCCTTTTAATTCATCAATAGTATGAGTTTCTTTATTCCATTCAGCACCTTCAATATAAACACCATAAATATAATAAACTTCTCTTCTTTTTACTTTTCCCATATCATATACACCTTCATCATCAAAATCAAATTCAAATTCCAATCTATCAATAGATTCCTTATTTTTTCTCGCATAATTCTGTTTAATACCAGTTAAAAATGATTGAGTAAAGAAAAATGCAGAGAACCAGAATTTTTCCGGAGTTCCTTTGTCAATCCATTCATTGAAAAATTTTATTCTATTAGATAAATCTTTTATCCATGATAATATCGGTTTTTTACTTGGATAACTTGCTTTAATCCAAGAAGAAGGAATTTGCCCTTTAATTAATTGTGAAGCCATTTCTTCAATTTCATCAGTAAGTGGCATATGACCCATAAAAGCCTTAACACATTCATCTAAATTTTTAAATATTAATTCCAATAATATATTATATCTCATAATTTCTTGAATAAGTACACTATTCATACAATCTTCATATTTCAAAGGATATTTTTTCTTAACATCATCAACATTAAATTCCTTAATTAATTTTTCTTCAGCTAAAGATTTAATTTGTTCCAAATTTTTTAATTTATATTGCAAAGTTAAATTCGCACTACCCTTTTGTAATATATCTAAAGAAGATATTAATGAATTTCCTTCATCTATTTGCTTTCTTAATAAAGTATTTTTATGAAGACCGAGAATTTCTGGTGATTCATTTTCAGGTAAAGATGTAAATTGTTGTTCATATGGATCATAATCATCGAAGAATAATATAGGATATTCTTCTAAATCATTTATTTTAAAATGTTCATCATCTATCATCTTTGGATTATAGATATCAGATAAAATAGCTGTTAAAGTCCTTCGATCCCAATCATCAGTGACTCTTCCTCCATAAATGCAATCAGACGTTAAATATGTTATAGCTTTGAAAGGAACATTAATATTAGATTTTTTTTCTAAATTTGATCTAAGAATATTTTTTGCTATTTGGAAATCTGACTCGTTGAAATTATATTGAATATTCCATCCTATAGGTCCGAAATTTTTTCTTTCGAGTAATATACTATGAAAATGCATTAGACCTATAAATAATTTTTCGAAAACATATTCTTTACCTTTTTGTTTCATTGAAGTATAATCATAACTCCATTGTTTTTGTTGCGATTTTAATAAATTTATTAAATTTGATTTAACTCCTTCTGGTGATTCTATTGTCATTTTAATACTATTGACTAATATACTGGGGAGAATATTATCAGCTATTAATGAACTTAACCAAAGACGGAAATTAATATTCATCTCACGTTCATTATTTTGTAAATTAGATATGACTTGTTCTAATTCTTTCATAAATGAAGGAACTAAATGTAAATTTTGTAAAAATACCCACTGTCCTTTTTTTTGACAATCTTCAATACTTGCTAAAGCTTTTTTACTTTGACCTTGACCCAAAGATACACTAACAATATCATGTTTATTATCTTCGGCTAATTTTTTGACTTCTGATGTTGGATCTAAACCTGGTGTTATTATTAACATTAAAGGTGTATTAAAATTACTTAGATCATATAATTCAGGAATTGAAAATAATGGAGATTGGGATAAAGGTTCGCCTAAATAATTCGTTATTACTAAACGTACATAGGGTATTAATTTTTCTTGATTTAATAATTTTAATATCATTAATTTATAGAACAAATTTAATTCTTCGCAATCAGGTATATTAAAATGTTCAAGATAATCCGCTTTTATTTCATTACTATTTTCATTAGAATTAATCATTGTTAAATATTCATTCCATTTATTTTCATCTTTTAATATCTTATCAGGTAAATTACATATCATATCATTTTTTTTCGATGTTAAAATAATATCCCATGAATTACTATCAATAAATTTCGGTCTTTTTTCTTTAAAACTATTATTAGCATCAACCATAGTATGAGCATTAGCTAAAAAGAAATCAACATCTTCTTGTTTAATAACGTCTTCTTCGACTAATTTTCTTATAAGTAATAATAAACTAAAAACTAATCTATCCTTATTTAAAAGAGATCTACATACAGCATTATATGCCACTTTTAATAAAGATTTTTCTAAAATTTTAATTCTTTCCAAAACAATTTCTTGTGTTTTTGGTCCTGAATATTTTTCACCTTCGGGATCAATACTTTGTAAACTATTTATAAGAATATCTTTAATAAACCAAGAAATAGAAAATTGATAAATTTCTTCTAAATTATCTAGTTCACTTATAGAGAAAAATATTAACCTTGCTAATTTAGCCAAGGGCATATATAACATACGATTATGATCAATTCTTTCTTCCGTTTTTTTCGCATTAGTTATTTGAACAGTGGCTTCATCTGATAATTTTTTACTTTCTTCTAAAGAAAATATAAGTCCATCATTTTCTAATAATTGCTCACTGGATACCCCTAATTTATTTAAAATTTCTTGCTCTGTTTTATGTATTGTTTCATTTAATTGGAATTTTTTTTGTAAAATATTATTTTTTTCGCTTTCATCAGCGGGAGATTCTTCTTTTACTATAACACTTAATAATTGCTCATTTAAACCTTCTTTATTTACTGTGAAATTAATAATAGATATTCTCCCATATAAATCTGGATTAAATACTGGTGAAACTAAATATGATACTAAATAATATTTAAATGTAGGTGAATATTTAATTTCATAATTTTCATTAAGTTTTAAATATAAACCATCTGAATGTTTTACTATTTCACTATTTAATAATAAATCTGCATCAGGTGGGATATCATATGATATATAATCAAAAATTAATGCTTTGCCATTAGATATACAATTTTCCATTAAAGTTTCTCTTTTTTCATTTGGTTTTAATATTTTTTTCACATTTATTTCTATTTTTTTATAAAAAGTAAATTCACTTTTATATAATTTTTGGAAAAATTTAACCGCTTGTTTTTGTGGATCAATTAATAAACAAGGTTTCGTTGCTTCAAATAATATAATACCACTATCTAAATTACCAGAATCTGGTGGTAATCCATTAATAACCCAATTAGAAATATCAAATGGATCTCCTATTAATTTATTTATTTCAGATATATGACTAAATTGTATACTTTTTTCTTCTAATAATTTAAATATTACATCATGAACAAATTTTTCTCTAAAAGGTACAATGAAAGGTCCTAAGAAAGCAATATATAAAGAACTTAATAAAACATCACCAAAAACAAAAGGTAATTTTTCAGCTAATTCTACAGCTGAATCTGCCCAACGTTTTTTTTCTCCACCTAATTTACTTGTTAATTTTTGTGCACGATTTAATTTTTTTTGACTTTCTGAAATTTGTGTTTGTAATTTTTGTTGTTTTTTATTAATATCTTGATATCTATCATTTAATTCTTCTAATTTAGCTTTTATTGCTCGAACATTTGCTTGAATTTTTGAAAGATTTTCTTGAGCTTCATTAAATGATGCGGTTGCTTCAGCACTTTCCTTAGCTAAAGGAATTAATTTTTCTTTTAATAAAATATCTAATTTATACATATTTATTATAAAATGACAAAAACATGCACAAGTAGATGATATCTTTTTTTCCATATAAGATGGTTCGATATCTTTATCATTTATATATGGGGTTAATAATTCGACTATTTTTGGAGAAAATTGTGTTGTTTCTAATTTCTTGGGTAAACTTTGTAATGTTTTTAATAAACTTACATCATTTAATTTTTTTTTATAATAATCCCATTGTGTAGGAACAGTTTCCAAAGGTTTTTTTTCGAAATTTGACATAATAATAGATATAGCTCTCATCATAGTAACAATTTCTTTAGGAGGTTGACGATATGATCTTAAAGCCATAAATTGTTTTTTATCTATTTTATTAATTTTTTGTTTTATTTCTTCTTTTATTATTTCAGCTTCTTTTTGCATTTCTTCTGCTTTTGTTTTTTTCTCCTCAGCTTCTTTTTGTTTTTCTATTGCTATTTTTTCATTTCTAGAACATTCAGCTTCAGCTTCTTTTGCTTCGGCTGATTGAGTTGTAATTTCGGCTAATGTTTTATCTATCTCTTTTTGTTGTTCTAATAATTTAGGTTTTTGTTTTTCTAATAAATCTGACATCAATTTAATTTGTTCTCCGGCTTCTTCAATACATTTAACACCCCATTTATATTTTTTTATATCATCTTCTAATTTATGTGAATGTTTTTCTTTAAATTTTAAGAAAAATTCGATAAAATCAAGAAAACTTTTAGGTAATATTATTACTTTTTTTCTAGTTTGTATAAAATATGTATCACTTTGTTTATTTAATTCGGTGAATACTTTAGCAAATATATGACTTAATTTATCTGTCATTGTTTCCTTTTCTTGAATATTAGTATTTCTTCTTCTTGTTGAAAGCTTCTTAACAACTCTTCTTGCTTTATTATCTTCATTTGAGATTTTATTTTCATTATTTGTATTATTTTTATTACTTGTTTCATTATTATTATTTGTATTAGTATTTTCTGAATTAATATTTTCATTATTTGTTACATTAAAATTATTTAAATTATCATCCTTACATAATTCTCTTTGAGCCAAGAAAAATAAAGCATCTTCTGGCCATTTTTCGTAAAAGTCCATATAAGTATTAGTCAAGGCTGGGAATTGTCGTAAAATTCTTGCGAAATTTTTATTTAAAGGATTCATACAAATAAATACTCTACATTTATCTCTTACTTTTTTAATAATATAATCCCAGAATAAATTATCATCTATATTATTTAATTCTTCATATTCTTTCATTTGTCTTGCATTACCAATTACTTCAGCTTTTTCTTCTCCTGTGAATAAATTATATACAACTCCACTTGCTATAATACAATTTAAATCTACATACATTTGATCATCATTTATATTATTATCATTTAATAAAAATATAGAATCTTCTAATCTTATACCAGTTTGTCTATATAATTCTTGTATATCTTTAATCCAATCTTTATGTGAATAATTTTCTACCTCATCTTTTCCTCTTGTAACAAATATTTTAAATTTTTTAATAAAAGCACATATATTAATTAAACTTTTTCTTCCACTTCCTGTTAATCCAACTAAAACACTATGTTCACCATTTCTCGATAAAACACGATCTATACGTAATAAATGTTTCATTGAATAATCAAATAAAATTAAATCTAAACGTTCTTTAGATCTTTTATTTGAATTATATATACTTATTTGATCATAAATACTTTGTTTTAATTCCTCAATATCATTTACTTGTATATATAATTCATCTTCATTTATTTGAGAAAAAAGTAAAGAATTATATTGTTTCTCAGCATCGATATCTTCAACTCCATGATATATGAAATTCTGTAATTCTTTTAATACACTATTTTTAAATTTAATTTGATCTTCTTCACTTGCTAAACGATCTTGATATACTCTACAAGTTTCATGCAAAAGTGTAGATAACATATAATCTGTACTATTTTGTTCTTTGGATAAAACCTCAGATTTAACCATGGCTATGGAAGAAAATATTTTGACTAAATCACGTAAATTAAAATTATAATGGGGTGTTATAGGTAAAGGTCTAAATATTTCTTTAACACGTTTAAATGAATTTATTGCTCCTTCAACTATTGTTTCTTTTAATTTCCTGACTTGATTTGGATATAATCTAAATAAAGCTTCGAAATATTCTTTGAAAATATCTTTCATTGTTATATCATCAATTTCACTAAAACTAAAAGGAATAAAATGCCATAATAATCTCAAAGAAACTATCGGACGTCCTAAAGTTAAACATGAATTAATTAATATATTATTAAAATAAATAAAATCTTGCTCTTTTCTATCATACCATCCACCATAATCGAAAAATTGTCTCAAAATTTCTATAGGAGGTTGTGCTCCATATCGTTCTTTAGTAGGCATATTTAAATCTTCTATAAGAATTAATGCATTTTTATTACCTTGTGGTGCTAAAGATCCTTTTTTTAATTTGAAATTTATTTTTTCTTCGATTAAATCACATATATTATTAGCTGTTGTTCTCGAATTGAAAATAAAAGTATAATTTAACCATCTTTTATTAGCATTTGAATTCATATCTTTTGTTGTTTTATTATTATTTTTTTCTTCTTGTTTATTTTGTTCATTTAATGCTAATTCTTCATTATTCATATTTAATATGAAATTCATCATACTTAAACTTTTACCACTTGCCGTAGAACCGAAAAGTAATAAAGGCATTTTATTTATTTGAGCTAATTTAAGTATTTCTTTTGCTCGATAAGTTTGTGTTGATGGGATCATTATATCATTTCCTTTTAATAAATCTTCCTGGATTTTTTTTGTAGCTGTTTCATGATTTTCTTTAAGTAAAGAATTAATATTAACAAAAGTTCTTTCATCGAAATTATATATCATATTTAATAATTGACTATAATTAGATTCATATGCACGATTAAATTGTAAAGCTTCTTCTGCCATTTGGAAATTAGGATCCTTAATACATTTAGCATTTATTGCTTTTAATTTCTCAACAATTTCAACTTGATCTTTAGGACTTTCTAAAATCCATGTAAAACATACTAATATAGTATATATAAATTTATTATATAAATTTTCTCTTTCACTTTCTGATATAGTTCTTATAGCATCAGGATTTATTATTATTTTTTTATCTTGATTTGCATTTGAATTTGCTGCTATGGCATTATCACCCTCATTTAATTCTTTTAAATGTTGTTTTTCAATATCATCTTTTATTGTATCTTCTTTACTCATGGTATTAAATATATTACATTCTAATATATTCACAAAAGTTTTCATGAACCAATTTTTAAACATAGGTACTCCTATCTTTTTTTTTAAATTATTTTATTCATCAAATAATACACCTTCAATAATTTCTTTATAATAAGTTTCAAATAAACATGTTATTAATTCTGGATAATTCGTTTTAGTATAACTTTTCGGTAATGTATTTAACCAACTATAAAAGAAATCACTAGGATCAATATTAACTCTATCAGTATATACCACACCGCATCTTGATATTGTGGCTAAAGATGCTTGAGATAAATCATCTATTTCGAATATTATAAATGTTTTTTCATCTAATCTAATTTGATCTGAATTTTCTAAGCATAATTTTTTAGTATCGTCTAATACTGAATTCATATTTTCTATCCATAAAGTATCAACAGGACCATCAAATACTAATAATTTAAGATCATCAGAAGTATCTTCAAAATATCCTCTTAAAGCTTTAGAACATATACCTTCAGTGAATTCCATAGTTTTTTTATTAACAAAACCAAATAATTGTGGTGAAGTAATAGCTTTAGGATTAATAAATTGTGACTTAATAGTATTTTTTTTACCACAAGCTGCGAAAAAATCAGGAAGACCATTTAAATATACTTTCATTATAGATGATTTATTCGCCATGGGAGCTCCAACTATCATTACTGCATGACGTACTGATAATATATTAATAAAATCAACAACTTTATCAATTAAAAATTTATTTGGACGTAAATTTAATTCGTTGCATTTTTTTTCCAAAGAAGTTAATAATTTTTCGTCGATTTTATTCACGAATTTACTATTAGGGAATAAATCAGATAATATACCTGTATATATTTTATAATCATCTGCGATAAATTTCGGCATATTTGAATCTAATATAGCTTTTTGTACTAAATCAGATTCTTGTTCTTCATTTTCTATCATATGTTCACTAGTAATTACACCTATATAATTAATTATACCATTTAAAGCTCTCATACCATAATCATAATGATATTGTGAACTTAATTGCTCACTTGCTAAACGTAAAGAGGATACTATTTTTTTACTTAAATCACGTGCTTTTTGAAATCCATAAGAATAAAGCATTATTTCTGTAATCATTTCATAATTTGGTATCATCATAGCTAAAGGACGAAATAAGCCTTTTAAATTATCAGGTAATTCACTTCTTCCTGCATAATTAGGATTCATTGTGATAAAAATACCCATATTATAATTAAAATTAAATTGATGACCATCAAAATTACAAAAAGTTGCTCTTGCTTTTAAGCAATTTAATAAAATACTTATTTGATGTGCAATAACTGATAAAACATCTAAAGTAATTCTATTAAATTCATCAAAGCAAACCCAACATCCACTCATAGATATACCTTTAAAGAATTTAGTCATAAGAATAAAATCAGAATCTTCTGAACAATTATATGTAAAACATTTTTTTCCTAAATTTTTACTCAAATCTTTAATTGTCTCAGTTTTCCCTGTTCCAGCTGGTCCTTCTGGAGCCCCTCCTAAATTATTAGATAAAGCTTCCATCATTGTTCTATAACATCTATCTGTTAAAGGTGTGATAACTAATCTTTTTTGATTTCCTAAATATTCAAAATCATATGCTCTTTCTGTATTAAGCATTTTTACATTTATACTAGAGATATCCTTGATATGTTCTATTTCTCTTCCTTTTTGATTTACGAAAACATATCTTAATTGACTTATCCAATCAAAATCAGATATGGAATTGACTCCATTTTTATATAAATAATCTATTACATCATTTGCATGTACATCTTGAATTATTAATGAGACTAATGTTTTTTTGAATGTTTTAGTAAAATTATTTGATGCTGATCTTATAGCGACGATTAATTCTAATAAAGTATTTTTATCATTTTCATGTAAATGCTTTAATGAATCAGGATCTTGTTTTACTTTATTTATAGCTTCTTCAGTTCTTTGTGTCCAATCTAATTGACTTATGGTTAATACAGCTTGTTCTATATGACTCATAGCCCAATCTACTCTTTTTATTTTTTCTTTATTTTTTATTACAGGTATTTCCACTTTCTTTTTTTCTTTTTCGTCTAATTCATTATAATATTTCATCAAATGAGGATTTAAACTAAAATAACATTGTTTAAATAATTTTTTTAAAGTTAATTTCATTTGGAATTCAACATCTCCAAGCCATTTTTCCAAAGCTTCTGTTACATATATAGTTTCTTCTCTTTGTTTAATTTCTTGATGAGGATTTATTGGTGTATTAAATACAACTTTTTCTCCTTGTTCTGATACAAAAGTTTCTAATGTACGTAAATGATATTCTTTTTTAAAGACCTCATTTGTTTCATAATTTGGTACATTAAAATAAAAATCTTTTGTACTATAGGTTAAATATTTCATACCCTCAAATACTTGTTGAATATATTTTGTACATATTATTGCAGGTTCACTACATTGTGCAAGCATTAATGTTAATTCTTCATTCGATACAAAATAAAATCTTGGAAAAGCATCTCTTTTCGTATTTAAAAAAGCATTAAGACTTTGATTTACTTCTTCTAATATATGTCCCCAGTTCATAAAATTTTCTTTTATTTTTATCATTTGAACAACTTCACTTAATTGCGGTGAACCTTTTATTTGTTCCATTAAATTTTTCCATTGATTTTCTACACCTAAATACTTAGGATATTCTTCACTTAATTGTTTCTTTAAATCACCAAAGGCAAATATTTGTTGTAATTGTGTAAGTAATTTCTGGGTTTTAAGCCATGCATCAATTATATCTTGTGCTTTGGCTATATTGGACCAAATATAGTGAATATCTTTCTGAAGAAATTTAGCAAATTTTGAACTACTTAATGATACTATTTTAGTTAATATAGTATCTATTTCTTCACAAAGAGGTTCTATATCTTTTAAAATAAATACATCACTTTCATTAAAAGAAATTAAGTCAAATTTCATTTGTTTATATTTTTCTTTTAATTTATCTAAAGTAGCATTTAATTTTTTTTGTCCTGTGGCATATATGGATCTTTCTGCTATTTCATCTCTTTTTTCTAAAATACCTAATTCTATTAATGTCGTTAAATTAATTTCTAAATTTTCAGGAATAGGAATCCCTATAGCATGTCCTAAATCACCAATATGATTCGCTTTAAAATCGGGATTAATTAAATCATATAATACTGGTAATATTGGTTGGAATTTTTCTATTTCTTTTTTTATTAATATTATTACATTATGTGGATTTGGTTTATCTTTTCTGAAAATAGTTCTTTCTAAATTATCCAAGGTATTAATACATTTTTCATAAGTTTCTTTTAATTTTTTTCGCTCAATTTGATTCAAGTTTTTTTCCTTCCAATTTTTCTTCCCCATTAAAAATTTAGAAACACTATCCCATAATTCAAAATAAGGATCAAAAGCAGCTTTAATTTCTCTAATTTCTGATAAATCCGAAGTCTTCATTCTTAATATTGATTCATGTTCATTAATTATTCTGCAAGTAGCGATCATTTCTTCTATAACAAATTTTTGATTACAAAAAGCATTAAATATTTTTTCATAAGAATCAATTGTTCTTTCATCGATATAATTCTCAAATTCAGCTTTGATATTTGATATTGCTATAAGAGCATCACGATATCTTTGTTTAACTTGTTTTTTGAACTTTTTACGATCGGCTTCTAATTTAGCATCTTTTTCTTCTTTTTTTATTTGTAATATTCTAGGTACACCATAACAACTCCAAACTCTGAAGAAATCTTTATCTTCTATATGATGTAAATTATCCTCTAATAAATTAGCATTTGCTTGTTGTTGATTTATATTTTCCCATATGACTTTTATTTTTTCTGGAAAAGATGCATTATATTTAATATTTTGATGATATTCATCTACATTTTTAGGATCAGTGTCTAATATTTTTTCTATTTCTTTTCTTTCATTTTCTATCTTAGTTGTAATATATTCATTATTTTTTTTAACTAAAGTAAATAATTTTTCTCTTGTGACATTTAATGTTTTAAGCCAGGATTCTTTCATTGTTTTACAACTTAGACTAAATCCACCAAGGAAAAAATAATCATATTTAAATTCATTTTCGAAAAATTCTATATATTTATTATTCTCATTAATAAAATATCTAAAATTTTTTATATTTAATTTCTCTTCATCTTGTTTTTTCATATTCGAAAATTTCATTAATTCACTTAAATGAGACATAACATCCGTATTTAATATTCTTAATAATATTTCAACAGGAGTAAAATATAATTTAACTGCTCCTTTTAATTGAGCGATTTCTTCTTCGACTGAATTATCATCTTCGTAAAAAACTTTTATGCATTTTCTTGATTCATTTAAATATTGATTTTGTTGTTCTTCATGTGATAAACGATCTAATACTACTATACTATTAAAAGAAGATAAATGATTTAATGATTCCCTTATATGATTTTCTAATAAGGACCAAAAAGAATCAAAATTTGGTTCTAAATAAAAATGTTTATTATTTGATTTTAATTCGAATTCAAATTGCATTAAATTAAAATCAGTTTGAAATATATATTCTAAAGGATAATTATCTCTTATTTTAAATATTTCTTCGATTTTAATTTCTGGGATTTTAGATTCTAATTCTTTTAATAAATTTTTTTCTTCCTCGGTTAATTCTAATATACCTTCCTTTTTTATTTTATCTTTGATATTATCATATTTTTTCGGTTTTTCTCCTTTTTTTTCTCTTTCTGCATTTTCTTTAGCACGTTTTTCTTCTTCTTCTTTTTCTTTTTCGACAAGTTCTTTATATTTTTTTTCTTTTTCTGCTTTTATTCGCCTATCTTCAGTATGATAATTAAAATATTCATCACAAAATTTTTGAAAATCTAAATTATATTCTGATTTGATTTTATTATTTATATCAGTAAAAACACCTATAATATAATTCATACTTTTATGAAAAGTATTTCTTATAATATGACTCGTCATTTTATTCATTAAATTTTCGAATTTTTTTGATTTATGTTTTATATGTTCAGGAATGCCTGCATTTCTATCAACAATTTCATTCGTTTCTTTTCTTTTATTTAAAGCTTGACCTAATTGATAATTTGATTGACTTATAGTATTAGTGATTTCTTTAATTAATTCAGCTTCGGTTGATTTATTCTTTTCGAAAAAGAATTTTAATTTTATTGGTTTATTAAAAAAATTCTGATAAAAAAATAAATGATTACTTGCCTTTTCTTCGTAGGATTTTAATCCTAATAAAATTTGGGTAAAATCAGCCTCGTTTTGGTGTAATTTAAATTCCATTTTGGTATAAACATCTAAAAAATTAAATTTTCTTTTATGCAATAAAAGACCATTATTTTTTTCTTTTATTAAAAATTGTTCAGATTGTGTTAAAAATTTTCTTACAGGTACTATATCTTTTAAAAGTTTATAATAATGAAAATTCATTGGAAGACTTTTATAAAAGGTTTCTATATGATAGCTTCTTTCATTTAATATTTTTAATTCGGTCATGAAATCTTCGATTATTTTAGGTGGAATATTTTGAATAATTATATCAAGTTTATTTTTATTTATATCAATTTCCCTAGGAAAAGAAAATCTTCTCCAAATACCAAATCGTTGATTATTATCCATATTTTCAAATTCGATTGGATTACATTGATGTTTATTTTTCCCGGTATAATGATATGCTAATGATAATAATTTTCTCATATAATTTTTAGTAATAAAATTATAAGGATTAGGTACATCACTTTCTAGAATGAAATGATCTAAGGCGATATATTTTTGTGCATAGAATTTCCAATTATTTGCTAAATTCATTCTTTTTTTGATATTTTCTTCTTTTTCATTATCTAAAAGACAATTAAATCTTGTGACTAATTTTGTAATAATATTTCCATTATTATTTATTTTTATATTAAACATATTAGTTTTTTCATCATAGTTTAATACTTCACATTCTTTCCATCCTTGATTTCCTACATTATCAAACCAACGTGTTTTAGCCTTTATTATACCATTCTTTTTTTTCAATTCTTCCATTCTTCCTAAAATTACACCAGGTTCTTCAGGTTCTTCATCGTAACTTTCTAAAAGGATATGACGCTTATAATAATCGAAATCTTCTTCTTCTTCTTTTTTTTCTGATTTTTTAGATTGAGGTTCACCACCTGGTGGATGGATTAAAAAAGGTGAAAATGGTATACCTTTTTGTTTGTATTCTTGTTCTAATAAATAATTTTTATCTTTTATTGCTGTGGAAACTAATTCTTTAAATTTGTATTTTTCAGGATATACTTCTAGGTTAAGATGTTTTAAAAATTGGGATTTATCTTCTTTCCTTGTTAAATATTTTTCTTCCACTTTTTTACGATTTTCGAAAAATATTTTTTTCCGACGATACATTTCTTCATTGAATATCTCGTTTTCCATTTTTTTATTTGTTTGAGGTTTGAAGTTTTATTTTAAATATTTAATTTAATTTAAATCTTTTAAAGAATTTAAATAATTTGAATTTATATATTCTTAATATTAAT
>Ga0247610_10005177_pt1 | contig 13774 bp, 9 predicted proteins | sample 174DNAGHGhighgp2_FD_193483 | JGI IMG/M metagenome (GOLD analysis project Ga0247610, IMG submission 193483) | Sheep rumen microbial communities from Palmerston North, Manawatu-Wanganui, New Zealand - 1742 DNA GHGhigh gp2 | ecosystem: Host-associated > Mammals > Digestive system > Stomach > Rumen ...
GAAAGAGGAGTCAGATATTCCCAAACTGTATTGTGATTGCCTACTTAATACGGATTCAGAGATTATTAAGACAACGACCAAAATACTAGAAAATCAACTGGCGGTTGTTTTAATCTTAGACAATTGTGAAGTAGGTCTATTTTCGAAAATCGTAGAAATCTACAAGCGGAAGAATGCCAAGAACAGGTTGTATGCTATTGTTGATGATCCAAAAGAACCTGTTAGTAGTGAAGATTATTCAGTATCAAGATTTGAATACGCTTATGAGGATGTGGTGGAAGGAATCATCAAAGGACTTTATGGGAAGCAGGATGAAGTAAGTGCCAGAATAAAAGAGTTTGCCAGCGGTAATCCGTTGTTTGCAGTCCAGGCGATTGATGGCATAAAGAAAACAGGTGATATTAGAGATTTCAATAATCGGAAACTTATTGCCAACCTCCTTTCTGCACCGGAAGGAAGTGAAGAAAGAATAATTGCTACCACACTATCATTATTCTCAACAATTGGGTTTGATGGAGATGCTCATAAAGAAGTAGAAGCCATAGCGTTAAACAAAAACATAACGGGGCTGAACGGTGATTCCGTTATGTTGATTAATAAGTTTGACTCACTGATTACCCAATATCTTGAGCGGAACATTATGCAAAGGGTAGGTGTATTCGTACGTTTCCGTTCGCCTGTCTTTTCAAAGATGCTGAATGATGAATGGTTCGAGAAATGCACGGCCAAGCAGCTTGAGAGCATTATATATACGTTAGGTCAAATGGGTATGGCAGTCAACCTTGTCCCTCCTTTCTTTGAAAAAATTAGAGATACAGAAGGAGGAGAACGAGTAATGGGGCTGTTGAACGAACTGCTACAGCCAGGAAGATTGCTCACAAAAAAGGAGTTCCTAAATACGGAAGTAGGCTCCAAGATATACCGGTCTTTAGTGGACATTGCGCCAGACTTGGTTTGTGATAGTCTTTTTCAAACACTTGGTGGGTTGGGATTGGAAGAATTGAGACAAATAAGAGAAGGCCGCAGGGAATTGGTGCGGACTTTAGAGAAACTGTGCTACAAACCGGAGACTTTTTTGAAGGCTGCCAGACTTATGTTAAGATTGGGATGTTCGGAAGTGGAACATATATCAAACAACGCTACGGGCCAGTTTGTTTCGCTGTTCCCAGTGCGATTGCCCACCACCTCTGTCTCGTTGTCTGACAGATTGAGCTTTCTAAAGTCTGAAATGAATAGTCAAGAAGAGAAACCCGTATTGATGAAAGCATTGAACAGGGCACTCTGTACAGCCAATTTTATCCGTTTCGGAGGAGATGTGACTATTGGTCAGCAAACATACACATTTTATGACCCGACCAATTTCCAAGAGATAATTGACTACATTACAGGTTGTCTGGACTTGTTGCAAAAAGAGATTGACGGTAATACGGCCTATCGGGAGGCTAGTATCAAGATGTTGGCTTCGAACTTCCGTTCATTGAACGCTTATGGCCTATTTGATCTTATTATGCCTAGAATGGAGATAATTGCAGCCCAACTTAACAATGATTGGGATGATTTGCTCCATATATTGCATTTTGCGAGAAAGGATGCGGTAATAAAGTTGAACGATCAACGCTTACAGAGGATCGAACAATTAATAACCACATTAAGCAAAACGGATTTAGTAACACGTTTCGCTCAAGTGGAGAGCTATGAATGTAATGACTATTTTGGATTGTCGGAAAAAGAACATACCGATATAGTTAATGCGAAATACGAAAAAATAGCAGAGGAGGTAGTGGCTCAAAAACTATATAGTAAGGAGCTATTAAAAGGGATTTTTCAAGCGCAGACCTTTTTGCCACAAGTTTTTGCCATAAAGCTGTCATCGCTGAGCAGCCCAGAAGAACAGCTGACTTTTGTATCAGACTCAATAGACTTAATGGAGGACAGGGCTCATAGTATTTTTGTTTATTACGTGAAGGATGTCAGCGAGGATGTGTTTGCCCGAATAGTTGCACTTATTGAAGAAAAGGGAAAACAATGGCTTTTGTTCCCGTTGGTGGCCATAAGAAATTATGACTTTAACCACCCATACGTGGATAAACTGTTCGATTTGGCACAGAGGAGAATTGCTGATACAGAATGGTTTGTCACTTATTGGCATTATGTGCGACTGGATAGGCTGAGCACTCCTGAAGCTGTAGGTCTACTTGCACGGGTCTCCACTTTGCCGGATTCCTTTATTGTTGCATTGCACATGGCGATGTCACAGTACCTGAGTAATAATGTCAAGCATCCCGAGATGGATAAATTATTTGAGGATGAGATGATTAAAAGGGCAGATGAAACAGCTACCCTTATTATGAATCCTCATTATTCACATATCCTAGGGTTTTTGCTTTCAAACGAAGAACGAAAAGATTTAGCCAAGGCCTTGGCTAAGGGGATTTTTAAACATGTCATTGAATCTGACCAACCTTCTTTGAGGTATGAGGTGGAAAAGGTTCTTCAAGTTCTGTTTGAAAAGTATTTTGACATAACATGGGACGAGATGGCTGGTCTGATGACGGGTGAAGATAGTGACGATAACTATATTAAGTTTTACTTTGCCTTTGGATTCAGTATGATTCACAATCCATTCCCTGCGTTGATTTTCAGGATGGAAAACCAGAAGAAGGTAATGGACTGGTGTAAGTCACATCCAGAAGGGGCTTATAAGGTAATGTCATTGGCGCCTCTTATTGACGGTGATAAGCTTTCTGCGCCTGTAATGGAGATAATTGACAACTACGGAAGCGACAAACTTGTAAGAGCGGCATTAAGTGACAAACTGGGTTCGTTTTCGGGGTCTTTTTCAACCTACTATACAAGAGCAGAACTGATAGAGCCATTAACAAAACATTACAATCCGGATGTTAGCACTTGGGCCTCATTAGAAATTGGCCGTTTGAAGCATTATGCTGAGCAAAGTCAGAAAATAGAGGACAATTTCATGCTCCCAGGAAGACTGCCCAATTATCAGTGGACTTTAAACGATTTGGAAAAAAATGAAACTGAGTGACCCCTTTGAGTTTAAAGGATACTGGTGGAAACCAGATGCCCCTGATAATAAGGTGGCCGGTGTGCTATCATATCTGCCAGGAGAAAGCATTTCTCTTGAACTAATAGGCTCTTTGGACAAAGAGGAGGATGCTGTCGTTTCTTTCTTAAAAAAATCGGATGAACTTATTATCCACGGAGCTTTAGAGAATGCCAAACGGGTAACGCTGGTGAAATGTTATCCATCAGGAAGAATGAATATGTCAAGTTCATTTCCAATCATCAGATATACTTGCATTTACTGCATTATCGGAAGGCATTATACAGGGATGGATGATGGCGGGCGATTTCGGATGGAGGTTCATTATCCAGAATTGTCTTATTGGTGCCACCCTGGGATGTTGAGGGAAACGTTATTGGATGATAAAGAGCATAATGGACAGATTATAAGTTTTTCCTTTGACGCCATAGTTGGTGGTAAAACGTTGGATGAGATTAAACTAGATGACGGTTTCAAAATTAAATTTAAAGCAGGGGCAAGCCTAACGAGTGATCATGCTCTGCTGAATAATAATATAGGGCAGTCAACTTGGTTAGAGATTTCAAGTGATGAAACAGTGTCGTTCAATAAGTTGCTATCACATGCCTATCAATTTGATGAATTTCTTTCGATGGCTACTTTGAGGGTCGTGGAAGCATCTGAGATATTATTCTATGATGAAGATTATTATCAGGAGTTTGGGAAAGGAAACAAACATTATCATTCCATCTCTTTCATTTCGAGTCATTGGAGAGGAAAAGATAAGGAGAAGGTGGATTCAATACAATTCCTTTTTGGGTATGAAGCGATTAAGGATCGGTTTGGTGAGATAATTCGGTCATGGTTTTCGGACAAGAACGATATGTATCCCGTGAGGAATAACCTTGTTGACAGTTTGGAAAAGAAAAGAGTGTTCAGCAATATGGACTTTCTGATATTGGCAAGAGCACTTGATGGGTATTGTATAAGGTCAAGGATTAAGGGAAACATCAATATCCGTATGAAGACCGTTATAGAGAAGTTTTCAGAAATATTACGTATAAAGAAGGACGACATCAATGTAGATGAGTTGGTGGATTCCAGAAATTATTATGCTCACTACATGCCACGGGCAAGTAAGAAGCATATTCTTGACGGTTTTGAACTGCATGATTTATCTCAGAAAGTTCGACGGCTCGTTATATGCTGTGTGCTTTCCGATTTGGGTTTCGATAATAAAGCCATAGATTCCATATTCAATAATAGTAATAGTAGATATATTACATAGTAGATAAATGATGAGGCAGACCACGCTTGAAATTAGAAGAATAATAGAATATAGTGCTTTCTTTGTTGGTGAAGAACCAATTGATATTAGAGCCACATTAAAGCACTTTAGCCGTAATACTCTTGTTCGAATGGCAGCAATACTCAGCCTCCATTACGGTAACATGTGTTTCCCTGACAATCAAAACACATTGTTCTCTGAGAGTAGCAAAAGGCATATGCCATATTTGAACAAGCTTTTCAAGGCATATTATAAAAGATTGGGGTTAAATCAAAACCAAAAGGTTGAAGTCTTGACATATAGGACAAGTCTTGAACTATGGCGGCAGGTATTTGCAATACCAGTAGATGAATTCTATAATGATGTTGAAGACACAGACGCAGAATTGATTCTTTTCAAGGTCGTACTTACTATAAATGAGAAAATTGTTAGTTTCACGCATGAGAAAGAACAATACAAACTTGATGAACTCATTTTTCTCAATAGCTTTTTGACAAATGATAGCAACAACTATGATTTCAGGAATGTTTTACAACCGCAACTGTATTATTTTCATCAATTAGTCAAATTCATACCTTCAAATGAAGTACTAAAAAAAGCAACTGAAGTATTATTCGACAATTGGGGTATAGAGAGTTGGCAGCAGTATTATACTACACTTTTCATTATTGCAGAACAAACTGACAGATATATTAAGCGAAAAGATAATGGTGTTCCAATTATTACCATTGATAGGATAGAAATTAACAAAAAGTTCATTTCGTTTTCTCTTATTGACAATCTTAGCATTGACGAGGATGAATACATCCCCTACAATGATGATGATGCATCAAAAAGAGAATTGAACATAGACTACCGAAGATTCCGTTCTAAACCACTTGTAAAATTAAAAGACGGTTCTGGATATGTCGTAATTAATAATCAACTTGTTTGTGAACGATTATATAATAGCCTTTTCTTTGACTATAATCCATTAATCAATAGTAATAAGAACAGTTGCGGATTCTTTGACTTTAATAAGGGTTTTGTTGAAAAAGTACTTTTCCGCAATACTTTCTTTAAGTGTTTACCTTCAAGTTGCTATACGTTTCCCGCAAAAAGCGACAGTGATCTACCAGAAAAGTCTAAAGAACCGGATTTCTATGCTCGTACTAAACGAGGAGAGTTGGTAATCGTGGAATGTAAAGCTATCAAAATGAACGGAGAATGCCGGGACGATGGCGATTACGAACGACTTCTTGATGAACTGCATGAAAAGATCGTTCGCAAAACACGCAATCTTGACCCAACAAGGAAAGAACTCAAAGGAGATTCAGAGCCTATTGGTGTCGGACAATTAATCTATCATATAGATTCTATAGAGGCGGATGCTTTTGAGTGGGACAAGAATATACCAGATGATGTTATTTATTACCCTCTTCTGGTTTTTGAGGATGTTAAACTGGTTCAAAAGGGCATTTTGTCAATAGTAAACCGTTGGTTTTATGAGGAAGTGAAAAAAGAGAAAGAACTATCTATGTCAGATACGGCCTGCATGCCAATTATGGTAGTTTCAATTAACACCCTTTATCTTTACGATAAACTCTTGCAAAAGAAAGGTCTGACGAATGTCATAGATACATTTGTGGCGGAAAATACTAAGAAAGATTCTCTAACAGGTGAATATCAAATTTCTGAAGTGGCAGATTTTGATGAATATCTACGAAATAATCCTTTCAATAAAAGAAGTGACATGAAGAGATGGCATAAAAACTTATTGAGTGGATTGGAGGAAGATGCTTCCGTCTCATAGGACAGACTAAAGTTAGACGGGCGACTGACAAGATGTTTGTTTCCGTGCAGAGCGGTAAGAGGTGTCGTTTTATTGACATGCGTGCCAACGTACTTACAAAGGGAGGACTTATAAGACGGATGGGACTTAGACTTTTGCCGCTTGATGCCATACCAAAAATGGGAAGATCTATCTTGATTGAGGATTGGGAAAAAGTTGTATTTTTGCAATCGTAATTCAAGATTTGACCGATGAAAGAAAACTCCATATATGACAGGAAATCAATTCAGTCTATCCAAGGAAAAAAGGCTGATTTTGACGAGCTGGCCAAGGATTGTGTTGCTTTCAGCAATGCGGAAGGTGGTGTGATTGACTTTGGCATTGAAGACAACGAGCAGCTTCCGCCTGAAGGCCAGAAAATAAATGAAGCCTTACCTGTCACAGTGGTGAACAGAATCAGTGGCCTTACACAAGGCGTGATGGTGAACATTGAGGTGTTGACCGCCAAAAACGGCGGCGAGTTTCTGCGACTGCACATTCTCCGCAATCCCAATGCCATAGCCGCTACTACATCGGGTAAAATCTATTTGAGGGTTGGCGACAACTCTATGCCTGTTGGTCCTGAAGACATCGCCCGTTTGGCAGAAGAGAAAGGTACGGTTCGCTGGGAAGATATGCTGACTACCTATATGTGGACGGACTGTGACAAAGAGAAGCTGAAGGTGCTGTTGGAAGAGCTGCGCGGTTCTGACCGTGTGACGGATTTCGTGAAACAAAAAGAAGACAAAGAACTGTTGGATTTCTTTTCCCTAACTGACGAAGAAACAGGAAAACTGACCAACCTTGGTGTGCTTTTCATTGGCAGGCAGACCCAGCGCGGCAAGCTGTTGAATTCACCTGTAGTCCAGTGCATCAAATATGACGAGTTGGGCGAGAAGGTAAACAAATGGCTGTGGGATGACTACAGCAAGAATCCGCAGGAAATCATTGACGAGATTTGGGCTGACATCCCTGAATGGAAAGAGAGCACAGAAATTAGCGAAGGGATGTATCGCCGCAACATTCCGGCTTATTCAGAAAAGGTGGTCAGAGAGCTGTTGGGCAATGCGTTGGCTCACCGTCAATATACGATGCGTGGCGATGTGTTCGTCAACATCTATCCGGATAGAATCGAGGTGACTAATCCTGGCAGACTGCCTTTAGGCGTGACACCTCAAAACATACTGCACACGACCAAGAAACGGAACGAGCACTTGGCCAATCTGTTTTATGCCTTGCACCTGATGGAACGCGAAGGCTCAGGTTATGACATGATGTATGAGGAACTGCTTTCGCAGGGTAAACCATTGCCTAGAGTGCAAGAAGGCGAGGATAGCGTTACGGCTATTGTGGAGAGAAGGATTTTGAACCGAGAGACCATCAAAATCATGCAGACGGCTTTCCAGAATTTTGAGCTGAAGCAGAAACAGATCATTTGCTTGGGCTTGATTGCGCAGAATGAGAGCATGACGGCCAGCCAACTTCTTTCGGCACTCAACATTAAAGACGGTGATGCGCTTCGGCCTTGGCTGAAGCCTTTGATTGACAAGGGTATTGTTGTTACCGACAACTCTCATTCCAAAGCACAAGAATATAGGGTTGAGCCTCGTCTGCTGAAAGATAGTGGTTACAGAGGTCGCACATCATTGAAGCGGATTGAGAATTACAGAATCAAGGAATTGATCATAGAAGACCTGAAGATATATCAGCCGTGTGGATTGCATGACATTCATGTTCGGATTGGCGAAGAGATACCATACAGGAAATTGCAACGACAGATGCAAGAGCTGATTAAAGAAGGCCGAATTGAGCAATTAGGACAAAAACGATGGACACAATATCAACTTGTTCCATAAGTATAAAAACCAAAAAAAATGCGTTGAAAACGGGCTTTGGTTTTTAAAATGGTTTTTAGAAAAACAGTCTTTTTACTGATAATCAATTAGTTAATAAAAACCGATAAAAACACGATGGTTTTTAGAGTGTTTTTAGAACGGTTTTTTGGTTTTTACGCCAGTATCATACTGAAAAACGAAAAACTGATTTTGAGGATTTGAGGATTTGAGGAAGTGAGGATGTCAAAATACGGGAATTGACGGATTTTGACATTTTGCACGGTGTTAAAAAGCCCCCGCCAATCCCCCTGCCCCCCTTTAAAGGGGGAAGGGATGGCGGGGGCTTGGTGAATTGAAATGTGTTCTCTCCTACCCTATTTCACTGGGTGGAAATAGTGGCTCGATGGGGATTTGACGGATTGAGAAAAAGCCGTTCAAACCATCGGAGCGTTGGAAGGCACGGCATGGAATCAGCTCACACTCTTCAAAAGACTGTGAGCGATGAAGGATGCAGTGCAAACATGCCCAGGCTTCGGACTTGTTTTTTAGTGCTGGATAGAATCGGCAAACTCCCCAGAGGGAAGATTTGACGGTGTTTTCATCAATGATCCTATTCATGGCGTTATTACTTTGGTTTTACGAAAAGCAGGGGTTGAAACCGCCTGCCTGTATTCGCATCACCCCTTTGGGGTTCTTTTGGTTTTACTTTTTTTAGGCGCTTTGCGTTCATAGGGTGTTGATGTGAGTGTGAAATCAGCTGGGGATTGGTAGCCCTTGGACTCCAAAGCTTTGATAAGGTCATCAAAAAGATGATCTTTATTTGTATTGATGACCAAATCATAATCCATTGTGATTTTACGCTTTACGATGTTAGACTTGTTTGCTATCGATGCGATAGCACTGTAAACAAACATTGAATGGGTTTTGAATTCGATTTTGAAATACGGCATAATGGTTAGGTTTTAGAGGGTTGTGAAATGTTTTGAAGTGTGATGATGGCATACTCGGAACGGTGAATGCCTGCGCTTTGTGCTGCGTTTTTGACAACATCAGCAAGATAGGCGTAATCAGTGATGTTGATTGTGGCCGAAATGGTGAGGCCACACACGCCGAAGGTGCCAATGTTGGTTGAAACAACAGCGGGACGGATGGCGCGGTACGCGGCCATCGTATAGGTCTCGATGTGAACGGTGGCTTTCATTGCGTTTTCTTTTTGTAGTTGTCAATAGCAGGATGTTCCAATAGGCCAGCTTTGCAGAGGTCGGAGATATACCGCTCGGCGGTTTTCTCCGACACGCTGAGCGAAGCGGCCGCTTTGAGGTAGGCCGCACGGTCGAAGACATCAGGAAGGGCGGCAAAGAAGGCTTGGCGGCGGTCGTTGGTGTTGCGGTGGCCACGAGGCTTATAGAAATCGTGACGCGGCAAGGTCTGAAAGACCGCTGCTGAGTGCTGCAGCAGGACTTTGACCATCGCGAGAGCGGTGGCAAAGTCGGCATCAGCACAAACAAGGATGGATTCAGGACGATGGCCTTCCTCGTTGCCGGAAGGCAGCGGGAAAGCACCATCGTCCATCTGGCGGAGCACCGTCAGGATCATCGCGAAGCGAAAGAGGATAAGCCCGAGGCGACGTACTGAAGCTATGATGTCGTCGCCAAAGAGGGCTGCATATTCCTCTTGCGTTTGAGTAAAGAAGACGTTGAACTGGCGTTGCTGGTCGGTGGTAAGCGTGAAACGTATGTACTGAGCAGACAGCATTTTGTGGAACTGGCAGAAGTCGCGACCGATTTCCTTAAAGAGGTCGTCGGCGGTGGTGTCGCTGTCGGCTGAAAACATATCATGCCAAACGATTTCCGTGGGCATGACGTAGAAGATGAAACGGCTGAAAAGGCCGTTTTCAGCGGATGGAATCAGGTTGAAAACCTGTTGCGGAGTGCCGGACAGGATGGCCGAAAACTTAGGCTTGGTGATTTCCACATATTCGCGGTCTTTCTTGCGAAGGTAGGAAATCGTTTCGTGGTGAAACGCTTTGCGGAAACCATCGGAATAGTTGCCCAGGTCCGAGTTGAAGGCATTGGCCAAGGTGTCGCCTTCTGTCTCGAACAGGAGGCCGACACCGTCATTCTGGGACAATGTTTGATAGACCACTGTGGCCGTGCTGTTGGCTGGGATGAACAAGGTGAGAAAAGGCGGCTCCTGAGGCTCAGTCGCTTCGCCTTTCTTCTTGTTTAGGACATACTGCAATTGGTCTTGTTTGTACTTTTCCATGGATTTGCGGTACTGCTCGCGCAGCTCTCGATGGATAGGAGCCACCAGATGACGACAAAGGGACAAACGCCCCTTCCCTGCCGATGCACGAGCTGTGACGTACAGGAAGAGATTGGAAAAGACTTCACGGCGATCATATAAGCCGTACACATTCGGCAGACATGCCGAAAAGACGGTAAGAGAGCCAAGGATGAGCAGATCCGCATCGACATCTGAAACGGAGTCGGCCACGACTCGTTTCAGTATGTCGGGCAGCTGCTCGCGGACGGTTTGTGAAAAAGTACCGATTTTGACCGATTTTGACATCCTCAAATCCTCACCGTCCTCAAATTGAGAATGTGAGGATGAAGATTTTGGGGATGGCTTTTGAGGTGCGCGGGGCTGTTCCCATCGTACACCGTGAAGGTGTGCGATGTGGAACAGCGAAGCGATGGTAATTTCACGACTGCCATCATTGAGACAGTGGGAATACTGGCGGTCGGTCTCTTCATACTCATAGTGAGGATTGAAGCGGCTGAGCCGCTGAAAGATTGAGCGGCCATCTTCGCCAAGCTCTGAGACCAGGGCAAAGGCGATGGAAAGCCAATCCGAGTAGGTGGGCGTGATGTCGATGCCGGAGGCTTCGACAGCACCCACCAAAGCGAGGATGGCGGGGAGATTGGACGACGAAGCCACGGCTGGAGAAAGTGCAGCAGGCACTTTCTCCACCGGGGCGGAGTTCCAATCATCGGGGTTGAAGACTTGGCCACTCATAGCAAAAATGGATTTAAGTATGCAGCAGGGTCGTGAGGCAGGAAGCAAGCACGAGACAGGTTGCGGCATGAGCGGTCAACTTCAACATCGTAATGGTTGAAGATGTAATTGTAGAGGCCTGCAAAGAAACGGACTTGGTAATCGCTGTAGGATTCACCATCTTTGCCGTAACGGAAATAGGAATCATGGAAGGATATGACCCATTTGAGGCCATCCCCTGAGGGGCTGCGGAAAAGCAGCAAGGTCTCAAAATAGGTGTCCTCCTTCAGGGCCTCAAAGATGGCTTCGACATCCTTCAGGTGGTCGAAGTCCAGACATATAAGCCCTGAGTGCTGAATGATTGCCTTATCAGTACGGACGGAGAAAATACCGCTGAAAGTGCAATAGTCAAATTTATTGGCTTTGTACTGGCGGCGATATCGATTATCTTTGATGGTGCGGAGTTCGTTGGTGCGGTCTTTGGCGAAGTCGCTGATGATGTAGTTGAAGACATCTATCAGATTGACGACTTGATAAGGGTGTTTGTTGGTGATGGGTCGTCTGAAGATGGAAAAGCTTGGCATATTCTTCAGGTCACATGAAGGCGACGGCTTGACAGCGTAGTTGTTAGGAGTGCCCCAGAAGTACATGGCGGGTGCGCTGGACTTATCGGTGTTCATGGTTTGAAGGTTTGATAGTGGGAATACATGAAGCGTTCAATGTCTTGACGCAAGAAATAGACTTTGTTTTTGACGCGGCAGCACTTCAACTCACCTTCTGAGCACCATTCTTTGAGGGTGTTTTTGGTGAGGTGAAGCATCAGCTTCAGGTCAGACATTTCTATCCAATCATAAATGAGCGGGATAGAATTAAGATCTTTATTCGTCATCATCGTCGAGGCCTCCAAATTCCATTTGTTGGTGCTGAGCAAGAATCTTGGCATCACGGATGGCATTACGCTCCTCTCTTGACATGTGGCGGCTTGAAGCAATCCAGGCATCAATTTCAGACTTCTTGAACCTGACGCGGCGGGTTTCTTCATCTTTATAGAAAGGAATATAACCAAGCCGCTTCCAGCGGCGAACGGTTTGATGGGAAGGATGGTCAGGATGATAAGCGCACAATTCCTCAATGGTCATGTAAGCGTCTTTTCCCTGGCCATTCTCGCGGAGTTCTTCGCAGATGGATTTGATCTCTGCGATGCCGTCGAGAATTGTCGAGACGGCTTGCGGAAGTTGGTCGAATGTGATTGTGTCTAACATGGTACTTTGTTTTAGGCGTGAGCCATCTTTACGGTACCAATAAAGAAAAAGCCCACGGTGGTTAAATCGTGGGCAAAGATGGTGGGTTGTAATCAATAAATCCCTTTAGTAAGGCTGGACTAAAGTCGTTTTTTTACATTTTCAACTCCCCTTGTGAGTATTCCTTAGCATCGGCCTTGGTGCTTTTACCAGCCATATTTTGGGGGTCGTCATCTTTAAAGAAATAATTACGCGCTTTTTCTTTCATTGTATCGAAGTCTTTCAAGTATGTCTCCTCTTTTACTTGTCGGCCTTCATAAAGGAGATTGCTGATTGTGGAGGTCTGCTTTATATTCAGGAAACAGCAGAAAGAAGAAGCCAGGTCTTCAAATTTCTCTACGTATTGGTTTCTCTCATCTAGAAAGATATTCAGCTTCCATATTGTTCGCAAGATTTTTATAAATCTGGAGGTTTGACCATCGCGGAGGTGGAATCTGCTTGTGTAAAGGACGGTCTCAGAGCGCAAGAAGGCGTGTTCCTTGGCCATTTCAAGGATGGTGATCCAGTCGTTCTTTTCGAATGCGATGGCAGCACTGACGATGTCCAAGACCAGTTTTGCGTCGTCAGGAGGCAAGCGCTCAGCGAGAAGGATGAGTGTTGGGATTTTGACGTATCCACCATTCCCATGGGAGTTGCCGGACTGCGGCAGTGGCAGGTATGGATGCTCATCGAAGCTGATGGCGCCAGGGAACTCCTGAGACAGCTTGTCGGCATCCTCTATCAGATGACAGGACAGCTCGGGCATCTGTGCTTCGAGCATGGCGCGCACATTCAACAAAAAAGGCCGCAGCATGGCGGCCTCTTCGTGGAATGATAGCAAGTAATAGACGAAGCTATAATGAAGAAGGGAAGATCGTGGCGCCTCCCCTCCCATCGATGGGAGTGAGGCGCTTCGAGCGGTTTCGATGTCAGGCTCTGCCAGGACATTGATGCAGGTTTGGTATGCCTCGTTGAAAGCTTCCAAGATGGTTTCATCAGGAAGGTCGATGTGGGCCTTGAGGCAATGGTAAAGGAAATGGTTGGGAAGGTTTTCGGAAACGAAATCGGCCACTGATTTCCTTTTCGCGAATTGGAATCTTAGATGAGCCATAACTGAAAAGATTAAAGGGTCGCGAGGCGACATGTGTTTCAGTCACAAGTATAGGCAAAAAAGTGGACGTTCGTGAGCAAGTCCTATAGGAGTAAAAGGTTGCGAAATCCGTGTCAACGGAGAGAAAAAAGTCACTAATTTTGACAACAATTTTCGGGGGTGGTGTCAACGGTTGTGCAAATTTTTGAAAATCGGTTGACACGTGGTTGACACGGCAGGGGGACTTTTGGGAATTAAAAAACCCTAACTCGTTGATTTTCAGAGTTAGGGATTTTTGTTTGATGTGCCCCGAACAGGAGTCGAACCTGCACACCTCTCGATATACGCACCTGAAACGTACGCGTCTACCAATTCCGCCATCGGGGCTTGGAATCAGTGCCCAGGACAAGAGTCGAACTTGCATGCCGTAA
>Ga0247610_10005178_pt1 | contig 13773 bp, 8 predicted proteins | sample 174DNAGHGhighgp2_FD_193483 | JGI IMG/M metagenome (GOLD analysis project Ga0247610, IMG submission 193483) | Sheep rumen microbial communities from Palmerston North, Manawatu-Wanganui, New Zealand - 1742 DNA GHGhigh gp2 | ecosystem: Host-associated > Mammals > Digestive system > Stomach > Rumen ...
AGCTTTAAAACTTTCGGAATCCAGTTTTCGTTGATATGTTCCTTCATATACTCGGCAAACTCGGGATATTCCAGATATTTCGAGTACGAGTCGATGGGATTCACCGCGGGATAACGCTTCTTGTCGGCGCGGTCCTGCTCCAATCCGTAGAAACAACGGGCAACCTTCTTCGTGTTCTCCGTCACGGGCTCCTTCAAGTTTCCGCCGGCGGGAGACACCGTTCCTAGGAATGTGACGCTTCCCACCTTGCCATTGCGCAGCTTGACATATCCGGCACGACCGTAGAAGTTGCTGATAAGAGCGCCCAAATCCATCGGGAATGCATCGGGACCAGGAAGTTCCTCCATGCGGTTACTCATCTCGCGAAGCGCCTGAGCCCAACGGCTGGTACTATCCGCCATCAGAAGTACACGCAAACCCATGCTTCTGTAGTATTCCGCCATCGTCATTGCCGTGTAAACCGAAGCCTCGCGGGCTGCCACAGGCATATTACTGGTGTTTGCTATGATAATTGTTCGCTCCATCAATTTTCGTCCCGTATGGGGATCGACCAACTCGGGGAACTCCGTAAATATTTCTACCACCTCGTTGGCGCGTTCGCCGCAAGCGGCAATAATCACGATGTCGGCTTCGGCTTGCTTGGAAATGGCGTGTTGAAGTACTGTTTTTCCCGTGCCAAAAGGACCGGGAATGAAGCCCGTACCACCTTCTACGATAGGGTTAAAAGTATCGATTGTACGCACACCAGTTTCCAAAAGCTTGAATGGGCGCGGTTTTTCTGCGTAATTCGTCATGGCAAACTTCACGGGCCAATGCTGCACCATATCCACGGAAATTTCGTTGCCACGTTCGTCTTCAAGCACAGCCACCACGTCGTGGATTTTATACTGGCCTTCGGGAACGATTGTCTTCACTGTGGCTTCGCCCTTCAGTTGGAAGGGAACCATGATTTTCAGCGGTTGATGATTCTCTTCCACCTGTCCCAGCCAGTCGCTCTCGCGAACTTTGTCGCCCACCTTAGCCAGCGGTTTGAAATCCCACAGGCGCTCGGCGTCCAACGGCTCGGTGTATTGGCCGCGCTTCAGGAAGACGCCTTCCATCTTGTCGAGGTCGTTCTGCAAACCATCGTAGTTTTTACTAAGCATTCCCGGTCCGAGCTGAATCTCCAGCATGTGTCCGGTAAATTCTGCCGAGGAGCCAACTTTCAGGCCGCGTGTACTTTCGAAAACCTGGACGTAGACATCCTGACCGATGACTTTTATCACTTCGGCCATGAGGCGGTCTCCCGCGGTTTCGATGTAGCAGATTTCTCCTTGTAGCACGGGGCCGTCCACCCGCAGCGTAACCATATTGGAGACAACGCCACTAACAGTTCCTTTTGTCATGTCTATATATCTTATTTTTTACTTTCAAATATAAATCTGTATGCTTCTATCTCACAAATTCCTCCGGCACTTTTGCTTCGCCCCGCAGGTCATCGATGATGCGGCGGAAGGTCTCTTTCCCGGTTTCGGGGTCGAGTTTTTCCCAGCGGTGCAGCAAGTCGAGCTTGCAAACATAGGCGAAAACTGCATTTATGTCGAACGGTTCGAAGAATGTTTGGTCGTCGAGCCACACCCATTTGAAGGCGTCGATTCGTTTTTCCTTCTGCACCGGGTCGGGTTCATCCACAATCTTCATCAGCTCCTTCACGTAGTCGAACTCAAAACCGAGGTCGAAATCCTTGGAATTGTTAGTCCGAATCATTTCTGTCACCTCGTCGTTACCTTGAATATAATCGCCCACAGCCCAGCCGTTACGCCTCGCAATCATGGCGGTGAGGATGTTATTGATATCCAACTGCAGGCGATACCACTCGCGCATCATGCTGTTTTTGCAATTCTGAAGTGCAAACTGCAAGTATTCGAAGAGCATGGCGTCCTCGGCGAAGAAGCCATTTTTTTCCTTGTTATACTCGTACTCGCGGATAAAGACGCTCATGAATGCGGGATAGCGGTGCACGTTGAACGTCAGTTCACGCGCCGAAGTAATCATGTCGGCGTATTGCTCGGCCGAAAAGTTGCCCAGCGGCTCGATTTCCGCGTCCGGATTCTTAAGCAGACGCACCACGTTCTCGCAGTCCCAGCGCAGGAAATAGAAGAACATCAGCTTCGCATCGCCCTCCGTGAGGTTCTCTGCCAACTGTTCCTTCATTTGTGGGATGGAGAGAGCGGGTTTGGCGTCGGCCAATTTCAGGTCGGGCAGCCCAGCCATCATGCAATAATAATTTGCCATTTCGTTTCTTTGGTTTTCGGGTTAAAGTTCACGGAGAGAATGTTTCGGCCAGAAATACGCAGTCAGCACGTGGTGCCCCCAGTATTGTCGCCCCGTCTCCGTGATACCGCACTCTAAAACAGCATTTCCACCAGTTGCGGACGCAGGAATCCCTTGAAGTACGTCTCGAATTCCTCTTTGCCAAAATTAACTTTATAGCTGCCGTCAGCCGGAGCAATGGTGAAAAGTGCGTCTTTGCCGTTCACTTTTTCTATTGTCACGCCCTTGTCGAGCAAGTCTTTGGCTTTGGCCGCAAAATAACCCTTCAGGCTTTCGGCCTCGGAGGAGGAGATGACGATGGGTTCATCCTGCACCCATTTTTGAGCCAGCGCCACGGCAAATTGTCCGAGGAACTGCGAATCTGCGGCCAGCGAGTCCACTGCCTGCGAAACCACCTTATCCGTCACGCAGTTTGCCACTTCGCTTTTCAGCGCGTTCAGCGCCTGTGCGGTATACAGCTTGAGTTCGCTCTTGGTATTGGCGTCCGTTTCGGCAGCTTTCTTCTTTGCCAGCGCCTCTATGTCCTGTGCCTGCTGGCGTGCCTCAGCCAGAATCTGCTCGGCCTGCTGGCGGGCTTCCTCAACGATGCGTGCAGCTTCGTCTTTTCCGCGCTCCACACCTTCGCGATAAATCTTCTCGGTTAATTCTTGTATCTTTTCCATAAAAATAAAATGTTATTTGCCAATTTTGTGCTTACAGGGCGCGAATTTACAAAAAATTAGCCACATATCCGACTATTACATTCACTTTTTTTGCCGCGTCGCACCATTTCTTGATTTTCATTTGTCGCAGCGTCGGTACATAGCGCAAAATATGCACTTCGGCGTCATACTTTTGCAAAACGGCGTGCCTGCTCCTCGATGAGTGCGTGGTCGTCGAAATAGTTTATCTTCATCGCACGTCGCACGCTGTCCATCGTTGCCGCAGCTGCCTCGCGTGCCACCTCACATCCACGCTGCAGAATCTCGTAAACAGCAGGTATATCTTTCTCAAACTCAGCGCGACGTTGCCGTATCGGCTCAAGTGTTTCTTGAAGCACGGCCGTGAGCAGTTTCTTACACTTCACGTCGCCCAGTCCGCCACGTGTGTAATGATCCTTCATCTCCTGCAGTGTGGCGTAGTCCGACGCGAGGCGAGCCACCTGCTCATCTGTGGCAAATGCGTCGAGATACGTGAAAACCGTATTTCCCTCGAGATGTCCCGGATCGGACACCTGCAGATGTGTCGGGTCTGTGTACATTGTTTTTACTTTCTTGGCCACGTCGTCGGCCGTGTCGCTCAGGTAAATGCAGTTGCCGAGGCTCTTGCTCATCTTTGCCTGCCCATCGGTACCGGGAAGTCGCAGGCAGGCGGCATTTTCCGGCAGCAGGATGTTAGGCTCCACAAGCGTGTCGCCATAGATATTATTGAAGCGACGTACAATCTCGCGGCACTGCTCGAGCATTGGCTCCTGATCTTCGCCCACGGGCACCGTGGTGGCGCGGAACGCTGCAATGTCGGCGGCTTGCGAAATGGGGTATGTAAAGAACCCAACGGGTATGCTTTCGCCGAAGTTGCGCATCTTCAGTTCGGTTTTCACGGTCGGATTGCGCTGCAGGCGGCTCACCGACACGAGATCCATGAAGTAGAACGAGAGTTCCGTCAGCTCGGGAATCTGGCTCTGAATGAAGAGTGTACTTTTCTGCGGGTCGAGACCGACAGAAAGGTAGTCTAATGCCACTTCGATGACGTTCTGCCTAACTTTTTCGGGGTTATCTATGTTGTCTGTCAGCGCCTGCGCGTCGGCTTCGAAGATGAAGATTTTGTCGTACAGGCCCGAGTTCTGGAGTTCCACACGCCGACGCAGCGAACCCACGTAGTGTCCGATGTGCAGACGGCCCGTGGGGCGATCGCCGGTAAGGATGATTTTTTCTTTTGGTTCCATCGTAGTAAATATATTATTGCATGTTGTATTCTGTTTCTTATGTGAGGTTCTATGCAAACCGCGAGTCGATTTCCTCCTGACTGAGCACCACCAGCGTGGGTTTGCCAGTCGGTGTCAGATTGGGTTGGCTGCACTGGAAGAGGTCGCCAAGCAACGTATCCATCTCTGCCTCGGTCAGCACCTGACCTGCCACGATGGCTGCGCTGCGTGCCATGGCCAAAGCCAACCGGTGGTTGACGTCAGAGAGGTCGGGCGACTTGGCGGCAGCCGAAGTGCTGTGCGTCCGAGCCTCTTCAACCATCTGCTGCAGCAGCGAGAGCACGTCCACGCCCTCCAGACCGCTGGGTATGCCCAGTACAGAGTAACTGCCGCCGCCCAGCGACGACACGTCAAAACCCAGCGAACGCAGTGCGGGAGTGATACCATCGAAGAGCACCGCATCCGAAGGCGGCAGTTGCAGCATCTCGGGAAACAGCAGGCCCTGTGTGCCGGCGCCCTGCGTTTCCATCTGTCGCAAGTATCGTTCGTAGAGAATCCGCACGTGGGCACGATGCTGATCGACCATCATTAGTCCGGAGCGCACAGCCACGAGAATGAATTGTCCCTTGTACTGGAGATGTTCCGAACTGAACTCAATTTCATTTTCACCAAATAGTTTTTTTTCTGCCTCACGTGGCAACGACGGTTGCGACACGTCGTTTTCTTGGTTGCCACGTGCAGTTTCGTAGAGAAGTGCCCAGTCGCGATTTTTTTTCTGCGTGTCGGCGGTGCGGAAAGGATTGTAGTCGGGGTTATATTCCACGTGTGGCGCCTTCACCGGCTGCGTGCGGTTGGTGTCGAAAACGGGTATGTCGGGCCGTCCTTCGACGTCGAATTCTATGGTAGGCACCGCGTTGAAACGTCCCAAACTATCGCGGACAGCCGCCACTATGATTTGCCAAATTGCAGAATCGTTCTCGAACTTTATTTCCGTCTTCGTGGGGTGAATGTTCACATCGATGTTTGCCGGCTCGACTGTGAAGTACAGAAAATACGGAATCTGCTCGCCGTCTGGTATCAAATGCGCGTAGGCTTCCATCACTGCCTTGTGAAAATACGGATGCCGCATGTAGCGACCGTTCACAAAGAAGAACTGATTGGCGCCTTTCTTGCGTGCCGACTCCGGCTTCCCCACGAAGCCTTCGATACGCACAAGCGTCGTTTCCACATCTACGGGCAGCAGTTGTTCGTTCAACCGCTTGCCAAAAACATTCACGATGCGTTGCCGAAGATTGGAAACCGGCAGTCGTGTCACCAGTGTGTCGCCCTGAGTGAGCGAAAACGCCACGGAGGGATTCACCAGCGCGATGCGTTCAAACTCCTGCGTGATGTTGGAAAACTCAGTTTGATTCGACTTAAGGAACTTACGGCGTGCCGGAACGTTGAAAAAGAGGTTCGAAACCTCGAAATCGGCGCCCACAGGACACGAGCACGGCTCTTGGCTTAGGACGTGCGATGCTTCGATATGCAGGTCGGTGCCGAGTTCCTGTCCTTCGGTTCGCGTGCGCAATCTGACTTGCGAAACGGCAGCAATCGACGGAAGAGCTTCGCCACGGAAACCCATCGTGTGAAGCGTAAACAAATCCTCGGCCTGACTAATCTTCGACGTGGCGTGGCGCTCGAAGGCCATGCGCGCATCGGTGTCGGTCATGCCCTTGCCGTCGTCGATGACACGAATGGATGTACGACCTGCGTCGGCAATTATCACATCTACCGACTTTGCCCCGGCATCTACGGCGTTCTCCATCAGTTCTTTCACAACTGAGGCAGGACGCTGTACAACTTCGCCGGCGGCAATCTGATTTGCCACAGAATCGGGCAACAGGTGAATAATATCCATTTCGTGCTGCAGTTTTATCTCGATAATAGCAGGTGCCAGATGACTATCAACGCCACAATGACCACAACGGCCACAGGCCACCCCACTCGTTCGCCTCGTTCCCGACGTCGCTGCGCCCGCGGAGTAAACTGGCTGAAGGTGCCACGAAACTTGTCGGGGTCCACCTTCGTAGCATCCTCGGCAGGCAACTCACCGTTCTCGCGTTTTACCTGTTCTACAAGGTGTTGCAACCGTTCGCGGCTCTCGTCGGTATAGATGCTTACGCGGCGGAATTTCCGCGGTTGTCGGCTCTGAAATAGTCCCATCTTACGTCTGTTTTATATCTGTCACTTCTTGTTTCCGCTGTATCACATGTAATCAGCGCTTCACATCGCTCAGTTTCTGTTTTGGTGCCTCGCGCTGGATGCTCTTCTTCAGTTCGGAACCGGCTTTCTTCGGCCGCCATTCGAAGATATCATCTTTGTCGCGCGGACGGATGTAGTCGAACCACGCGAAATTCTCGAGATACAAGACCGACGGCGGCACGAGCGGCACAGGATACATCGTGCCCTGGGCCGCTGGCATCCAGATGCGGTCCACCTTACGATTCTGCAGAAAAAGTTTCAGCAACGTGGTTTCCACATGATTCATGCCCACCATCAGGCTATCGTCGTCAAACGGATAATAATTCAGAAAGACGTTTCCGATTACCGTCGTGAGGTAAATATCACCGTCCCTGAAGTACGAGCGAATCTCCTTGCCCGCAATCTGATTGTAGTGTATCGTATCTAACATTTCTACCGACAAGGCCTGACGAAGCACGAGCACGCTGTCGAGTGTGCTGTCGTTGAAAAATGCCTGTATCTCTTCGCCCAGGAGTTGCTGCCCTTGCTGCCAGAGAATCGGGTCGCGGTACATCGTCAAGCACGAGTCCTGCGAGTTATAAACAAGTGAGTCGCAGACAGCTTGCACGTCCTCGCGGAAAGCTCGCACGTGATAGAAGCCGTGCATCTTGCGGTACATACTGTCGGTGTCGAGGTAGAAAGTGTAGACTTTAAACGAGTCTGCGTGGACGTAAAGCGTGTCGGCCTCGGAATAATCCACGAGAAGTGCACTATCTGCGGCCTCGGCGTAACCAGTGCTGTCGTTATAAAACGCATAATGGCCGTAGAATTTATTTTTATTCACGACGTCGTCGTACTCCACATTCCCGAAAGCCTTGCCAACGTGCTCTTCGCTGAGCCAGACTATGCTGTCGCCCACGAGCCGACGGCCGTCGTTATTCAGGATGCTGCGGTTGAGCAGATATGCTGTGTCGCTCTGCGTGTAGTAATACCCCAGTTCGGAATACACATGGCTCCCGCCGTGCTCGATATTCGACGGGCCAAGGATATGGGCGATGGCCGTGCGCGTATTATAATGAAGCGTGTCGGACAAAAGCGTGGTCTTTGGTTCTGCCGGCGGCAAAGGATTCACCAGACGAACGTTGTAGTTAAAAACTGCTTCGCGCGTGGCGGGACTGTACTCGCCCCAGTCGCTGGTCAATTCGTTGTCCTGATCCACCAGACGTCCGCCCTCAAAAAAATATCCCAGCTCGTAGAGGCGGTCGTAGTCGAGGCTGTCGGTGTAGAGGAAAGTATTCACGTGCTTCATCACAACGTTGTGTCGCACGCGAGCCAACTGGTCGAAGCCGTTGTAAAAGAGCATGTCGCCGTCCAGCGACAACGTGTCGCCTTGCAGCATACGAACCGATCCATACGCATCAAACGAGTTCGACGCCTCGTAAAAAAGCGCGCTGTCGCAGTACATCAGCACGTCGCCATGTCGGAAAGCAACGTTCCCCACCAGGAATTGTGCAGTGCGGTGGACACGTTCGTCGAAGTAGAGTTTGTCGGCGTGAAGCAGCAAAACTTTCTCTTCCGACCCTTGGGCCGGCGCTCCCTGCCGTGCCGTCATGGATGTGACCAGACAAAAACCAAACAGGATAAGGCCGAAAGCAAAAAAGCCACGTCTCATCGTCCACTTATCACTTCACCCAACCGGGATATTGAAAGTCACAATCGCGCCAGTTCTCGTTGATGCGCACATAAGTGCTCTTCTGTTTTTCTTTTATCCAGTTAAGAATCACTTCTTCCTTCTTCTTCTCTTCCACGATTCCACGCAAGACCTGAAAATCCTCGGCTATGTTAGCTCGATGTGTCTTCAGTCGATTCTTCAGTTTTGCAATGGCGCAAACGGTGGCGCCCTTCGTGTTAATCATCTGGAACGGCTTCGAGATTTCTCCTGTCTCGAGTGCTTCCACCACTCGCGCCAGTTCGGGAGAGAAGGACGAAAGCTCGCGCATCTCAAAGCGCGTGGTGTTTTCGCCGTCGCGACGTGTGTTAGACAGGATGCCGTGGTTGTTGCGCGTATTTTTGTCGTCCGACACGAATCGAACGGCGTCTTCGAAACTGATTTTCTCGCGTCTGATATCTTCGGCAATGGAGTCGAGATGATTCAGCGCCGTGTCGATATCTGCCTGTGCCACCTGTGGGCGCCGCAGAATGTGACGGCACATAACTTTGTCGCCACGCTTGTCAATGAGCTGGATGATGTGGAAACCGAACTCAGACTGCACCACCTTGCTCACTTTCTTTGGGTCGGTAAGACCGAATGCCACGTTTGCGAACGCCGGATCCAACTCGCCCTTTCCCATGTACGGCATTTCGCCGCCCTGACGCGCACTGCCCGGATCTTCGGAATAGAGGCGTGCCAACGTGGCAAACGACGTGGTGCCCGAAGTAACGCGGTCGGCATAACCGCGCAATTCGGCCTTGATACGGTCGGTTTCCTCCTGCGGGATGCGGGGTTGCAACACGAGCAACTGCACCTCCACCTGTGTGGGAATGAGCGGAAGGCTGTCCTCGGGCAAATCTTTGAAGTGTCGTCTCACTTCGGCCGGCGTCACCTTCACGTCCTTCGTCAGCGACTTCTTCACCTCGCGAGCCGTCAGTTCATTTTTATATTGGTCGAAAACCTCCTCGCGTATCAGCGACATCGGCATTCTCATGTATTCTTCCAACTTTTCCCGCGAGCCGGCCATCAAAACCTTCTCGTTGATATCTTGCTCGACATACATATTAATCGTCTCGTCGGGCACGTCAATGCTGTCTATCACGGCCTGATGGAGAAAAAGTTTCTGGATGGCCATCTGCTCTGGTATGACGCAGTAGGGATTTCCTGTGACGTTTGATCCATACTCCACGCGCCTACGTTCAACATCAGAGCGCAGAATGGCATCGTCACCCACAACCCAAACAACTTCGTCTATGACATTCGATTGCGGCTGGGCCAAAACTGTGGAACCAAAACACAGAACGAGGGCTGCGACATGCAGTTTCTTATGCAACGACATAGATTATCAATGATTGTTAACGGTCGAAAGCACTTTTTCGTCTATCTCCACCGGGTAGCGCTCACGCAGTTTCTTCACAAACTCGCCTTCGCACTGCCGCTGATAATCGCCCACAACTTGTTCGGCAACGTCTGTCCAGACAGCTGGCGCCTTCTTCAGCTTTTTTCCGACAATGCCGGCGTAGGGGAAACCTTTCATCGGTTTCAACTCGGCTCCTTTCACTTTCAGAGCCAGCGCGTCCACATTCGGATTTTGTCCCTGCTCGAACATGCGATATTCCATGCGAACGGTGACACTGTCTTTGTTGAATTGGTCGCGCACGGCAGCCGTCCAATCTTTTTCGGCCTTTGTCTTTTTCACTAACTTCTTCACGGCCTTCACGTCCGACGCGTTCTGGCAATAATATACCATACCGCGGAAGTGAGGTTTATCCCAGGCATACTCTTTTTTGTGCTTCTTGAAATATTTTTCGATGGCTGCCGTGTCTTTGGCTGCCGGCTCCCAAACCTCGCGATTGCACTTCTCAAAAAGCAAAAGACCGTCGTGATACTCCTTTACAAGGTATTTCAGTTCCAAATCTTCAGCACACAACCGTTCTGTTTCCTCGTCGAGAATTTGTTCCACCGTCTTGTGGCTCTCGGAATGCTCGCTGAGAGAATCCAACAACTGCGAGGCGAGCCGATCCTGCAGGCCCTGATTTTCCAGATAGCGGAAGATATTATCGTGCAACTCTTCGTAACTTTCCAGCGGCTTGCGGCCTTTCAGAAGTATAATGTGATAACCCACAGTGGAAAGGAAGGGCTCGGAGAATTTGCCTACCTCGAGGCTGTATGCCACGTCTTCAAACTCCTTCAACGTCTGGTTGGGGCCAATCCACGGCAGGAGGCCGCCGCGGATTCCGGTCTGCACATCTTGGGAATGCTTCTTGGCAAGTTCGGCGAAATCTGCGCCGCCCTGCAATTCCTTGTATAAGGAGTCGATTTTCACCTTTGCGGCCTCTTGTTCCTCCTTTGTTGCGGTCTGCGAGACGCGCAGGAAAATGTGTGCCGGCTGCACCAAGTCGTGTCCGTCGAGCTGTTTTACCATATTGTCGTAATAGGCGCGACATTCGTCCTCTACTACGCTCTGCGGCACCAGCATGGGGCGAATCTGCTGGTCGCGGTAGGAACGAAACTCCTTTTGGAAACTGCTAAGCGTATCGAGTTTGTCGTCGAGCGCAGCTTCAACCTTGAGTTTGTAATTCACGAAAAGTTCGGCGTACTCCGTCACAGATTTTTTATCAACCACGCCGTCGGTATTATTCTTGTTGAAATTATACTCAAACTCGCTTCGTGGCACAGGTTTGCCATTGATGCGCATCACAATTGGGTCGTCGGACTGAGCCCAAATGCAGGTCGGAACGACCAGAAGCAGGCATGCTATGAAGGATTTTTTCATCTTGAATCTTCTATTGTGTGGTTCAATTTTTTATTTTCGTCGGGCGACATCACTGCGGGCGGCTGTAGTTTGGTGCCTCGCTGGTGATGGTAACGTCGTGCGGGTGGCTCTCTTGTACGCCGGCATTGGTGATGCGGACGAAGCGCGCGCTGTGAAGTTCTTCGATAGTATTCGCGCCACAGTATCCCATGCCACTACGCAGGCCGCCGATGAGCTGATAAATCACCTCCTGCACCGTGCCCTTGTAGGGGACACGACCTGCAATACCTTCGGGCACAAGCTTCTTCACATCTTTTACGCCAGCTTGGAAGTAGCGGTCCTTGCTGCCGCATTCCATAGCCTCGAGCGAGCCCATTCCGCGATAGCTCTTGAATTTTCGTCCGTTATAGATGATAGTGTCGCCGGGGCTCTCCTCAGTTCCGGCCACAAGTGAGCCAATCATCACGCTATAGCCGCCAGCCGCCAAAGCTTTCACCACATCGCCGCTGTAACGCAAGCCACCGTCGGCAATCAAGGGCACGCCCGTGCCTTTGAGCGCAACTGCCACGTCATAGACGGCACTCAACTGCGGAACTCCCACGCCGGCCACTACGCGCGTCGTGCAGATGCTGCCCGGACCGATGCCGACTTTCACGCCGTCGGCTCCAGCATCCACCAGCATACGTGCGGCTTCGCCAGTGGCAACGTTGCCAACTACGATATCCACGTTGGGGAATTTCTGTTTTGCCTCCTTAAGTTTTTCTACGACGAATTTGCTGTGACCGTGCGCCGTGTCGATGACGATGGCATCAACGTCGGCAGCCACGAGGGCAGCTATGCGATCGAGCGTGTCGGCTGTCACACCCACACCTGCGGCCACACGCAGGCGACCTTTCTCGTCCTTGCAGGCCATTGGTTTATCTTTGGCTTTCGTAATATCCTTGTAGGTAATGAGGCCAATGAGCTTTCCTTCGTTGTCCACGACGGGCAGTTTCTCGATTTTGTGCTCCTGCAGTATCTGGGCGGCGGCCGTCAGGTCTGTCTGCACGTGTGTGGTGACGAGTTTCTCGGATGTCATCACGTCATCGACGGGCCGCAGCACATTTTTCTCAAAACGGAGGTCGCGATTCGTCACGATGCCCACCAGATGCTTCTCTTCGTCCACCACGGGTATGCCGCCGATGTGATATTCGTTCATGAGTTCCAGCGCATCCTGCACGCTGCTTCCGCGCTGTATCGTTACGGGGTCGTAAATCATGCCGTTCTCGGCGCGTTTTACAATGGCAACTTGGCGCGCCTGCTCTTCGATACTCATGTTTTTATGTATGACACCGATGCCGCCTTCGCGCGCAATTGCGATAGCCATCGTAGATTCCGTGACGGTATCCATCGCAGCCGTGACGAAGGGAATCTTAAGTTCGATGTTGCGTGAGAATTTTGTACTGAGTTCCACTGTTCGGGGTAAAACCTCGCTATAAGCCGGAACTAAAAGGACGTCGTCAAACGTAAGACCGTCCGTGATAATTTTGTCTGCAATAAATGATGCCATAGCCGATAACGTTTATTGCGTGCAAAGATACGTAAAAAAGTTGAGAAACGGCGGGTTGCGACGTATACTTTTGCACGAAAAAATAAAATTTATGCTTTTTTGTCTTTTCGAGCCTCATTGTGCGCGCGCGAAAAGGACGTGCAGGAGTCGCAAAAACGACGTGTCGCAAAATAAAAACTACACGTGGCTTCGAATGAAACGACGTGTAGTTTTTCGCGACGCGACGTGTGGCAGAAAATCAGTTGCCCAAGTCGGAAAGGAATTTTATCCTTACCAGGCGAATTTCCTCTTCCGAGAAATCATCGCCCAACTCGTCGAGTGCTTCGTTCAGGTCGTCGGTTTCGGATTCCTCGAGGAAGTAATCGTAGATTTCCTGCATGTCGTCCTCGTCCATCACCTCGTTGATGTAATAATCAATGTTCAGTTTCGTACCGCTGTACACGATGGCCTCGATTTCCGTCAGCAGCTCGTCCATCTCCATGCCCTTGGCTTTGGCCAAATCGTCGAGTGCCACCTTGCGGTCTATGCTTTCGATAATGCTGACTTTGGCCTTGCTTTTGTTGGCAACGGTGCGCACGCGCAAATCTACGAGCCGCTCTATCTCGTTCTCCTCGCAGTGGCGGGCAATGAGTTCGCAGAAGGCTTTTCCGTAACGAAGCGCCTTACCCTCTCCTACTCCGCGTATGTTCTTCAGTTCCTCTATGGTGACAGGATAAGTGGTGGCCATGTCTTCGAGCGACGGGTCCTGAAAAATGACGTAGGGCGGCACGCCCATTTTTTCGGCCAAGTCGTGGCGCAAACTTTTCAGCATGGCCAAAAGCGTCTCGTCGAGCACCGAAGTGCCCACTGCCGCAGGTTCTTCGTACTCGTCGAACTCGTTGTCTTCGGTAATCTTGAACGAGACAGGCGACTTGATGAAGGCGCGCCCCTCGGCCGTGACCTTCAGCAGCCCGTAGTTCTCCACTTCCTTTTCGATGTATCCGCTAATCATAGCCTGGCGGAGAAGCGCGTTCCAGAACGATGGCTCGTGGGCGTCGCCGCAGCCGAAGCTGTCGAGCATCTCGTGGCGATGCGCCAAAACCTCGTCCGTCTCGCGTCCTACCAGTATATCTATGACGTAATCCACCTTGAAATCTTCTTTGATTTCGATGATGACACGTAGCGCCTGGAGCAGTTCCACGCTTGCTTCGATGCGATTCTTCGGGTGGTTGCAGTTGTCGCAGCAGCCGCAATTCTCGTGCGGGTACTCCTCGCCAAAATAATGCAGCAGGAATTTGCGGCGGCACACGCTGGTCTCTGCGTAGGCAGCCGTCTCCTGC
>Ga0247610_10005179_pt1 | contig 13772 bp, 6 predicted proteins | sample 174DNAGHGhighgp2_FD_193483 | JGI IMG/M metagenome (GOLD analysis project Ga0247610, IMG submission 193483) | Sheep rumen microbial communities from Palmerston North, Manawatu-Wanganui, New Zealand - 1742 DNA GHGhigh gp2 | ecosystem: Host-associated > Mammals > Digestive system > Stomach > Rumen ...
TGTCATAAACGTGCCCGAGGTTTCAGGCAGACTTATGCACACCGGGCATAAACGTGCCCCAGGTTTCAGGCAGACTTATGCACACCGGGCATAAACGTGCCCCAGATTTCAGGCAGACTTATGCACACCGGGCATAAACGTGCCCCAGATTTCAGGCAGACTTATGCACCCTGTGCATTGATATGTCCCAGATTTCAGGCTGATTTTTCCAAGACGGAAGCGACAACTGTGATTATCCAGACTGATGAATCCATTTCTGGAACACGTTGTTGCAAAATCGACTCATACCCTCTATCTCGGATGTAATCCATCCTGGCCCAGCGTTCAGTCTCAGCCTGTCGCGCAGGATAATTCCCTTCCAATTCTGCAACAATCTTCGGTGCCGACTGGCAACCGGCCCCAACAATGTTTTTAAAGTCACTCCATACAAGGGCAGACTTTCACGCCATCAGGATTTTATGGGTTGGTCGTAAGGCTGTCAGTAACCATAATCTTATTCGCAATCCTTACGATATCGGCAATGTTTACCATCTTGTCGCCATTGACGTCGGCAGCAGACTTGATTGATTCATCGATGGTCTTGCTTGCGATGCTATTGACTACGGCTGTTATATCCTTTGCGGTCAGTATGCCGTCACCATCCACATCAATTCCTGTCGTTTGTGCATTGAATTCGCCAGTGAAGTATTCACTGCTATTCTCTACAGTGACGGTGTAATGGCCTTTTGTGAAGTTAGAGATGTCGATGTTGAGGGCAACGATGCTGCCAGCGTAGATGGCTTTCTGATAGACATTTTTGTCCGTTTCGTCAGTAATGCTTACCAGATAGTCATCGTCGAGCGGGTCGAGATGAATGCCTAACTGCTGGTCGTTGTATTCACCATATAACGATTGTTCTTCTCCCTTCCTGATCCGTGACTTTGGCTGTATCTTGATTGTATGGGTGAAGTCGAAGCGTTTTTTTCGGACTCCTTCAGGGGTTGCCCCATCCTCACGGGCGTCGTTGAGGTAAATGACTTCTTCGCCGACGGTACACGACATCAGGAACTCCGGCACAGGATCTCCAAATATCGGATCACATGGATTACGGATTGGTCCACGAAGACATCCGACACCTTCCAACCAGAAAGTATCATGGTAACTTTGGCCCTCATCTCCACACATCCTAATGTCTCTATAAACACCTTTAAAACCTTCTATCCCTCCAGTCTGTTTCGGTCCTATTATAAAAGGTGAAGACCCATCCGTCAAGAATTTCAAGGTATCGTTGGCAGCGAGGGAGAAATCGTACTTCAATTTCATAGACTGTTGCCACTCGTTATAAAAGTACACCTTCTTATCCTCTTCGTACCATGCTCCCACTTTGGTCAAGGAAGGTGTAGGTGTCCCATATTCATTAGAATAATCAGGACTGACATACCGCTGGCACATCATCTGCTTGCAGGTCTTTCCGTCGATGATCGTATCGCCATCGAAGTAGTAGTAGTCAACCACATTGACAGAATTATCCAAAATGGTCTGAACGTGTCCAACTTTCCACACTTTGCCTTCTTCAACGAATGGACGATACTCGTCCTGTGATGCTTGATCCGGCAGTGCTACGATTTCCTTGAAATTCTTCCAAGACTCGGCGGCTTGGTATGCGCTGATAGATGCGGCAGGCACATGGAGCGTAGCATCGTAATTTGAATTTTCAAAAACGTTATTGCCAATTTCTGTCACTTGCTCTGCATAGCAATAAATATTTTGCAGGTTTGAGCAGAACCAGAACGCATAATCTCCAATATTAGTCACGCCACTTGGAATAGTGATGGAGATCAGACGATAACATTTTGCAAATGCATAATTACCTATAGAGGTCACACTTTCAGGAATTATTAGATTCGTTATTTCCTTATTATTCAAATACAAATGATATCTACTAAAGAAATCACCGTCAAATTGGATATTGCACCATGCTTCCAAATCTGAAATATACACTTTGTTTAGGTCGTAACAATTGAAAAACACGCTATTTCCGATATGTTTTACGCTTCTGGGAATAGTGATTGATTTCAGACTAGAGCAACTGTAGAACGCCCATTCTCCTATGCTTGTCACACTCTTGCCGATGTCAATAGAAGTAAGACCATAGCATTCAAAGAACGTATAATCTCCTATGCTCGTCACACTGTTGGGTATAGTGACAGATGTAAGACTACGGCAGCCTGCGAATGCATAATTTCCGATGCTTGCCACACTATTACCAATGGTGATGGAGGTCAGATTCTTGCAGCCCTCGAACGTATAATCTTCTATGCTCGTCACACTATTAGGAATGTCGATAGAGGTAAGGCCATTGCAATATCCGAAAGCACCGATTCCGATTGTTGTCACATGGTTGGGTATGATGATAGAAGCAAGGCTGGTGCAACCGTCGAATGCATAGTCTCCTATGCTCGTCACACTATTGGGAATGATGACTGAGGTAAGACCAGAGCAACTTTCGAACGTGTATTTTTCTATACTCGTTATGCCATCAGGAATAATGACAGAGGTAAGACTTCTGCACTCACAGAATGCATACTCTTCTATACTTGTCACACTATTGGGTATAGTGATAGAGGTTAGGTCATAACAACCTGAGAATGCACTATTATCGATGCGTGTCACTTTTAGTTTACTTCCCTCAAGAGCTACTTCTTCTGGAATGACCACAACTCCACTATATTCGTTTTTAACGTACCCATACCAACTCCCTGCAAAAGTAACTGCGAGTTCCGTATTATTGTTAATGTAGTTGTAATAAATTGTAACACCATCAGTATTGGGAACTTCAATCTCATGGGCAGAGACATCAACTCCCATAATGCATAATAGTAAGACAAAAAACGAATGTAAAAGGTTCTTTTTCATCTATTTAATTACTATCTTCTTTGTTGTGCCATCATTCATTCTAATGATGTTCAGACCTCGTTGTGGTGTTGCCATCTGTTTACCATCAATAGAGTAGTAACTTTCACCAGTCATTACATCATTAATACCCTTAATTCCTGTTGGAATAGGATCACTATCAGCCAGTGCAACGATAATCCCAAAGTCCATCCATTGCTCCGTGGTGTTATATGCTTCCAAAGAACCTTCAGGCACATGGAGCGTAGCATTATAATGAGAATAATCAAAAACGTTATTGCCAAGTTCTGGCACTTGCTCTGTATAGCAGTACATGTTTTTCAAGCCAGAGCAACGAATGAATGCACCATCGTCAATGTTTGTCACACCATTGCCAATAATAACAGTGGCCAGTTTTCTACAATCAGTGAATGCACAATACCCAATGCTTGTCACACTGTTTGGAATAGTGATAGAGGTAAGTTCAAAGCATTGAGTAAATGCACAACGTCCAATACTCGTTACACCATTGGGAATACTGATGGCGGTTAAGCCTGAGCACTCATAGAATGCATCATCTCCGATGGCTGTCACACTATTTGGAATCACCGTATTCTGACATCCGTATAATAATGTGTTGCTGGCTGTTTCAATAATTGCGTTACAATTATCACGAGAATCATATACCGTGTTTCCGTTTTCTACTTGAATTGCAGTCAAACCAGAACAACCATCAAATGCACGATTACCTATAGTTGTCACACTACTGGGGATAATAATTGAGGAAAAGCCTGAGCAGAAGAAAAAAGCATATTCATCAATGGTTGTTACACTATTGGGGATCGCGATTGAGGTTAGGCCAGTGCAATGAAAAAATGCATATTGTCCTATGCTCGTCACACTATTAGGAATACTGATAGAGGTTAGGCCAGTGCAATGAGAAAATGCATATTGTCCAATACTCGTCACACTATTAGGAATACTGATAGAGGTTAGGCCAGAGCAACCACAGAACACACTGTATCCAATGCTCGTCACACCATTGGGAATGCTGACAGATGTTAAGTCTGTGCAGCCATAGAACGCATTATCTCCGATGGCTGTCACACTATTGGGAATTACCGTATTCTGACAGCCCAGAATCATCGTGTTGTCCGCAGTATTGATAAGAGCATTGCAGTTTTCACGAGAATCGTAAGCTGTATTTCCACTTTCCACCTGAATTGACGTAAGACCATTACAGTTATAGAACGCATTTTCGCCGATACTCGTTACATTCTTAGGTATAAAGATAGAATTGAGGTCATGACATTCTGCAAATGCACTTTCTCCGATTCTCGTTACTTTGTCGGGTATAGTGATTGAGGATATTGCACAACTATAGAAAGCATAATTTCCAATGCCAGTTATTTCTTCTCCTAAAATATACTCTTTGACTTGACCGCCAAAATCACTCGACAATCCTCTGTAATTATAGTCTCTTGATACTATCGCATCGCTATGTATTTCAACTTTGGTTAATCCGCAGCCACTGAATGTCCATAGTTCAATTTTCGTCACACCACTGGGTATGGTAATGGAAGCCAGATTAAAACAATTATTGAATGCAAATTGTCCTATGTTCGTTACATGGTCTGACATTTTAACAGAGGCTAGATTATAACAGAATTGGAATGCACCTTCACCAATAGTCGTTATGCTGTTGGACATTTGGACAGAAGTTAGGTTATTGCAGTTATAGAATGCATAAGATCCTATATTCGTCACATCTTCTCCTAAGACATATTCTTTAACTTGAGTGCCAAAATAACTGGTAATTGGAGTAGGAGAACTTGATGGGTTATCTTTTGATACTATCGCATTGTTGTTTATTTCAACCTTTGTCAGATTACTACAACCGCGGAACGCATCTCTTCCTATTGTGGTCATACTATTAGGAATAGACACTGAAGTTAGATCAGAACTATTGTAGAAAGCCCATGTTCCAATGCCCGTCACACTATAATCTACTCCCTCATGATTTACTGATGACGGAATGACGACATCTCCATCATATTTGTTGGGTTTGCTTGTCACTTCGGCTGTCTTTGCCTCACTGTCTAAGTTGTAGTAGATACCGTTGATTTCCACTTTGTCGGCGCTTGCCAGCATTGGCAAGAAAACCAGGATAAGTAATAATGCTCGTTTCATATTTGTCTTTTTTGTTATTATTCTTAACTATTGAGTATCTGCTCCAGTGTGATGTCGGGATTGGATTCTCCGAAAACATCCTTTTTTAGTTTGAGTTTGCGATGCTGGATGGCAGAGACAGTGATGCAGTAGATGTTACCGATGGCGCGATTGCTGATGCCGAGTCGGGTGAGCAGACACAGGCGGATGTCGTCTTCCTGCATAGAAGGGTACTGTTCGCGTATCTTGGCAAAGCGGTTGTTGTCGATGGCGTTGAGCGTCCGCTCTATCTCGCTCCATTCGTGCGGACTGAGGTAGATGAGCGAATCGCCGCTCTGGTTGAGTTTCTTCATTGCCTCCGTACGTTCGAGGATGAAGTTCTGCAGGAATGCCACCACTTCATTGGCTTGGTGTAACAACGACTTCTGATGCGCAGCCTCCTCCTGGAGTCGGCGTTTCTCCTGTTCCTGCATACGGATGCGATAGCGGAGTGCCTGCACAACCGCAAGAAGGATGATTACCGAGGCAATGATGACAATCAGGAGCGTACGGCCATACATCTTGGAGCGGTATTCCAGTTGCTGGTTCTCCATTTCCTGCCGCAACGTCGCCTGATAGTACTGGTCTTTCTGGCCAAGCGCCTTGTAATAGATGTCCTCTATCTGCCCGAAGGCCTCATCCACGCTGTCCTCCAACTGTGTGGCTCCCATCCGTCGGAGGGCTATATTCGCGAGACTGCTCTGCACGATATATGCCAGATGGACATCATTGCCCGGATCAATCTGTCGATAGACGGTCTCTGCCGAATCGAGCATGTTGAGGCTGAGGTAACTGCGAGCCAGCACTTGTAAGGTGCCAGGTCTCAGGTCGGTGGTCGCTGTTGATTCTGCCCGATGGGCATAGTCGAGTGCCTGGCGATAGTCTTCCTTGGCCCAGGCGATGTTTGCCAGACTGGTGAGTGTCTGACACATCAGGTCAGTCATCTGCTGTTTCTCAGCGATGTCGTATGCTTGGTGGATGAAATCGAGTGCTTCGTCGTAGGAGCCCTCCGTGTTGAAAGCCACTTGTGAGGCGTATGTGCCTGCATAGTCGAGCAAGGTGACATAGTTACGCTTGTCGTCGGGATGCTGCTCATAGACGGTCAGGGCTTTCTTCATCAGTCGCAATGCCTCCTCAGGGTTGCTCTGCGACAATGCCTCTGCCAATCGCTGGTACGCGATATAATAGGTGTGCCAATCCTCCGAAGCCTCCGCCAATTGGATGGTCTTTCGCAGCATGGTTTCACCCTGACGGATGCTGTCGTTGGCCAGAGCCGCCTCCGCTTCTTCCAGACAACGTGCTGCCGTCTGTGAATCCGCCCCCTGCTGTTGCTGACTGCAAGCAACCATCAGAATGCCTAAAATGAATATGTACAATGATCTTGTAAGCACAGTTATCAATTATTCATGATTTCTCGGTTGCAAAGATACGACATTATTTCGTAAGTCGTATCGTTTGCCTATGGAAAATTTTCAACCAAGAGAAAAACGGAAACTGCTGCAAATCAATGAATTATGAAAAACTGTACATTGCCCCCTATGGAAAATTTCCAGCAAAGGTATGGAAAGAGCAGTCAGTTTCACTACTAAGTAAGGGAAATCTGCTGAGTAAGGGGGATTTCCCCTGATTCATTTACTTGCTGCTTCCAGTTCTTTGCGGATGACGTCGTTACCAGGGAAACCAATGTTCTTGAAAGTCTGTTCGCCCTTGGTGTTGTAGATGGCATAGGTGGGGATACCGTCCGACTCGTACTTGTCGAGAATGTAACGGTACTGTTCGTCCGTCAGGTAGTAGTGATCCCCGTCAATTTCCTTGATCATCTCCTGCCAAGTGGCAAGGGGCGACGAGGGCGGTGAGAAATAGACGAATTGGATGTTCTTGTCCTTGAGTTCTTGTTTCATGGGTGCCATCAGCCTATGTCCTTGACGGCAGGGACCGCACCATGTGGCCCAGATGTCGATGAGCACCGCCTTACCCTTATACTTGTCGAGGATGGTCTGCAGGATGTTTTCTGGGGCTACGTCATCGTACTTCTGATAGAACACATGCTCTGTGCTATCCAGTTCTTGGGCTAATCGTTGCTGTTCTGCCTGATACTCGCGGATAACATTCTTACAGTCCTCACATTTCATTATCTCGAGGAAATTATTCAGCAAGTCCTTATATTCATCCTCCATGAGTGTCTGAACAAGTTTCAGCTCATGGTTATGGACATTCTTTTTCGCGGCATCCATGTCATAGTAACTCATCAATTCCGACTCCCAGAAAGCCAAACTACAAGGCGATTTCGGCTCGTAGAGATACTTGTAAGTGTAGGCAATTTCCTCTTCCGAAAGAAGAAGCAGTTCTCTGTTTTTCTCACAATCCTCCACATAATTGTCATTCCAAGCGCTTACCGTTCCGTCTGCTAACTCCACAAAATGGCTATAAGTTCCAGCAAAGTTGTGTGTCCACTCTACGAAATGACTTTCTGCCTCCATACATAGCAGGTCTTTGGTTGCTGTGGTATAGTCCGAGGCCATAGCATCGGCAACGCGCTGGTTGAAGATGTCCGTCAGACATTGCAGACGCTCTTCCTTTGTCTTGCACTCCCTGACTTTGAGATAGGTCTTTTCATCATCCTTGTAGGTCGTAAAAGCGTCGTATGCTTTTTGCATGTCCATATTGGTCTTGGCCAGATAGCCCTTAAAGGCGACAAATGGACATTCCTGTCCGTCTGTGACTTTCATCAGGATCTCAGTCTCCTGACCAGGGGCGATGAGGATGGTAGGGAATGCTTTTATTTCATTGGGATATGTGATATCCCAAATGCCAATGCGAACCTGACGAGGCAGCCACAAGGGAATCTCTGCCGTGACTGTGCCGTCGTCGGCAAAGGGGAATTCCTTCTCGAAACGTGATTTGGAACATAGTGGCGTGAAGCCATGCACCATGAATTCCTTTTTCATCTCAGGCTTATAGCCCAAAAGTTTCACCTTGATAGTAGCCACGCCTTTATTAATCGTGGCGTCGGGCAGCGTCTCGTCCTTGGCATATTGCACATTCTTCCACTCGTCAGGAATCACCATTTCTTTTTTGTACTTAGAGTCGCAGATATTCCAGGCCGATGGCTTCTCCCATACAACCTGATTCTGTGCCTGTCCTGCCATCGCGATGAAGGCAAGGAGAATGGTGAGGATGGTTTGTTTTTTCATTGTTCGTTTTGATTTGACACTGCAGACTAAGAGACCCCGTGATTCCTTTTATGCTTTCCGGACGCGGAGGGTCTGGACGATGCGGCTCAGTTGGTTGGGGATGCGAATCTGCTGCGGACACTTGGAGAGACACTCCTCACAGTCCTGACAGGCACGGGCCCAGGTCTCGGCATTGGGCAGAGCCTTGCGGTAGCCCTCGATGAACTTCTGCTGGCGCTCGGCATAGTCGGCAGCAGATGGCTCTGGCAACGGGAGGATATGACTGTTCACCGCCTCGTTGTAATAAGAGAAGTTGCCAGGGATATTCACACCGTAAGGACACGGCATGCAGTATTCGCAGGCTGTGCAGGGCACGGTGGGCACGCCCGATATCTGGTCGGCAATCTTCGCCAACAGCACATTCTCTGCCTCCGTGCAGACCTCCAGGGGTGAGAAGGTCTTTACGTTCTCTTCCAAATGATCCATGCGGTTCATGCCACTGAGGGTGGTTAGGATATTGGGATAAGAGCCCACCCAACGGAAGGCCCAGCGGGCCGTGCTGTCGTCGGGGTGGACGGCCTTCAACTGATCCGTCAGTTCCTGCGCCATACGTCCGAAGGCACCACCACGCAGGGGTTCCATCACGACATTCTGAATACCCAGTTTCTCACATTTATTATAGAGGTACTCTGCATCGGCATCCGCCCGTCTGCCGCCACGCATCGAGGCGTGTGTCCAGTCGAGGAAGTTCATCTGGATCTGTACGAAATCCCAATGGTACTCATCGTTGTGGTCGAGCAGCCAGTCGAAGTCACGTACATCACCGTGATAGGAGAATCCCAAGTGCTTGATACGTCCTGCCTCGCGCTCTTTCAACAGGAACTCCAATACCCCATTGTCGAGGAAACGACCTTTCAGCGAGTCCATGCCCCCACCGATGCTGTGCAACAGATAGTAGTCGATATGGTCCACCTTCAACCGCTCAAACGACTGTTCGTACATCAGTTTCGACTCATCGAACGCCCAGAGGCGACGGTTCTGGCTCGACATCTTCGTTGCCACGTAGTATTTCTCCCTCGGGTGCCGCGAAAGGGCATTGCCCATCAGCACCTCCGACTGTCCGCCCATATACATCGGGGCGGTGTCGTAGTAGTTCACGCCATGCTCGATGGCATAGTCAACGAGTTCGTTCACCTGTTCCTGATTGTTGGGCAGACGCATCATGCCGAAGCCTAACAATGAAATCTGTTCGCCTGAGCCGTGCTGCACACGGTAGGTCATGCGGTTCTCAACGGCTTTCTTGTCTTTTTGTGCCAGTGCGTTCAGTGGCTCCATCGCCATCAGGGCCATCGCAGAACCTGTGCCGATGCCGAGTCTGCGAAGGAACTCGCGGCGCCCCATGCTTCTTTGATTATGATTCTCCATATCCTTCTATTTATGATTGTTGATGCGGCAAAATTAAGGATATTTTTTCAAATTTGCAAGAAAAATGGATGTATTTCTGTTTTTTTTCATAAAAAGTTCGTATCTTTGTGCAGTCAAACAAAGACAAGACGAATCATGAAGAAAAGATTATTATTGCTGTTGCCCCTCTTGTGTGTGGCAATAGGCATGGCCGCACAGAGTCCGATGCGGTTGCAAGTAGGTGAGACAGAAGTGAGTGTGGAGTTCTATACGTCCTCGATTGTCAGGGTGACGAAGAGCCCTGTGGGGAGTACGTTTACAGGTGGAAATCTGGTGGTGACCGCTCAGCCAGAGGCTGTGGCGGTTAGCAGGAACGGTAGTTCGCTCTCCAGCAAGACCCTCACAGTGAAGGTGGATCCGAAGACGGGTGCCCTCACTTTTTCCGCCAAGGGAAAGGTGCTGCTCCGTGAGAAGAAACTTGCTCTGACTCCCATCACAACGGGTAACGATGCAGGTAGGTATCAGGTGCAGCAGGTCTTCACCCTCGACAAGGATGAGGCCATCTATGGCCTGGGTACTATCCAGAACGGCAAGATGAACCGTCGTGGTGAGCACAAGCGGATGGAGCAGTCGAATCTCGAGGACTTCCAGAATGTGTTGCAGAGCATCAAGGGCTGGGGCCTCTATTGGGATAATTATTCGCCAACGCAGTTTGACGACGATGCCAACGGGATGTCGTTCACCTCCGAGGTGGGCGAGGGGGTGGACTATTACTTCATGTATGGCGGCTCTGCCGACGGGGTCATCGCCCAGATGCGTCACCTGACAGGCGATGTGCCTATGTTCCCTCTCTGGACATACGGCTACTGGCAGTCGAAGGAGCGTTATAAGACCGCTCGTGAGACGGAAAGCATCGTCGATAAGTACCGTGAGTTGCAGGTGCCTCTCGATGGCATCATCCAGGACTGGCAGTACTGGGGCTCGAACTACCTGTGGAATGCGATGGACTTCCTTTCTGAGGATTTTTCCAATGGTGAACAGATGATCAAGAACGTGCACCAGAAGCACGCCCACTTCATGATCTCCATCTGGGCCAGTTTCGGACCACAGACCCAGCAGTTCCGTGAACTCAACGAAAAGGGTCTGTTGATGCCTTTCGAAACCTGGCCCCAGAGCGGTATCTCCTATATCTGGCCGCCACGCAGGGATTACCCCTCAGGCGTGAAGGTCTACGATGCTTTCAGTCCTGTGGCTCGTGATATCTACTGGAAGCACCTGAAACGCCTCTACGACTACGGTACGGATGCGTGGTGGATGGACTCTACCGATCCGGATTTCTTCGATCCCCGTGAGTCGGACTACCAGCATAAGGTCTATGGTGGTACCTGGCGCTCGCAGCGTAATGCCTTCCCCTTGGAAACGGTGCGTGGCATCTACCAGTCTCAGCGCAAGGATTATCCGAACGCCACTAAGCGTGTCTTCATCATGACACGTTCCTCTTACGCTGGTCAGCAGCATTACGGCTCAAACATGTGGAGTGGTGACGTGAACTCGTCGTGGGACATGCTGCGCAAGCAGGTGCCTGCCGGACTGAGTTTCTCATTGACAGGCAATCCCAACTTCAATACCGACATCGGTGGCTTCTTCTGCAGTTCCTATAACACCCGTGGGGCTGGCTCCGCCCCGAAGAATCCGCAGTTCCAGGAACTCTACGTGCGCTGGATGCAGTACGGCCTGTTCTGTCCCGTCTTCCGCAGCCACGGTGCCGATGCACCCCGAGAGATCTGGCAGTTCGGACAGAAGGGCGAGCCCGTCTATGATGCCATCGAAAAGATGATCCGTCTGCGCTACCGCCTTATACCTTATTTATATAGTACCGCCTGGCAGGTGACCTCTAACAACGACAGTTATCTGCGTCCCCTTTTCAGTGACTTCGCTGCTGACCGCAAGGTGTGGGACATGACGGACGAGTTTATGTTTGGTCGCAGCATCCTCGCTGCTCCTATCGTCGATCCGCAATATACGGAGGAAAAAGTGATCCGCACCAATGCGATGACAGGGTGGGATAGGAATGAAGTGAAAAGTGATGGAGTGAAAAGTGAAAAGTTGGATTGGATGGCTACGAAGACGGCCACGAAGTATCTGCCGAAGGGGACTCTCTGGTATGACTTCTGGACGAACCAGACCTATAAGGGCGGACAGGACGTGACGCTGCAGACCACCCTCGACCGCGTGCCGATGTTCGTCCGTGCAGGCAGTATCCTGCCTCTCGGCCCTGAGATGCAGTATGTGGGCGAGAAGGCGTGGGATAATTTGGAAATTCGCATCTACCCAGGTGCTGATGGTACGTTCACCCTCTATGAGGACGAGGGCGACAGTTACAACTACGAGAAAGGTATCTACAGCACCATCGCCTTCCGTTGGAACAATGCCAAGAAGACGCTCATCATCGGTGCTCGCCAGGGTAACTATCCTGGCATGCTCACGTCGAGGACATTCACCGTGGTTTGGCCTGATGGCACCACGAAACAGATCAACTATCAAGGACAGGAAATCATAATCAACAAATAAATATGAAGAAACTATTCATCACATTCGCCGTCTGTCTGACAGCATTATCAGCAACGGCACAGCAGCACAAGTTATGGTACGACAAGCCCGCCAGTCAGTGGCTGGAGGCCTTGCCCGTGGGCAACTCCACCCTCGGAGCGATGGTCTATGGCGGGACGGATACCGAGGAGATCCAACTGAATGAGGAGACGTTCTGGAGCGGTTCGCCCCACAATAACAACAGTCCCGAGGCGAAGGCCTACCTGCCTCGTGTGCGACAACTGATCTACGATGGCAAGGAGAACGAGGCGCATGCCCTCATCGACAAGTACTTTTTTAAGGGCCCTCACGGCATGAAATACCTGCCCTTGGGTTCCTTGAAACTGAAACTGGAACACAAGGATGTCAGCGACTATCATCGTGAACTGGATTTAAGCACTGCTCTTGCCACCACTTCTTATAAAAGTGATGGTGTGAAGTACGAGCGTACCGTCTTTGCCTCGCAGACGGATAGTGTCATCATCATCCAGTTGAAGGCCAGCAAGAAAGGTGAATTGGAGTTTGACATGAGTTTCACGACACCGTTGCAGGCACAGGTGTTTACCGTTTCTTCCCACGAGGGTATCAAGGGTACCGTCAACGAACTGGCTGCCATTGTCGATGGTGTTGACCACGAAGGCATCAAGGCGGGTCTGAAGGCCGAGTGCCGTATCCTGGTGCAGGCAGATGGTGAGGTGAAGCGCAATTTGGAGTCGATAGAGGTGGATGATGCCACTACTGCTACCATCTATATCTCTGCCGCCACCAACTTCGTGAACTACCACGATATCAACGGCAATCCTGTGAAGAAGAACAACGAGCGTCTGGCCTCGGCCTTTGCGAAGCCTTACAAGCAACTGCTGAAATCGCATATCCAGAAATACCAAGCGCAGTATAATCGCGTCAGCCTTAGCCTAGGCAATCCTAGGACTCCTAGGAATGCCTATTCCCTTCCCACAGACCAGCGCCTCGCTGCCTTTGAGAAGGATCCCACCGACCTCGATATGGTGTCGCTCATGATGCAATATGGCCGTTATCTGCTGATTTCAAGTTCTCAGCCTGGTGGACAGCCTGCCAATCTGCAAGGTATCTGGAATGCACAGGTGAATGCTCCCTGGGATGCGAAGTACACCATCAATATCAATGCTGAGATGAACTACTGGCCTGCCCTCGTGGGTAATATCGCGGAGACGCAGCAACCGCTCTTCTCGATGATTCGCGACCTGAGTGAGACGGGTGCCACGACGGCGCAGGAGATGTATGGATGTAAGGGTTGGGTGGCTCATCACAATACCGACCTCTTCCGCGTGTCGGGTCCCATCGACGGTACGACCTGGGGCATGTTCCCAACGGGTGGTGCCTGGCTCACGACCCATCTCTGGCAGCACTACCTCTATACAGGCGACAAGAACTTCTTGGCCCAATACTACGATGTGATGAAGGGTGCTGCCGACTTCTTAGTGGACTACTTACAGACCTATCCCGCGAATGGTGAGGTGAAGAATGCCGCCGGTTGGCTGGTGTCTG
>Ga0247610_10005180_pt1 | contig 13771 bp, 9 predicted proteins | sample 174DNAGHGhighgp2_FD_193483 | JGI IMG/M metagenome (GOLD analysis project Ga0247610, IMG submission 193483) | Sheep rumen microbial communities from Palmerston North, Manawatu-Wanganui, New Zealand - 1742 DNA GHGhigh gp2 | ecosystem: Host-associated > Mammals > Digestive system > Stomach > Rumen ...
ATGGATTAACAAGAACAAAAAATCAGAAAAAGTACTAGGCTCGGCTTTGCCGCTTATATGAGCGCAGCGAGTCTTAAGAATCGTGCGGATTTTTATTTTATTCTATAAAATATTCCCGAAATTCTTTGTTTTCTGATTTTTTTGCCTTATCTTTGCAAAAGATAAAAACCAAAACAGAAAACATGGCTAAAAAGAAAGAGAATACAACCTCGATAGGATTTGAGGATGCAATATGGCGGGCGGCGGATAAGCTGCGCGGCAATCTGAACGCTTCGGAATATGAAGGCGTGGTGCTTGGATTGATCTTCCTGAAATATATCAGCGACAAGTTTGAAGCGAAATTTCAGGAACTGTCGGAAGACGAATATGCTGATGTGGAGGATAAAGACGAGTATGAGGCAGATGGTGTGTTCTTTGTGCCTCAGGATGCCCGTTGGCAGGTGATTTCACAAGCAGCACACACCCCCGAGATCGGCAAGGTGATCGACGATGCTCTGCAGGCCATTGAGCGTGAGAACCCCAAACTGAAAGGCGTGTTGCCAGGCAACTATGCCCGTCCTGAGTTGGATAAGCGCCGTCTGGGTGAAGTGGTCGATCTCTTTACGAATATCCACATGCTGGCATCCGGCGACGAGAAAGATCTGTTAGGACGCGTGTATGAATACTGTCTGCAGAAGTTCGCCTCGATGGAAGGTAAGAACGCTGGCGAATTCTATACGCCCAGCTGTATTGTGCGTACCATTGTCGAAATCCTGCAGCCTTATCAGGGACGAGTCTATGATCCCTGCTGTGGTTCTGGCGGTATGTTTGTGCAGAGCGCCAAGTTTATTTATAACCACCAGAAGGATATTAATAGCATCAGCGTTTACGGACAGGAGGCCAACCCCTCTACTTGGAAGATGGCCCACATGAACGTAGCCATTCGAGGATTGGAGGCCAATCTGGGACAGTCGTATGCCGACACTTTCTTCAATGACCAGCATCCCACGCTGAAGGCCGACTTCATCATGGCCAATCCGCCCTTTAACCTCAGTGATTGGGGTGCGGACAAATTGGAGAAAGATGCCCGTTGGAAATTCGGATTGCCACCAGCTGGCAACGCCAACTTTGCGTGGATGCAGCACATGATCTTTCATCTCTCGCCCGTAGGCCGCATCGGTTTAGTGCTGGCCAATGGTGCCCTGAGCAGTCAGACGGGTGGCGAGGGTGATATCCGCCAGAAGATAGTTGAAGCCGATTTGGTAGAAGGCATCATTGCCCTGCCTTCGCAGCTGTTCTATAGCACGGGCATTCCTGTGTCGCTCTGGTTCCTCTCTCGTCATAAGGAGCAGCCGGGCAAGACGCTCTTCATCGATGCCCGCAACATGGGTACGATGGTGACGCGAGCCGTTCGTGAACTGATGCAGGAAGACATCAGTAAGATTGCCCAGACATTCGACAGTTATCGTCAGGGTACGCTTGAAGACGAAGCAGGCTATTGTGCCGTAAAGACGCTCGAAGACATCAGGGCTCAGGACTTTATCCTCACCCCAGGCCGTTATGTGGGCATTGCGGAACAAGAGGATGATGGCGAGCCCTTCGCAGACAAGATGAATCGCCTGACCTCAGAGTTGAGCGGCCTCTTTGCCGAAAGCCATCGTCTGGAGGAAGAAATCAAGAAGCAATTAGGTAGTATTGGTTTTAATATCAATTGATTTATGAAACAATTAATCCTAGCATTTTTATTGTTTGTTCCCCTGATTGGTCATTGCCAGACAAAGCAGGAGAAGTACTACATTTATAATATCGTGTCATTCGAAGGTGATTTCACGAAAGAAGATTTTAAAGTCTTTTATGATGATGGAAAAGAAGTGAAGCGACTCCGTAATGATAAAGACACCAAAATGAGGTTCAGCACTCCTGCAGGCGCACTCATGTATTTTATATCGCAAGGCTGGGAAATGTATCTAAATGGTGCAACATCTAAAGGTGCATCATATAACGGCACAGGTTCTTCTTCAACCAGTTCCTATTGGATTTTACGCAAACCCTGCACCAAAGAAGAATTTGAGAAGGCAGTCAATGAGGCTGTAAAGAAGTAATCATTATAAAAAATATGAGCGAGTTATTTGCATCTATAAAGGCCTTTTTAGAGAAGGTAAATCTCATTACCTTTCTATTATCCGTAGCTTTTGCTATACTGATCTACCAAATAGTTTCAAAGGAAATTCTTTGGGCTATATTTGCATTTTGCGTGTCTTACGCTCTATTTACAGGTGTTCAGAAATTGTTCAATAATTATTGGGAAAACGTTAGAATAGATGAGCAACAAAAAGCAAAGGAAGAAGGGTTAAGGATAAAGCAACAAGAAGAAGAGGCTAAAAGACAAGATGCCAAGGATTATAGAGACGCTCATCTTCGCACTCTTTACGACTCATTACCAGACGATGTAAAAGAAGGGCTCATTCTTCTATATCAACTACCACAACCCGATGGTGGGTATTTAAACTCTAGAATAATAAAGGATGGTATAGAGAATGTCGAAAAAATAACGAATGCATATCATCAAGTCAGAATCTTCTTGAATCTTGAGAATATTATTCAAGTAACTAATAGTATAAAATCTACGATTGTTACAATAGCCCCAGACTTCTTAGAGGTATTAAAGGAGAAAGCAGAAAGATAGAGTATGGAAGAGTGGAAAGAATATAGACTTGGGGATTTTATGGAGTTTAATCCTAAAATCAAACTTGCAAAAGATACTCTGGCAAGAAAGATTACTATGGATCAACTTATTCCTCATTGTAGAGATATCCATTCATGGACATATGAACCATATTCTGGAGGAGCCAAATTTGAGAATGGTGACACCATAATGGCCCGAATAACCCCATGTCTTGAAAATGGTAAACATGCATATATTTCATGTTTAGAGAAAGATGAAGTAGCATATGGTTCAACAGAATATATTGTTATAAGAGGAAGAAAAGGTATAAGCGATAATGCATTTGTATATTATCTCTCTCATTATCCTATCTTTAAGAATGCGGCTATAAAGTCAATGGTAGGTACATCAGGAAGACAAAGAGCTCAGGTAGATGTCCTTGAAAATATGACGATGGCTTTACCTTCTCTGCCAGAACAAAAGAAGATTGCATCTATTTTTTCCTCTCTGGATGATAAAATCGAGGTGAATAGACGGATAAATGACAATTTAGAGCAGCAAGCGAAGGCTTTGTTTAAGTCTTGGTTTGTGGATTTTGAACCATTCAAAGATCAGCCTTTCGTAGAGTCAGAACTTGGTTTGATTCCGCAAGGATGGAGAGTGGGTACGTTATTCGATGTAGCAGAAATCCTTGATAAGTATAGAAAACCATTATCAGGTAAGGATAGAGAATCTATGGAAAAAATCTATCCTTACTATGGGGCAACGTCATGTATGGATTACGTTGATAATTATATATTTGATGGAATCTATACCCTTATAGGTGAAGATGGAAGCGTTGTAAAGGAAGACGGCTTGCCATATATGCAATATGTATGGGGAAGACTTTGGGTAAATAATCATGCTCATATTTTGCAAGGTAAGAATGGATTTAGCACAGAAATGCTTCATGTGATGTTGTCGATCACAAATATCCAACACCTTGTAACAGGAGCTGTTCAAGCAAAGTTAAGCCAAACAAATATGCAGAAGATACTTGTGCCAATCCCACCAATAGATATTTTGGATAAAATAAGACCTCTAATTGATGAATTATATGAGATAAAAAGAAATAAAGAAGAAGAATCCCACCGTCTTGCTGAGTTGTGTGATTCCCTTCTCCCTCGCTTAATGTCTGGAGAACTTAAAGTAAATGAAATAGAAATCTAACAATAATTATTTGAATATGAATGACTGGAAAATAATTTGGAATAGTTTTTGTGACGAGGTCGCTACCAGCGTCCAGAAGAATAATTACGAGAAGATTTTCGAAGAGGATATTGCTCGTGAACTCTTCAGAGCATTAGATTGGTATCGCTTGAATAAAGGTTTGATAGAGCAATATCCTATCAAGTTCGCAACTGCAACACATAGAGCAGACTTTGCCCTTTTTGCACCAGGTAAGGACACTCCTGAAATCATTGTAGAGTTGAAACGTCCCAAGAAAAAGAAGGAAGAAAAGGATGCGAATCAGTTGATAGATTACATGAGACAGGAATCGTGCAGTTATGGTATTCTGTTATTAGGCACAAAACTCGAAATCTATTATATTGACTATAGCACGCCCAAGCACGAGGCGACGATGGTAGAAACCATCAAGTATCAGCATGACAACGATGCAGCCCGTCAGTTTATGGAGGTTCTTTATCGCGGAGAATATTCGCCAGCCAAGCTGTTGGAATATTGCCATAAGAGGGTGAAAATCAACAAGACGGTGGAGTATTGGTGCTCGCCTGATGGCAAAACAGAAATAATGGATATGATTCTTGAACGCAGCGAATTACCTGATCATCTGCTTGAAACGCTTCGTTCTACTCTGCTTGTTGAAGTGAAACGCATTGACGGGCTGAATCCAGTCGCAGCCCCAACAATTGATATCCCTTCGACCCCCAAGTTAAACAATAGCACCACCAGGCCTCAGAAGGTTTGGATGATACCTGCTAGCCCCAAGTTCTTTGATCATAGAGCAAGCTTTGATGAATTAGGGAAGATCTATTGGAAACAGTACTTTAAATTCCAGAAGGGTGATATAGGCTATATTTATTATACAGCACCTTTCAAGTGTGTGATATTTAAGTTTGAAGTCATTGACAATGATGTAACCTACTGTCCCGAATACGAAAAAGAAAAGAAATTCTACAAGAACGTAGAAGATTACGATAAAGCTGTTGAGCACAACCGTTTCTTCGTTATTAAGAGGATCGGCGAACACACCAGCAAGAAGCTTACATTGGAGAATATGATGAAGCATGGTCTGAAATGGGCACCCCAAGGTGCTCTAAACCTTTCAGATGAGAGCTTCGAAGAGTTGCTTAAGTATATCGAGAAGAATTTCTAAAAGCCTAAAAAAATGAGCATTTGGATAGTTAGAGCAAACCCGTCACAATTTAGAATTCACGATTTTATTCGTGATTATGGATTTGTGGAATATCGTCAAACTATCAAAAAAATGAAAGAAGGCGATATCGTGTATTTATACATTACGGGAGATGATAAGCGCGTGGAATATAAAATGGTAGTTGAAAGGGCGAATATTCCTCTTAGCGAAGCATTTGATGATAGTTCCTATTCCCTTGAAAATCCTCCAAGTGGAAATGATTTGGATTATTGTATTCGTTACAAGAAGATTGCTAGAGTTGAAACTGATGAATTATGTTATAAGAAACTGGTGGAGCATGGTTTTAATTATACGATGCAGTCAGATAGGCCTGTGAATGAAGAAACGGAGGCTTACATAGAGAGTGTTTTTAAAAAGAAAACGATATCAAAAAATAGAGAATGGGCAATGAAAGCCATTCCTGTGTTAGTCCGATGGGCGCAAGCTACATGGGATCAGCCTCATTACTATTCACAATTAAAAATAGCGATAGGACATAACACAAATCGACTAGGAGGCGTAATGGGTAGAGTCCATGACATCATAAAAGAATTGGGTGAAAGAACTGGGGAGAAAATACCGACCTTAAATGGATTGGTTCAAGATAAATCAACAGGATTGCCTAATGATGGATTTGTAATTGTAATAGACGATTATAAAAAAGAAATGCCCAATGACTTAAAACGTTCTATTGTAAGAGTTTGCAACGAAAAAGCCCATCAGTATGATTGGTCATGGGTGCTAAAGGAATTAGGGTTAGAACCTGCAAAAGTTATATCTGAAGAAAAACTCTCAAAATTAAAAGTGAGTGCCTATGGTAGAGGAGGAGAAGGTGAGGAGCATAAAGCTCTGAAAGAATACATACATAATCATCCAGAAAGTATAGGAATCAAGGGTATCAAATTTTCAGAAACAGAACATGATCTCTTGTCTGGAGATAGGCTGGATGTATTCTTTGATTGTAAAAGCATACATTATGCCATTGAGGTCAAACCTAAAACTTCGCCAGAAGATGATATTATTAGAGGTGTATTCCAGTGTGTAAAGTACAAAGCAGTGATGGATGCGATGCGAGTGGCAGATAATGGCAAATATGAGAATAAAACTCTTCTTGTTTTGGGCGGAGAAATGCCGGATTCTGCAAGACAGATGGCTAATGACCTGAATATTCAATACATAGAGTGTTTCCCCTTAAAATAAAGAAGATTATGTCTATATATAAGCCAGATAAGCCCCAAACACTCATAAGATCCTTCTATCAGAATTTCAGGAAAGGATTTAATGAGGAGTCGAGAAAGAATGATGCATTTATCAAGTGTTTCACGCCTCATCCATATGGTTCTACAAGATCTTATCAAGATTACCATATTGGCGAACCATTTCATGTGGTTGTTGGAATAAACTTTCGTAGACATGAGATTAGAGTGGGGGCCTATTTCTTTGACATAAAGGCTTATGACAGCTATTATAAAGAAAGGAGCACTATTGAGAACAAAATCGGAAAGAGATTAAAATGGTCCAGGCATCAAACGAAAGGAAGTGCATTTCTATATGCTACAACTGATTTTGATGAAAACCATGGATGGTCAGACGCCTTCGAAGTTGCGATAGAAAACATGTTGTTGATAAATAATACATTTAGACCTGAGCATTGACAAGAACATCTTAATGTTAATATAATATGGTAATAAACTGCTATCATGATCTCTATAAGGAGGATTCTACTCTTCGCTCTTACCAAGACAAGGCGAAGAAAGAGATATTTGAATCCTGGGATGAGGTAGACAATGTGATGTTCCAAATGCCAACGGGTACAGGAAAAACACGTTTGTTTACTTCTATCATCAGAGATATTAATGATTATAGTAAGCTACGCAGAGAGCCTGTAAAAATTCTGATTATTGCACATAGGACTGAACTTATTGATCAGATAGATGAAAGTCTTACGAAATATTGCGTACCCCATAATGTAATAGCAGGGGGTAGGGACAGGAACTATAAATTTCCTGTGAATGTAGCATCAATACAAACAATCACCCATCCTAACAATCTGAATGAAGCAAAGAAATTAGATATTCAGTTTATTATCATTGATGAGGCTCATCATGCCCTAGCTGCAACTTATAAGAAACTGTGGAAATTATATCCCGAATCCAAAAAGCTTGGTGTGACTGCTACGCCTTGGCGAATGAATCATCAGAGTTTCTTGGACCTCTTCGATAAGCTTGTTTTATCAATGCCTATCAAAGACTTCATCAAACAGGGATTTCTGGCTCCTTATAAATATTTCTCTCTTCGAAGCAATAGCGATATTCAAAGAACTATCGATGATATAGAATTGGATAAGTTTGGAGAATATAAAGAGTCTTCAATGGAGGAAAAGATGGATATAGGATCTATACGTGCTCAATTGTTAGATTCTTATTTGTCATTGGCAGAGGGAAAGAAAGGCATAATTTATGCTATTAACATAGTTCACGCCCAACATATCTGCGAAGAATATAAGAATGCTGGATATATTGCTGTAAGTATTGACAGTAAGACTCCTGCAGCAGAGAGAAAAGATCTGGTAAATAAGTTTAAGAAAGGATTAATAGACATTATAGTCAACGTTGACATCTTCTCAGAAGGATTCGACTGTCCGGATATAGAATTTATTCAATTGGCTAGACCAACTCGTTCACTTGTAAAATACCTACAGCAAGTGGGAAGAGGATTGAGGCCGACAGAGAATAAGGAGGAATGTATTATATTAGACAATGTAGGTATGTATTCCAGGTTTGGGCTACCAAATGCCAGAAGACATTGGAAACAGCATTTCTTGGGAAGAAAGGTTGATGAAGAACCTCAGAAAGTCGTATCAAAGGGAACCGGTAGATCTAGATTTGTAGACCTTTCAGAGGGTACTGAGGATATGGAGTTAATTCAAGACATTAACGAGGAACAGGCGGATATATTGATGCCTGAAGAGTCTAATGTCACCACTTCTTCTGCACTTGATGACTTCTTCCCGATCTTTGGAGTCACACTTGGAAAAACTACATGTGACGAGGCATATAAATTGGGATATGTAGAAGCGATAGATGAAGATACGGGAGAAATTTATTTAGATATTGAAAACGTCCATTTTTTGAATTTTAATGATAAAGGAATACCTACAGATATCTATTGGGAAAAAGATTATCGAGATTTTCCGGATTCATGGAAATCCAAGGGCTTCTCATGGGATAATTCATATGATAAGTGGTTAGATACATTTCAGCGCTTAGGATATAGGATCGATAATCAGCGGCCAGAAAGATTTATGTATAATGGTAGTATAAATCTGGATTATTCTTTTGATGCTATATCACCAGATGGAACTCTAGCATTTTACATGAAATTTGATTCTGTGGAAGTTGGCTCATTACCCAATTCGTTATCTTATATAGATGTGCATTATTATAAAGTACCAATAGATAGTTGGGATGTTCCTGAGGAAGAAAATGAGGAGGAAGAAGCATATAGTCCTATTCGAACTTTAGAGTATTTTCATTTTGTATGCGACAATTTTATATTCTTTTTAAAACAAAGCAAGAAGATATATGAAGCTTATATACAAGATGATACGTACTTTATCATTAGCGAACTGATGTTAGACAGAAGAGATCAATGTTTTCGTCGTATAAGAGTTGGTAAAATTCCAAGCGATTCATGGATGTTCTGGCAGATGTTGCGGGAGAAGGTTGATAATTTAAAGTCGATAGTTCACTATGGAGCTAATTATACACTTTTCCACTATAAAGTATTGTCTAAAGAAAACACGATTAAAGACAAATACTTTGACTATAAAGGAAGGGAAATAGATGATCCAAATACCGTTAAAGCAAAATATGATCAAGCTGCTTCTGATGGAATAGTAAATGATTATATAGACGTCCCAGTTTCTAAAGCTTCTTTTAAGATTACCTATGATGATAAGGTTTTTACCATTCTCAGAACTCTTAAAGGAGTAACAAAGCCAATTGCAAAAATACTGGCTAGTTCGAATTTTGGACAGTCGTATTATTCAGACTTGGCGTTTGAGAATCTGGAAAGGATGAATAATGGATTACCAGAATTAAAGCGTCATCATTCTGAAAGATTATCTGTTATAAGGAGTGATGATAATTCATTTACGGTTAAGAAATACGAAAAGGGTAAAGGATATCTATTAAAGTATGATTTAAAAGGAAAACTGTTGCATACAGGTACTCTTGCGGTAGCGCCTACAGATGATAAAGTTAATCTGCCAGAAAGAGATATTGCCAAGTTAAAGCATGTATTTGATAGTAAAGCAACCAGTTATAAATATTTCTGGTTCTTGTCTATATTACAGATATATAAAGAGAATCAAACAACATCTATACCATATAGACAAATCTTAGTCAGAATGGTTTCTAATGCTTGGAAATATGTGTTTATTGAAAATGGTAGATTCTCACAATCTGATCAATTACCTATATACCTAAAGGATATCCAAGTAAAAACAAAACTGTCCAGGAAGGCAAAAGAATCGGAAGTCGAAACAAAGGTGAATAAAGAATTTCATGCCATGAGATTTGAGTCATTATTGACTCCATTATTGAAGAATGTTCCTTATCGATTCCTTTCTCCATGGATTCCGTTTACCAGTAATGAAGATGTGATAGAGAAATCATATGATCCTGATACGAGATGTCTGTATGAAATATACAAAGACCATATTACTATTAATGATTTATGGTCAGGATATCTTATGGACCACTATGAGGAGATTATACTGCTTATAGAAACTGGGTTAAAAACCTATCTGAAATTATTTCGAACATTTAGAGAGTCTGAAGTAATTTACGAAGAAAGATTTCCTTCGTTTAATCAGCTCCTAAAGGAAATGCATAGGAAAAGGAATTTAGAGGCGGTCAAGCTCTTTTATATCAAGTATAATTTGCCTCTTTCACGTAAATTGACTCCTAATGATATATTGGATAGAATTCCTGAGTCGAATTATACAATCGATAAGGATGGACATAAGCATATCGATGTCGGTAAAGGCCAGTGGTCACTTAAAACATTAGATAAACTGTTGTCAAAATGATCAGTTATCATTTCTGGTGTCTACCAATTAATTGCGTAAATATTTGGAGGATACGAAGAAATGCACTATCTTTGCAAACAAGAAACTACATATCTAAAATATGAGCAAGAATCCCGTTGACGAGAACTTCTACGAGCAGACGCTGATAGAACTGTTTCAGCAGATGGGCTATCAGTATGAGTATGGTCCGGATGTGGAGCGTGACTATAGAGACCCGTTCTATGCCGAGGATCTGAAGAAAGGACTGCGCAGGATGAACCCCATGATGAGTGAGGATGTGCTGGAGGAAGCCTTCCGACTGGTGACCCATGTGAATGAGGGAACGCTGGAGCAGCGCAACGAGCAGCTGATGGACTATATCCAGAGTGGCGTGGAGGTGAAGTATTCCGAAGACGGGCGTTCGAAGACAGCTCTGGTAAGGTTGGTGAATTTTGCTGAGCCTTATCAGAATGACTTCAAAGTGGTGAATCAGTGGAGTGTGATTGAGCATGAGAAGATTCGCTGCGATATGGTGGTGTTTGTCAACGGTCTGCCTATGGTGGTGATAGAACTGAAATCACCATCGAATGATGGGGTAGAAGAGGATGATGCCTACACCCAGATCAAACAATATCAGCAGAAATGTCCGAGCCTGTTTGTGTATAATGCCTTCAGCGTGACGAGCGATATGCTGCTGACGAAGGCTGGCACCATCACCGCCAAAGAGAATCGCTTTATGGAATGGAAAAGCATTGACGGAGAGAGTGAGTCGAAAGAAGCGGCTGACTATCCGACCTTCTTCCACGGTATCTTTGAGAAAGCCAGGCTGATAGATATCCTGCAGAACTTTGAGTGCTTTGACCATAAAGACGGGCGTATGGCCAAGATTATGGCTGCCTATCACCAGTATTTTGCCGTGAACAAAGCTGTGACGCATACCCATACGGCTGTGGGTGGCGATGGTAAGATTGGCGTGTTCTGGCATACGCAAGGCTCAGGAAAGAGTCTGTCGATGGTGTTTTATGTGCATCGACTGATACAGGAATTCCCACAATGCACGATTGTGGTGGTGACGGATAGAAACGATCTGGACCAACAGTTGTATGAACAGTTTGCAGGTTGTCAGAAATTCCTGCGCCAGGAGCCACAGCGTGTGGGCTTTGACCTGAATGCGCAGGGAAAACTGACGAAGACTGCTGGGCGCGAAGATCTGGTAAGGAAGCTGAAGGATCTGCAGACAGGTGGCATCATCTTTACCACTATCCAGAAGTTTGAGGAAGGCACTGGGCTGCTCTCTGACAGACAGAACATCATCGTGATTACTGATGAGGCTCACCGTTCACAATATGGTGAAGAGCATTGGGATGTGAAGGCCGAGAAGATGAAGAAAGGCTATGCTTTGCTGATGCGTGAGGCTTTGCCTAATGCTTCGTTTATCGGATTCACAGGAACGCCTATCTCCCAGCGTGACAGAGACACGAAGGAGGTGTTTGGTGATTATATCGATGTCTACGATATGACGCAGGCTGTGGCCGATGGTGCCACGAAGCCCGTATATTACGAGAGTCGTGTGATCAATCTGAACCTGAACGAAGAGGCGCTGAAGAAACTCGATGAGGAGTTTGATCTCCTGGCAGAAGAAGGTGCCACAGAGGAGCAGATTGATAAGGTGCGCAGAGATAACAGTGGACTGAAAGAAATACTCTGTCATCCTGATACGATAGATAGTTTGTGTAAGGACATTGTGCAGCACTATGAGGAGAACCGCCAGTATGAACTGACAGGTAAGGCGATGATTGTGGCCTATAATAAGGAGGCTGCGGTGAAGATTTATCGCAAGTTGCTGGAGTTGCGTCCTCAGTGGATAGACAAGATGCATGTGGTGGCTAGTGCTGCCAATACGGATAATCCTGATTGGGCAGATGTGATTCAGCCCAAGAAGAATCGCGAATATGCGGCTCTGTTTAAGGAAGACAATTCGCCCATGAAGATAGCCATTGTGGTGGATATGTGGCTGACGGGATTTGATGTGCCCAGCCTCGCCACAATGTATGTCTACAAGCCCATGAAGGATCATAACCTGATGCAGGCCATTGCCCGTGTGAATCGTGTATTCCCTGAAAAGGAGGGAGGGCTGATTGTGGACTATGTAGGTATTGCTCAGGCATTGAAGCAAGCCATGCAGGATTATACCAGTCGTGATCGTCAGCAGTTTGGTGATCCGGATATTGCGAAGACTGCGAAGGTGAAGTTCCAGGAGAAACTGGAAATCTGTCGTGGACTGTTGTATGGTTTCGACTATTCAGGCTTCTATCTTGGCACAGATTCAGGACGCTCTATGCTGATCAGGGGCGGTTTGAACTTTATGCTGGCTCCGGAGAGAGAAGAAAAGCGGAAGGACTATATCAAGGAGAGTCAGTTGCTGCACAATGCATTGACGCTCTGTCGTTCGCTCATTCCTCAGAAAGAGAAACTCGAGGTGGCGTTTATGGATGCCGTAAGGGTGCTGCTCATCAGGTTTACGCAGAGTCATGGGCCTATCACCAGAAGGGATATCAACGAACGAATTGCCAGTCTGCTGGAGCAGAGCATCCAGAGCACGGGTGTGATCAAACTGACCACCGAAAGAGAATTTTCACTCTTCGATGAAGGCTTTATTCAGGAGCTGAAGAAGATGAAGGAAAAGAACCTTGCCGTGCAGCTGCTGGAACGTCTGGTGAAAGAACAGATCCGGAAATATGAGCGCACAAACATTGTGCAGAGTCTGAAGTTCAGCGAGATGATGAACAATGCCCTCTCGAACTATCTGAAAGGTATGCTCACCAATGAAGAGGTGATCGAAGAGCTGCTGAAGATGGCTGCTGAGATTAAGAAGACTGAGGAAGAGGGTAATGAACTGGGGTTGAACATAGAAGAGAAGGCCTTCTATGATGCCCTGACTTCGCCAGAAGGAATTAAGGAGGCCTACAGCAATGAGGAGTTTATTGCGCTGACGAAGGAACTGACAGAACAATTACGCAAGAACCGTACTATCGACTGGAATAAGAAAGAATCAGCCCGAGCTAAGATGCGTGTGCTGGTGAAGCGTCTGCTGAAGAAATACCATTATCCACCTGAGGGTCAAGAAGAGGCTTTGAAAACCGTGATGGCACAGTGTAACAAGTGGGCAGATGATGAGGATAATTATATCGAGAAAAAACTGGAGAGAATTGAAAACGATCAGGATGTTAGAAATCTTGTTTTCAATCGTCTGCAGATGAATACGGATGTCAGCGATATGGAATTGCAACGTGAGGTGATAGAGGCCTATGGAGAAAGATATCCTGATATGGCGCTCAACGATTGGCGACATATCATTGAGGATTATACCCCAATGATTCGCAATGCCAATCAGCGTAAGGCCAAGGAGATCGTCTTGGATCTGCAGAAGGCCGCAAGTCCGGAGAATGAAGATGAATAAAATAAAGGAAATAAATTATTCAATAGGTTAGTATTAATGAGTATTATTGCAGCATTAATAGTCACGGGGTAATAGTCACGGGGACAGATTCTGTCTTAATCTCCAAATAAAAGAGAAGAAAAATAGAACATATTAACAAACATTATCCGTTTGACATTTAAAAGCATAATTATCTTG
>Ga0247610_10005183_pt1 | contig 13769 bp, 12 predicted proteins | sample 174DNAGHGhighgp2_FD_193483 | JGI IMG/M metagenome (GOLD analysis project Ga0247610, IMG submission 193483) | Sheep rumen microbial communities from Palmerston North, Manawatu-Wanganui, New Zealand - 1742 DNA GHGhigh gp2 | ecosystem: Host-associated > Mammals > Digestive system > Stomach > Rumen...
GTCAGATGCTTTACAGTGAGAGGGAGAATATAGTAAAATATAGATCCATATGAAAAAAGGAGGGCGGGAAGATGCTCAACATCAAACAGGAAAAAGAAGGAGAAAAACTCACGATCGTTCTCGACGGAAGACTGGATACGACGAGCGCTCCGCAGCTGGAGGGCGAGCTGAAATCGGCGGTGGACGGGATCACTTCTCTGGTATTTGAGATCGGAGAACTGGCCTACATCTCATCCGCAGGACTTCGTGTACTGCTTTCCGCGCAGAAGGTGATGAACCGGCAGGGAGAGATGGTGATCCGCGGAGCCAATGAGGATGTGATGGAGATTTTTGAAGTGACGGGCTTTTCGGATATCCTGAATATCGAAAAGTAACGGCAGGAGACGAATGATCAAGACCATCATGCTGGCGGGATCGCTGGTCATCTTCATTTTCGGATGGATCATTGCATATCTGCTTCTGCGAAGTACAAAGGAAAAAGGTTTTTTCCGGCGCTTTCTGATCTGTGTTTATACGCCGCTGGCCTTATGGTCGGCGGTGTATTATATTGTCTGCATTGTATATGCCGGATACGGTCTGTCATGGATCTGGATGTGGCCGCTTCTGGCAGCTTTTTGCGCGCTGCGGGTCCGGATGCTGAAAGCGGAGCTGGACGGGAAGGCGCGTTTTCCTATTCCGAAAGCGCTTCGTATTGTGTACCGGACCTGTTTTGCTGCGGGACTTATCTTCTTCCTTTTTGTGGAGAGCAGGATCGTGAGTGCGATGACTGCGGATCCGCCGGCGGATCTGGACTATGTGATCGTTCTCGGTGCCGGCCTGATCGGCAGGGATCCGAAGAATCCGCTCCGTGTCCGGATCGAGCGGGCAGCGGAGTATCTCGGAGAAAATCCGGATACGATCCTCGTGGCTTCCGGCGGACAGGGTGAGGATGAAGAGATCAGCGAGGCGGAGTGCATCCGTGACCGGCTGGTGGAGATGTACGGGATCGATGCCGGAAGGATCCTTATGGAGGACCGGTCGAGAGACACGGAGCAGAATCTTCAGTACAGTCTGAAGATCATCGGGAATCCGGATGCTTCCGTCGGCATCATCACAAACAGTTTTCATGAATACCGCGCAGTGCGGATCGCGGAGCATGCCGGATACCGGAATGTTTATACGGTCCCCGCGACTACGCTGCTTCCCGTCGGGATCCATTATATGGTGCGGGAATTTTTCGGTGTGGTGGAGCTGATGATAAAGTACCGCTAAAGCATCACGGCGGGGCACAATGCAATTGGATCGATGTGCTTAGAGATGACAAAAAGCATCTGACAAATGATAAATGAAAAATATATGAAATAAAATGTAAAAAATACTTGACATATTGTAATGTGCGTGCTATTATTCTCTCAGAACGGGGAACGAACGAAAAAAACAGTCCCCGGCAAACACAGAAAGAGAGGATAAGAATATGAAAACCAACACGTATGCATGGATCGCAGGGATCATCGTCGGGATCATCATTGCGGTATTTGTGGTACTCCGTTTTATGAATAAGGACGGAGCGATTAAAACAAAATATGATGAGCGGCAGCTGAAAGCCAGAGGAAAGGCTTACAAATGGGGGATGTGGTCGATGGTGATCACACTGGTGGTCATGATGCTCTTTGAGATGGAAGGAGCTTTCATGAGCAGCCTCGGATTTATGTCTTACTTCATCCCGATCATTGTGGGGATCGTCGTTCAGGTCAGCTACAGCATCTTTACGGATGCATATGTCGGTCTGAATACCAATATGACACGCTATATCGTAATGATGATCGTAATTTCGGCATTTAATCTCTTTGTAGGCGTGATGGCGATCCTGCACGGACAGATGCTGACGGACGGAAAACTGGCCGGGGCATTCTCCAATCTCTGTGTCGGTCTCATGTTTATCGTGATCGCGATCGAGCTCATCATCAAAAAGATGATCGACGGCAGAGAGGAGCGTGATGCGGAATGAAGAATCTACGATTGAAGGCGGCAAGAGCCGGGCTGGATATGTCGCAGGACGATCTGGCGAAAAAAGTCGGGGTATCGCGGCAGACGATCAGTTCGGTGGAAAAGGGAGATTATAATCCGACCATCAATCTCTGTATCAGTATCTGCAAAGCGCTTGGGAAAACATTGGACGAACTGTTCTGGGAAGAGTGAAAAAAGCGGGGCGAAAGTCCCGCTTTTTCATTGTTCTGCGGTTGCACAGGGCGGTAGTTTATAGTATAATCATAAAAGTGTAGCCTTTGGAAATTGCATCAGTGTGTTGACCGGAAGTCGAAAACCAGAGGGGGAGAATGCGATGACGGATTTTAAGGCCGTAGTGGATCACCTGGGTGCGATGAGCTGTGTCGTTTCCGTGGAACGTCTGGAGGACGGACGCCGCGGGAAGTTCCGTATTGTTGCCGGAAATCAGGCGTACATCGATTCCATCGAAAAGCCGGCACCGGGAACAGAGATGCTTACGGACAAATTTACCCCGAATTCGGAATATACCGACTATCTGACCAGAGACCTGAACTTCGAGGATGCCTGCTACCGCGCGGCGGTCGAGAAGAAGTGTATCAACTCTTATGCTCATCCGGACCGTATGCCGGTCTGGTTCAATATGTCATTCCTGCCGGCCGGACCGGATGAAGGAAACTTAAGTTACTGCATCTACATGATGGAGATCAACTTTAAAGCGGATTCCAAGCGGATGTCCACGATCTCCGGAGATATTGCATCAGCCGTGCTGGAGACGAGTATCAAGCTGCGCGGAGCAGCGGATTTCCGTCTGGCGATGAAGGACGTGATCGTAGATATCCGGGAGATCTGTGACGCCGAGCATTGTTGTATCCTGCTGGTCAATGACATCGAGAGAGACTGCTCGGTGCTATGCGAAGCGTTTAGCGAAGGAACGAAACTGCTCCCGATGGAGCATTATGTGGATAAGGCCTTTTACGGGATCGCCAGTTCGTGGGAAGGCACGATCGCGGGCAGCAACTGCCTGATCGTGAAGGACGAGCAGGATATGGAAGTGGTAAAGGAGCGCAATCCGGTGTGGTATGAGTCCCTGGTCGGGGCCGGGGCAAAGAGTATCGTACTCTTCCCGCTCAAATCCCAGGAACAGCTGCTCGGTTATATCTGGGCGATCAACTTTAATGCCGAAAAAGCGGCTGAGATCAAAGAAACGCTTGAACTGGCGACTTTCATCCTCGGGTCCGAGCTGGGAAATTATCTGCTGGTCGACCGTCTGAAGATCTTAAGCTCGCGGGATATGCTGACCGGAGTTATGAACCGTAACGAAATGAACAACTTTGTCGACGGGATCAGCAGTGATACGGATGCCGGACCGGTTGGGATCATCTTTGCGGACTTAAACGGACTGAAGGAAGTCAACGATAAAGAGGGGCATGCGGCCGGGGATAAGCTGTTGAAGGATGCGGCTGAGGTCCTGCGCGAGAGTTTCCCGGAGCAGAATATCTATCGTGCGGGCGGCGATGAGTTCTCGGTGATCGTCAGCGGCACCTCGGAGGAACAGATCAGAAGTAAGATCGAAGAGATCCGGGAAAACTCGAAAAAATACGAAAAGGTTTCTTTTGCTCTCGGCGGGAGTGCGGTGAAAAAAACGGCAGATATCCGTGTTGCACTTCGTCAGGCGGATGAGCGTATGTATGAGGATAAGCGGAAATATTACGAAAGTCATGAAAAATACCGCTGATAAATTGCAGGATGCGGAACGGTAAAAAGAAAAGCAGTTCCATATGGGACCGGATCCTGCAGGTCGGGACGATCATCTTGCTCGGGGTCACCTTTGTGATCCTGGCGCATGCGATGTACGGCGACCGGATGGAGGGCGAGGCCCCGACCGGATCCTTTCAGGCAGAGGATTTTAATGAAGGCTGGCAGCTGATCGAAGGCGATGCAGTCCGGCCGGTCGAGGTTCCTTCCAGGATTGAACGCAGGGAAGGGGAAGAGATCGTTCTGGTCAACACGCTTCCGTCCGGTCTCGGTGACGGAATGAGTCTGATGATCCGCTCGTCCATGGAGGATGTCCTGATCTATGTGGACGGAAAACTCCGTGCGGATTATTCCTCGGAATCCATCGAGAATATGAGTTTCTATATTCCCAGTGCGTATGTGGTTGCAGAACTGAATTCGGAAGACTCCGGGAAGGAGATCGTTGTCCGGATCCGGGTAAAGACCAAGGGTGTCATTAACGGGATCCGCCTGAGCCACGGGAATAACGTCTGGTTTGAGGTCATCAAAAGCGGTCTTCCCGTCTGTTTTGTCGCTCATCTTGTACTGATCCTGGGACTGGTCCTGCTTGCTGCGGTACTGGTGCTCGGAAGATCCTACCGCGTGGCCGCTCCGAGACAGCTTTCCCTTTTGATGATCAATACGGCGGTTTGGGTCTTTTCCGAGTCGACGCTCCGTCAGCTCTTTTTCCGGAACCCTTCCCTGTCGCAGTATTTTTCCTATCTGACAGTGGAAATGATCGCGATATTTGCGATCGCATATTTTGATGAGGTGCAGCACAGGGTCTACCACAAGCGCTATCTGATCGTGGAGCTGGCCGCCTTTTTCCAGATCGTTCTGAATATCTTTATGCATTTTTCGGGGATCCTGCCGTTCTACCGTTCGCTGCCCATCTCCCATATCATCAGTGCTGTGGCGGCGATCGTTTCCATCGTAAGTATCATTACGGACTTCGTAAAAGGAAGAACAAAAGAATATAAGATCACGGCGATCGGGATCCTCTGTTTTGTCGGAATGTCACTGGTGGAACTGATCGGCTTCTATGTGAACCGATTCCATGTGTTCGGGACGAGCATCTGTATCGCGCTGATCCTGCTCATGGCGGCGACCGTTATCCAGACGATCTTTGACGAAGTCATGGCCGGCAGGGCGCGTCATGCGGCGCGCGCGCGGATGACGACGAATACGATCGAGACCATCGCAAGTGCGATCGATGCCCGGGACGAGGGGACGGGCGGACATTCGGACCGCGTCAGTCTCTACGCCGGGATCCTGGCAGAAGCCATGGCGGAAAAGTACCATCTGACACAGGAGGACATCCTGCGGATCCGGTATATCGGCCTTGTACATGATATCGGGAAGATCGGTATCGCGGAGAATGTTCTGAATAACCCGGGTAAGTTTACCGAAGAAGAGTTCGGCCTGATGAAAAAACATGTGGAGATCGGGTACGGTCTGATGAGCGCTATGGGAGAGAGCGTTCCGGGGATCCTGGACGGGATACGGTACCACCACGAACGTTATAACGGGAGCGGATATCCGGACGGCCTTTCCGGTGCAAATATCCCTCTGGTCGCACGCATTCTGGCTCTTGCAGACAGTTATGATGCGATGACTTCGAACCGCGTATATCGGAAGATCCTGACACAGGCAGAGGTTCGTGCAGAGATCCTTTCCTGCTCGGGGAAGCAGTTCGATCCCGCACTGGTCAAGATCTTTATCCGGCTGCTGGATGAAGGAAAACTGGATCCCGGGACTGCAGAAGGCCTGAATGTCGATCAAAACGGCATGACGCTGAAGTCAAAACTCCTGGAGGAACGCCTGCAGAAGGACCTGAAAGAAAACAGAGCCGTCGGGGAGCCTTCCCACGTAAGGATGCTCTGCTACTGTATGAAACTGATGGAACGCGGCGGGAAAGGCTACCGGGTCTTCTTTATGAACTGCGGGGATTCCGCGGAAGAAATGGAAATGTTACGCAGTGTCCTTCGGATGAAGATGACGGAACATGATATCAATCTGCAGTACACGGAAAATGAGAATCTGGTGGCGCTGTATGACTATTCCGGTGATCAGGTGGATCAGTTCCTGGAATCGGTCCGGGGCAAATGCCCTTCGATGCGTGCAGAGGAGTTATAGAAATTACGAAACTGCGGAAGGTTGCACCTTTTTGCAGGATATGGTATCTTTTCTCTGTATGAGGTAGGGGAATGAATGAAGATTATAAACTGATCGCTCTCTGTACATCGAGAGTGTATGATACCGAGATCCATTCTTTCATAGAGGTTTTTAATGAGCGTGTAAAAAACAGCGGTTACCGTCTGCTGGTTTTTGCGTTGAACGCGGATATGTACTGGAATGAGGATGCGCTTTCCGCGGAATGCGCTGTTTTTGATTATATTCCTTATCAGAGGGTTCACAGCGTGATCCTGATGGATGAAAAGATCAAGAGTCACCGTGTCGCCGAGGCGATCGTCAAGCGTGCCCGTGCGGCCGGAAAACCCGTGATCGTACTGGACGGAGCATATGAAGGCTGTTCCGATATCCGTTTTGATTTTGCCGGAGGCTTTGAAAGCGTTGTGCGGCACGTGCTGGAAGAACACGATGTGAAGCGTCCGCATTTCATGGCGGGGATCCGGGGAAATGTTTTCTCGGATGAGAGGCTTCGCGTTTTCCGGGAACAGATGGAAGCCCATGGATACGCGTTCGATGAATCTTGCTACAGTTACGGTGAATTCTGGGCAACTCCGGCCAGGGCCGCGACGCGGAAGCTCCTGGAACGGGAGGAACTGCCGGATGCGATCATCTGTGCCAACGACATCATGGCGATCAATGTCAGCGATGTACTTCAGGGAGCGGGGATCAAGGTGCCGGAGCAGGTGATCGTCACCGGCTTCGACGGATATGATGAAGTCTTTATGGTATCTCCCGCGATCACAACGGTGGACTGTGATCCGATGCAGATGGCGGAGTACTGCGCTCAGCTGTATCTGGAGCGGGACATTACTGCTATGGAACCGCAGGAGATCCGCGTGAAGCCGAAACTGATCGTGAACAAAAGCTGCGGCTGTCCGCATTTCGTCAATCCCAAGCGCAGGAGTACCCTCAGCCGCTTTAATAATGATTTCTACCGTTATCAGGATGATACGCGCCTCATGCACGATTCCATTACCGGGATGATCATGGCAAACACGGTCGGAGAGGCAGTTGCCTGCATCCATGAGAAATATACGGATACGATGTGCTGCGTGGTCGATCAGAACTGCTTCCGGACGGATCTGGACTTTTTCTCTGATATGACAAGGGCGGAAGGATATATGCTCTTTTATGATCCGGATTCCGACAATGAACATCCGGTTCCGTTCGACATCGGTGAGCTCCTGCCGAATGCCGGAAAACGGCTTGCCTCCGGATACCCGCTCCTGATCCAGGCCGTGGACTACATGAACAAGCCCCTTGGCTATGTCGTTTATTTCATTGACAGTTACGATATCACGGAGTACGGCTGCACGGCGGGGACGACCGAAATGATCAGTATGGGATTCGGCGGTCACATTACGGTGCGTTACCAGCAGTATCTGCGCGCCAGAGTAGAGGAGATGTACCGCATCGATGCGCTGACCGGACTGTATACCCGTCTCGCATTCCGCGAGGAGTTCGAAAAGATGAAGGATGCACCGGAGCGTCAGGGACAGCCGCTCCTCGTCGTGATGGCCGACCTGGACTATCTGAAAAAGATCAATGACGGGATCGGACATACGGCCGGGGACAAAGCGATCGCGGCGGTCGCGGATTCACTTCGATATGCCTGCCCGGAGGATGCACTCTGCGTGCGCTTCGGCGGCGATGAGATGATGGCTTTCATTCCGAACTGTACGGACAGGGACGGGATCTTTGAGAAGATCCGGGAGCGGATGGAGTTTTACAGCGAGCGGCTCGGCTTTACTGTTTCGGCCAGCTGCGGCGGCTATGAGACGGTGCTGAACCGGGATACGGATCTGAACCTGCTGATCCATGAGGCGGATGAAGAGATGTATCTGGTAAAACGCGCAAGAAAAGAAAAAAGATAACGGACGGAGTTTGATCCGTTTTGCGGGAAGAGGAAAGGACGAAATGGCCGGAAAATACCGCGGAGGCAATGTGGGGAGGATCCCCTTTATGGAATACAACGGGATCGAGGTTGTTTCCGTATCCGAAGAGAAAAGCGTTCTGAAAGCGGTATTGACCGAAAACTCCGAGAATCCGTACGGATTGATCCACGGAGGATTGATCTATACACTGATGGACTGTACGGCGGGCATCACCGCACGTGCGGACGGAAATGCTTATGTGACGCAGAATTCCTATGTCAATTTTCTGAGCAATGTGAAGGGAGAGCCCGTGATCTATGCGGAAAGTGATGTGATACGCCGGGGCAGGACCGTAACGATCGTGCATGTGATCGTCCGTACAGAGGGCGGACAGGTGCTTGCGGACGGTGTGGTGGATATGTTCCGGGTCTCCTGAGGGTGGCGTGACCGGAATGAGAAGTCCTGTCCCGGGCAGAATTAAAGAGGATCATACAGTATAGTTTCATGGAGACAGGCGATCGCCGGAAGGAGGATCAACTATGAAAAAGAAGAGCTGGACCTGGGTGCTCGGAGCGGCAGTGCTGCTCTCGGGATGCGGAGAGAAGCTGACGCCGCCGGAGCTGGGGCCGGGGGATCTTGAAAATCCGCCTGCGGAAGAGGCGGAGGTTTCGCCGGAGGAGAACGGCGGAGCGGCCGAAGAGCCGCCTGTGACGGCGGACAGCAATGAGTATCATCTGATCTGGGAAGAAAACTTTGACGGCGATTCTCTTTCGGATGCCGACTGGAACTATGAGGCACATGAGGTCGGCTGGGTCAATCATGAGCTGCAGGAATATATTCCGAGCGATGAGTATGCGTTCGTAAAAGACGGCATGCTCGTCATCCAGCCGGTCAAGGATGGGGATAAATACTATTCCGGCCGTGTCAATACACAGGGAAAGCATTTTCTGCAGTACGGCCGTATCGAAGCGAGCATCAAGGTTCCCGAGGGACAGGGCTTCCTGCCGGCCTTCTGGATGATGCCGGAGGATGAGAACTACTACGGACAGTGGCCGAAGTGCGGTGAGATCGATATCATGGAGGTGCTCGGCAACGATACGAAGCATCAGTACGGTACGCTGCATTTCGGAGAGCCGCATACGCAGCGGCAGGGTGATGTCTATCTTTTGGACGGGGGAGATTTTTCAAAAGAGTTTCATGAGTTCGCGGTCGAGTGGGAGCCGGGCGTGATCCGCTGGTATCTGGACGGTGCGCTGTATTTTGAAACGAGCGACTGGTTCACAAAGGCAGACGGAGAGGATGAGAAGGCATATCCCGCACCGTTTAACCAGCCCTTCCATGTGATCCTGAATGTGGCGGTCGGCGGAGACTGGCCGGGAGATCCGGACGAGACGACGATCTTTGACGAGCGCGCGGCGATGTATGTCGATTATGTGCGCATGTATCAGAAAGACAGTTATGACGAGAACGTGCAGCGGCCGGAAAAGCTGGTGGAGTTCAAAGAGGCGGATGAGACCGGAAACTTCGTGAGCAACAGTGATTTCGGAGAAGATGAGGATCTGACGGATGATGTGAACTGGAAGTTTCTGCTTGCATCCGGCGGTACCGGCGCGGCGACGATCGGCGATCATGAGATCATCATTACTTCCGAGGCGGAGGGCAGCGAGGAATACAGCGTACAGCTGGTACAGCCGCTGATGCCGATGATGCAGGGGAAGACCTACGTCTTTTCCTTTGAAGCGTATGCCGAGGAGCCGAGACAGATGAAGCCCGCGGTCACGGCGCCGAATGTGAACTGGATCCGTTATTTCCCGGATACGCCGGTCGACCTGACGACGGAATGGCAGACCTTCAGTTTCGAATTCGAGATGACCGAGAAGGATGATGATCACGGACGGGTCGAGTTTAACATGGGGAAGCAGGGTTCCACCGCGACGATCCATATCAGGAACGTCCGCCTGGAACTGGCAGATTAATTATTTCAAGGAGGATATCAGGATGGAAAACGTTGTAAAGTTTTTAAAGGAAGCAGAGACCTATTATCTGGCTACGGTAGACGGGGATCAGCCGAGAGTACGTCCTTTCGGTACGGTAAATGTGTTTGAGGGAAAGGTCTATATCCAGACGGGGAAATCCAAGGATGTTGCAAAACAGCTGCAGGCGAACCCGAAGGCAGAGATCTGCGCCTTCAAGAACGGCGAATGGCTGCGTATTTCGGCGACGCTGGTAGAGGATGATAACCGGGATGCGAGAGTTGCGATGCTCGATGCCTATCCTTCTCTGCAGGCGATGTATTCTGCTGATGACGGCAATACCGAGGTGCTGTATCTGAAAGACGCGACGGCAACGTTTTATTCCTTCACGAAAGCACCGGAAGTGGTGAAGTTCGGATGAGCCATCACAGAAGGCATCATCACAGAAGCAGCTATCGGCCGTTATCCGCCGGCTATCCCGGGATCGGGACGGAGGCTTCCGGAGCGAACGGCGGAGGGAGCATCGGCGAAGGGGTCTTTATGATCATCTTCGGCGGCATATTTTTTTCCGTCGGTGCTTTTGTCGCCTGGCTGATGAACAGTGACGTCGAGGGTGTGGTAAAGGAGAATGCGGCGATCGGTACGGGAGCCGGGATCCTCTTTGCTGTAGTCGGACTTGCGGTCATCGTATGCGGCATCCGTTCGATCGTACGCTATCGGAAGATCCTGACGGAGGGGCGCAGATACCGCGGAAAGATCTGGCAGCATGAGCCGGACCCGAGTTTCTACGTTAATAACCGGCCGGGCGTCATGCTGGTCGTCCATTATATGGGAGATGACGGACAGCCGAAAGAAGTACAGGTAAAGACCGGATCGGTGAATGAGGGAAAGTTCCCGCTCGGTGCAACGGTCGAGATCGCGGTTACCGAGAACGGAGCGATCCTTATTCCGAAATCCGTGAGTGATACCTATCTTCCGGAGCAGGAGGAACTGCTGAAGCCGGTGATCGGAATGACGCTTGGTGCGCCGCAGGGGACCGGAGCTACGGCAGGTATCGGCGCGGCGATGGCGGTGGCATGCCCCGGCTGCGGAGCGACCGTGATGATGCTTCCGGGAAGCAGCGTGCAGTGTGCTTCCTGCGGAAGACAGTTTTCTTTAACGGCCGATCGCATGATCGTGTAAGGGAAGTTTTAAAATGAAGATCACAGAGAAGATCCGCAGCGGATATACTTTTTTTGACGGCGGTTGCGGGACGATCCTGCAGGCGGCGGGATTAAAGCCCGGAGAACTGCCGGAGACCTGGAATATCATCCGCGCGGACGTGATCCGGCGGATGCATTATGATTATCTGCTTGCGGGGGTACACATCTTAAAGACCAATACCTTCGGTGCAAATGTGATGAAGTTTGCGGATGAGACCGGAGACTTCACGCTGACGAATATCGTAGCGGAAGCGATCCGGAATGCAAGGACAGCGATCGCTGCCGCAGAAGCGCATGCGGATATTGAGGGTTTTGCACCGCTTCCGGACGGACGATCCGAGGCGACACCGGAAAATCCGGGGACGCGCGATTTTTCCGCAGTCGCGGATTCGCATTATGTGGCACTGGATCTCGGACCTCTCGGAAAACTCTTAAAACCTCTCGGGGATCTCGATTTCGAGGATGCCTATGAAACCTTTCTCGCGACCGTAAAAGCCGGGAAAGCGGCGGGGGCGGATCTCATCCTCGTCGAGACGATGAACGATATCTATGAAGCAAAGGCTGCGATCCTCGCGGCAAAGGAATCCGGACTCCCCGTATTCCTGACGACAGCCTATGACGAATCCCATAAACTGCTGACCGGCGCGGATCCGAAGACGGTGGTCGCCGTAGCGGAGGGCCTCGGCGTAGATGCCGTAGGCGTAAACTGTTCGCTCGGTCCCGAGGAGATGATGGGGATCGCGGATGAACTCGCGGAATATGCGAGCATACCGGTGATCGTAAATCCCAATGCGGGACTCCCGCGTACGGAAAATGGAAAAACGGTCTATGATGTAACGCCGCCGCTTTTCGCAGAGCTGATGAAGAAGATCGCGGGAAAAGGGGCGCAGATCCTCGGCGGCTGCTGCGGTACGACGCCGGCACATATCGGAGCGATGATCCGGGAGGTGAAAGAAACCACGCCGGTCCCGCTTTCCGAAAAAGAGCACATGATGATCACCTCCTATACCCACTCGGTCGAGTTCGGGAGAAAGCCGATCCTGATCGGGGAACGCATCAATCCCACGGGAAAGAAAAAGTTTAAGGAAGCGCTTCGCGCACATGATATGGACTACATCCTGCAGCAGGGATTAAAGCAGCAGGAGCAGGGCGCGGATGTTCTCGACGTCAATGTCGGCCTTCCCGAGATCGATGAAGTTAAGATGATGGGAGAGGTGGTCGCGGAGCTGCAGGCGGTCACGGATCTCCCGCTGCAGATCGATACGACGGACCCTGTCGCGATGGAGACGGCGCTTCGGCACTACAACGGAAAACCCATGATCAACTCCGTGAACGGCAAGGAAGAAGTGATGAAGGATGTCTTCCCGCTGGCGAAGAAATACGGCGGACTCGTGGTCGCGCTGACGATCGATGAGGAAGGGATCCCCGCGACCGCGGAGGGAAGGTTAAAGATCGCAAAGCGGATTTACGAGAAAGCTGCGGAATACGGGATCAAGAAAAAGGATATCATCATCGATCCTCTGGCGATGTCCATCAGTGCGGAGCCGGAATCCGCGAATATCACACTGGATGCACTTCGTCTGATCCGGGATGAACTGGGAGGAAGGACAAGCCTCGGGGTTTCGAATATCTCCTTCGGCCTGCCGGAGAGAGATCTGGTCAACGGTGCATTCTTCCTGATGGCAATGCAGAACGGTCTTTCCGCGGGCATTATGAATCCGGCCTCGCAGGAGATGATGAAAGCATATCATACCTTCAATGCGCTGAAAGCATTGGATGAGAACTGTACCGGCTATATCGAATATGCGGGACGCTATGCGGCGGAAGCGGCAGCACTTGCAGAGCGTGCGGCGGCGGGTGGCGCAGCAGGTCCCGGTGCAGGGGGAGCGGGTGCTTCCGCAGGGGCTTCCGGGAAAACGGATGCCTATGCGGAGATCGTGGATGAAAGAAAGCGGCCTCTGGTAGAGGCGATCGTCCGGGGCTTAAAGGAACGGGCGCAGGCATTGACGGCCGAACTGCTGAAGCAGGAGATGCCCTCGATCGAGATCATTGACGGGGCGTTGATCCCGGCTCTTGATATCGTGGGAAAAGGCTTTGAGAAGAAGACGGTCTTTCTGCCGCAGCTCTTGATGAGTGCGGAGGCGGCGAGCTTCGCCTTTGATGCGATCAAGGAGCAGATCAAAGCCTCCGGAGCAGCGCAGGAGATCAAGGGACGCGTCGTGCTGGCAACCGTAAAGGGCGACATCCACGACATCGGGAAGAATATCGTAAAGGTCCTGCTTGAGAACTACGGCTATGAAGTCATCGATCTCGGCAAGGATGTGGCTCCGGAGCTGGTGGTGGAGACAGCAAAACGTGAGAACATCAAACTGGTAGGCTTAAGCGCCCTGATGACCACGACGGTACCCGCGATGGAGGAGACGATCAAGCAGCTTGCGAAAGAACTGCCGGAGTGCAAGACCGTGGTCGGTGGAGCCGTGATGACGAAGGAATACGCCGAGATGATCCACGCGAGTAAATACGCGAAGGATGCGATGGAGACAGTGCGGTACGCGGAGAGTGTGTTTGTATAGCGGTCAAACCGGAAAACAGTCTAGACTTTGCTATCGTTGCGAGCACAAGGGCTTTTTTGGTTCTTTGGGTGGTTTCGGATAAGTTCCGCTTGCGGGGGGAGCGGGTCTTCGTGTATAATAGGGACGATGCGCGAAAACGGGCGTGTTTTCGCGGGAATTATCAGATTGGAGGAAACGGGATGTATTCTTTGGAAG
>Ga0247610_10005184_pt1 | contig 13766 bp, 8 predicted proteins | sample 174DNAGHGhighgp2_FD_193483 | JGI IMG/M metagenome (GOLD analysis project Ga0247610, IMG submission 193483) | Sheep rumen microbial communities from Palmerston North, Manawatu-Wanganui, New Zealand - 1742 DNA GHGhigh gp2 | ecosystem: Host-associated > Mammals > Digestive system > Stomach > Rumen ...
CACTATGGCAAAAGTAGAATGGAGTTCCGGTATCAACCACGTATCCGGAGCACTCAGCAAGCCGGGCAAAAACCCCCAGCACAGCTGTGAGAAGATGCTGCTCGCGACCCACCGCGTGAAACCCACGGAGTCGAAAGACTGCAACCGTCTTTACCTGCGTAGCAAGATCGTTCGTTCCACCGCTCCGGGCGAGGACGAACTCTGGGCACGCAACCGCTTCACCGCGGTAGCAGCTGCGGTCAAGACCCGTCGTAAGGACCTGAGCCACATCGCTACCGACATGCAGGCGTTCGAGGCACAGAAGAACACCTCCGGCGGCAAAAAGACCATGAAGGCTTACCTCTGGCTTGTCTGCGGTCAGGAGTACGATCAGGCGCACCCGCGTAGCTAATCGCTACCCCGCTTCTCGGGAAATGGGACCCTCACGGGTCTCATTTTTTTTGTATTTGTAGTAACTTCGGCACGCCCCTTCCCCTACGGGGTGGGTTCCCTCCGAATTTACGTTCGCACTTTAGTGCAAACTACAATCTTTTTAGCAAAGAAAATTCCACTTAAGCGAGTTTAGACAAATTTTTTTGCTAAAAATCTTGCAAATTTGAAAAATTTGTTGTAATTTTGCACGCGGAAATGATAAATGGGGAAGAACAATCATTTAACTAGTAAAAATAACAATATGAAGAAAATCTTTTCTTTGGCACTCGGTGCGATGATGAGCATCAGTGCCTGGTCGTATGAGAATGTGCCGGCTACGATTAGTTGGCTGGTAGGCAATGAATCCGCAGCGACGGTTACTTCCGATGCTGCCGATGGTGTCAGCGAGACCAAAGTGGGACTCGGTGTCGGTCTGACCGTTGTGGGTACAAAAAGCAACTACGATGCGAACAACGGCAACACGATGGTGCAGTACCAACCCGCTGAGAGCAACAAGGGTGTGGATGCCAGCGTGATGATTGAGTACCGCGTGAAGATGAAGAAAGGTGTTACTTTCACTTTGACCGGTATCAGTTATGATGCACTCAAAGACGGTACTGACAATGCTTCGTATCATTGGAGCTATGCAGTAGACGGCGTAGAGTCGGAGGTGACAGCGGTCAGCAAAGATGACCTGGTGCGTAATAACAACACGTCGGGTACTCCGGCTTTGAACCACAGCCACGCCGTTACGGCATCTGCCGGTCAGGTAGTAGCATTCCGTATTTACGTATCGGGTTTTGCCAACAATAAGAAGATGGCGGTGTCCAATATCCAACTCACGGGTACGGTGAACGGTGAAGAGGAAGTTCGTGCGTTCACGAACTTTAAGATCGATTTCCGTACGAACCCCTACACGGTGGTAGAGCCGGCCGGAAATGTGTTGCCGTCGAACGTAACGATTGCTAACGAAAACTATCACGGCACTCAGCACGGTCTGCAAGGCGGTACGATCACGGTCAATGTAGACGGTCCGGTGAAATTCACGCTTGGTGCGTGTGGTTACGGCAGTTCGATTGCTGTAGCGAAGAACGGCGAGGCGTTGACCTCTATTGTGAACAACACCGGTTGCGACAACAGCGGTGTGGATGGCGGATATAATCACTTTGTGACTTGGACCTATAACGTAGAAGAGGCGGCAGTGCTGACCTTTACGGTGAATGGCAGTTATCTGCCGTATTTCTTTGCCGAGGCATGTGAGTTCATTCCGTCGGTAGAGGTACGTTATTACGATGCAGACGGAAAGACAATGATCGGTGAGCCGCAAGTAATCGAAGGCGGTTCGGCATTGGTGTTCGCGTACGGCGCAGGCGATGTGACGATAGCAGAGGGTAAGGCCTTTCGCGGATGGTTCAACGCATCCGTTCCGACCGCTACGAAAGTAGCAGAGGGTACCCCGCTGACCGAAGATATGAATCTGTATGCTAAGGTAACGGATATTGAGGTAGCCGAATTAGGTAAGATCTATACTTATGACCTGACCAAGAACTATTTCTATGAGGAAGATCATGAGTTGTTCAGTTCGGTAGGCGGTGTTTACCACGATGCACAACACGGTTGGGTATTCGGTAACGGCAACACGCTGAGCATTGAGGTAGCCGGCAACGCACTGCTGGCGGTAGGCGTTTGTAAGTACAGCGCTACGGGTACGACTTATGTAAAAGATGCTGCCGATAACATCGTAGGCCAGTTGGACGTAGAGAACAATGTGACCGCAGACGGCTCCGAGCAGACGATCCGTTATGAGGGCAATGCAACCACGCTGACTTTCGAGTTCACGGGTACGAACTATATCCATTCCATCAAGGTATATAATATCGCTGATTTCCCGGAGAAAGATGCGAATACGGGTTATTATATGGTGGCTGGCGGTGACGCAGCCGGTTTCATCTTGGCGCTGACGTCTGCAGAAGCAGGTGATAAGATCTTCCTGCCGAACGGTATCTACGATCTGGGAGAGACCTGTCTGACCACGATCAATAAGAACAATATCTCCATCATCGGTCAGTCGATGACAGGTACGATCATCAAGAACGCTCCGGACTTCCATCTGGAGGGTCTGGGCAGTTCCGTAACGCTGTTCATTCCGAAGAGTGTCAGCGGTACTTATTTCCAGGATCTGACGATCCAGAATGCGATGGATTACTATGCTGCTATCGCTGCTGGTCTTCCCGGTGGCCGTGCTGCGGCTTTGCAAGATGAAGGTACACAAACTGTGCTGAAGAATGTACGTCTGTTGAGTTATCAGGATACCTATTATAGCAAGACGGCAGGTGCCAAACATTATTTCGAGGACTGCGAGATCCACGGAACAGTGGATTATATATGCGGTGCTGCAAGTGTTTACTTTAAGAATAACCTGCTGTACTGCGAGAAGCGTAACCTGAACGGCAATGGTCAGGATTGTATCACGGCGCATACCGGTAAAGATGCCAGCGGTGATAAGGGTTATGTCTTTGAAGGCTGTACGATCAAGTCCGAGTGCCCGACCGTTTCGCTGGGTCGTGCATGGGGTGATGATGCCCGCACCTATTTCCTCAATTCCATCGTAACTTATAATGCAGGTGAGTTCAGCTTCACCGGAAACGGTGTACAACGCTGGTCGATCACCGGTATCAATGGTAATCCGAAAGAGTTCGGTGAGTACAACACGCATCTGGTGGACGGTACGGTACTGACTCCGGCATCGAATGTAGTGACCTTCAATAAGAACGGTGAGACCGTTATGGAGACCGTGCTGAGCGCAGCGCGTGCAGCTGAACTGACGATGGAATACACCCTCGGCGAGTGGTCAGCTACAGCTGCGGCTGACGCTACGCAGGCTGTATGCGATATGGAGAATATCGATCCGGCAGGTGTCTATCTGGTAGAGGCACTGAACGGCAATGCGGAGATCCTCATGGGTGCTGCGCTGATGAACGAGATCTTCCCGGAGGGTTCCGGTATAAAGGTTCGTAAAGCCAATGCGCGCGGCGGTTTCGGTCTGGCAGCCGGTGAAGAGCCGGAACCATCGGAAGTTGTAGTAACGGTTAGCGGTGAGCGTTCTGAGTTTAGTGGGAAGATGCTGCGCAACGGGCGTGTGATCATCGTACGCGAAGGACGCATATACGATATGTTAGGTAATGAATTGGTTAAGTAATTTATTTTTCGGAACAGGCATCGCACATTCGATCTTTGTGCTTGCCTTCGCGATTGCTTTGGGGATCTTCTTGGGCTCTAAACTGAAGTTCAAGGGGATCACCCTCGGCATTACGTGGATCCTCTTCTGCGCGATTGCGTGCAGTCATTTCGGGATGACCCTCGATCCGTTGGTGGAGTCGTTTGCCAAGGACCTGGGGCTCATTCTTTTTGTCTATTCGATCGGTCTTCAGGTCGGTCCGGGTTTCTTCTCGTCTTTCGGTAAGGGAGGGTTGAGTCTCAACCTGCTGGCGGCAGGAGTAGTGTTCTTAGGTTGCGCTACGGCGTATGTGATACACTTGGTTAGCGGTGTGGACATCGCTACAATGACCGGTGTGCTCTTCGGTGCGGTCACCAACACCCCGGGTCTCGGTGCGGCCGAGCAGACCTATCAGGACCTGACCGGCGTAGCGAATCCTGATATCGCTTCGGGTTACGCGATGGCCTATCCGCTCGGCGTAGTAGGTATCATCTTTGCACTCCTGGCGCTGCGCTGGATCTTCCGTATTCAGTTGGAGAAGGAAGAGGAGCAGGTGAAAGCCGAGAAAGGCGAGGTGCAGCACGTGGCACATTATGACCTGGAGCTGACGAACCCGCAAGTGGAGGGTATCCGGGTGCGGGACCTCAAGTTGCTGACGCATGTGACGATCGTGGTGAGCCGTATCATCGACACGAACGGCAACGAGTACATGCCCGATGCGGACACGGTGCTGCACGTAGGCGATCAGGTACGGTTTGTGACCGATCAGGTCAACGAGCGCACGATCCTGCTGCTCGGACCGAAGAAAGAGATCGCATGGGAGGAGAAAGAGAAAGATATCCATTTGGTAAGCCGGCATATTATTGTCACCAAACCCAAGTACAACGGCAGACGTATCATGGACCTCAAGATCCGCGATGCGTTTAAAATCACGATCACCCGTGTGCGCCGTGCCGGTATTGAACTGCTGGCCACCCCCGAGCTGCGGCTGCAGTTAGGCGACCGGTTGACGGTAGTAGGTGAGGAAGAGGCGGTGAACCGTATTGCACAGAAATTCGGTAACTCGACCAAGAAACTCGATGCACCGAACCTGGCATCGCTCTTCTTCGGCATCATCCTCGGTGTGGCGCTCGGTTCGCTGCCTATCATGCTGCCGGGGCTCAGTCAGCCGTTTAAGTTAGGTATCGCCGGCGGTTCGCTGATCGTTGCGATCCTGATGGGGTCGTTCGGTGCCCGCTGGCATCTGGTGACCTACACTACGACCTCGGCGAACCTCATGATCCGCGAGATCGGTATCGCACTCTTCCTGGCAGCCGTCGGTTTCGGTGCCGGTAAGAGTTTCATCCCGACGCTCGTTGGAGGCGGTTATGTGTGGATCGGTTACGGCGTGATCATCACGCTGCTGCCGCTGCTTATCATCGGCATCATCGGACGCAAAGGTATGAAGCTCGATTACTTCACGCTCATGGGACTTATCGCCGGCTCGACGACTGATCCGCCGGCCTTGGCTTACGCGACGAGTCAGAGCTCGGCCAACGACCGTACTGCCGTAGCGTACTCGACTGTTTATCCGCTGACCATGTTCCTGAGGGTGCTCACGGGACAATTGATGATACTCTTGTTTTTATAGTGCTGCGCACTGACCGGCCTGCGGCCTGTAGGACCGTTGCTCTGTAAGACCGCGGCAGAGCCGCTGTAAGATAAAAAAAAGATGCACAATTATAAGAATTTACATATTTGGCAAGAAGGAATAACTCTTGCACGGAGAATTTACGAAGTAACAAGTCATTTTCCGGCAAATGAGAAATTTGGGATTGTATCTCAAATGACACGGGCAGCCGTTTCTATTCCATCGAATATTGCAGAAGGCGCAGGTAGAAATAGCAATAAGGATTTTGTGCATTTCCTAAGTATAGCTATTGGCTCTATTTTTGAGTTACATACACAAATAACCATTTGCGAACAAATAGGATATATAACAGCAGAAGAGGCAAAAGAGTTAGATGAACAAACGTTTACGCTTCAACAACAAATTTATTCGTACAGACAACGCATAGAAGGGAGCGCCCCGCGGCAAGGGGAGGCTTCCCCGACGAGCGGAGGACAAAGCAAAAGATAAATCCTACAACGAAGCGGTCTTACAACGAAGTGGTCAATGTTGAACAACATTAACAAACAAATATTACGGCTGGCGATACCGAGTATATTGGCGAATATAACGATACCGTTAGTAGGCATTGTCGATACCGCGATAGTGGGGCATCTGAGTGATGCCACTGCCATCGGCGGTATTGCCATCGGCACGATGCTCTTTGATCTGCTGTACTGGAACTTCGGTTTCCTGCGAATTGGCACTTCGGGCCTCACCGCACAGGCGTTCGGTCGAGGGGTTACGGGTGACGGGTTACAGGTTACGGGAGAGTGCCGGAAGATACTGACGCAGAGTCTGACGATCGCGTTGATTGCGGCTTTAGGGATCTGGATCATCCAATGGCTGTTTGCGACGGCGGTGCTGGCTATAGTGCCTTGTTCCGCCGAAGTGGCGGATGTGGCCCGGACGTATTTCTTCATCCGTATCTGGGCAGCCCCCGCAACACTGATGCTCATGGCCTTCAAAGGTTGGTTCATCGGCATGCAGGACACCAAAAGCCCGATGGCAGTGGATATCGTGGTGAACGTGGTAAACATGGCTGCGAGTTACGGGCTCGCCGTGCATACGCCATTGGGGGTAGCCGGTGTGGCATGGGGAACGCTCATCGCCCAGTACACGGGACTAACGCTGGCGCTGCTGATCCTGGCGCTGCGCTATAGGGGATATGGGAGATTGGATATTGGAGAATGGCGCGCCGCGATGCGCGGACCGGAGATACGGCGTATGATGGCGCTCAACGGTAACCTGTTTATCCGCTCGCTGTGTTTCATGGTGGTGTACGTGGGCTTCACCTCGCTGGCGAGCCTGTACGGCGACACCGAACTGGCGGTGAGCTCGATATTGATGAAGCTCTTTATGTTCTTCTCCTTCTTTGTGGACGGATTCGCCTACGCCGGAGAAGCATTAGTAGGCAGAGCCTACGGAGAGAAAAGTGAAAAGTTAAAAGTGAATAGTGTGGTCCATGCCCTCTTTAACTGGGCGATAGGAGTAGGGTTGCTGTTTACGGTGATCTACGCCCTGTGGGGAAAAGAGAACATCACACTGATGACAAACGATGCGGCAGTGACAGAGGCCGCGATGAAATACATGGGGTGGTTGATTGCGATGCCGCTCATCAGCACCTTGGCCTTTATGTGGGACGGGGTGTACGTGGGTGCGACGGCCGGTGTGCCGATCCGCAACTCGATGATCTGGGCTGCCGTCGCGTTTGTAGGAGGATACTTGCTTACGTACCGTTGGGTCGGTTCTCAAGCACTATATATCGGTTATTTTGCGCACCTTGCTGCAAGAGCCGTTTATCTGACAGTGAAATGGAAAAGAATCTATACATACTAATTGTTGCGCTGTTTTTTTATTCGTGCGCGCAGCGCGAGGGCACGCAAAAGATCAGCACGCCGATCAAGGTGAAGACGATGGTGGTGATGCCCCAAGAGGGTAGTACCGCCTCGCGTTATGTGGGTACGATCGAACCGGCACAGACTACGCCGCTGAGTCTGCAAACGACCGGTCGGGTGGTGTCGGTGGAGGTGAAGAACGGTCAGCGGGTACGCGCCGGTCAGGTGATCCTGAAGGTGGATGACACGCAGGCGCGCAACGCCCTGCAAGGTGCCGAGGCATCGCTCCAGCACGCCCAAGACGGTTACGACCGCGTAGTGAAAGTGCACGAGAAAGGCGTGGTGTCCGACCAGAAGATGGTGGAGATAACCTCCCAACTGCAGCAGGCCAAATCGTTGTACGAAGCCGCTAAACGGCAGCTGGAGGAGTGTACACTTACCGCCCCCTGCGAGGGCGTGGTGGATGGCTTGGAAGCTGTGGTGGGGCAAACGATTATCCCCGGCACGAAACTCTGCACGATACTCGATGTGACCGCGTTCAGCGTACGTTTCACCGTGCCGGAGAGCGAGATCAACGGCTTAAGCGATAAGGGTACCGTCGAGTGCGCGGCTGTCGGTGCCACCTTACCGATCACGGTCACCGAACGCGGCATCACCGCCAACCCCGTCACTCACACCTACGAGGCGGTGGCACGTATCAACGGCAAAGCGGACGGACTGCAGGCAGGGATGGTGGCGAAAGTCCAAATGTCCAATGTCCAGTCTCCAATATCCAATATCATTGTGATTCCAGCGAAGTGTATCTTGCTCAAGCCCGAAGGACACACCGTGTGGGTGGTTGAGCAGGGGGCTGCCGTACGACGCGAGATACAGATAGACGGTTATAAGGCAGACGGCGTACGTGTCGCAAGCGGATTACAGGAAGGCGATACGATCATCATAGAAGGATACCAAAAACTTTACAACAACTGCCCGATTGAAAACAGCTAAGCACATAGAAGGAGCGATGCGGCATCACGGATTGGTGATGTCGTTGTTCTTGGGCTTGATGGCTTTTGGCATCTGGTCGCTGCCGAAGATGAACAAGGATGAGTTTCCGCAGTTCACGATGCGGCAGGGACTGGTGGTGGCGCTCTATCCGGGGGCAACCGCCGAAGAGGTGGAGCAGCAGGTTACGATCCCGCTCGAGGATTACATCAATACCTTTGAGGCGGTCGATAAGAAACTGACTTTCAGTCATAGCGAAGACGGCATCGCGTATGTGTACGTGATGCTGCGCATGGCCGATATCGACAATGAGGTGGCATGGAACAAGATCCGTGCGGGTCTGCCCTTGGTGCAAAAGACACAGATGCCTGCCGGCGTGCTGCAGACGGTGCTGATCGATGACTTCGGTAACACGTCCTCCTTATTGATTGCGTTGGAGAGTGATGAACGCAGTCCGCGTGAGTTGGAGCAGTACGCCAAGCAGGTGTGCTCCAAACTGCGTACGATCCCCGAGATGGGTAAGTTGCGTATCATGGGTCAGCAGACGGAAGAGATAGCTATCACGATAGACCCCGAACGGCTCTCCCGCTACGGCATCAGTCCGTCGATGCTGCAGGCGCAGATGGCGCTGCAGGGCCTGCGGACGGTAGGCGGCGAGCAGGACAGCAACGGCGCGATGCAAGTGGTGATGCCCTACGGCTCGGAGTATGAGATCGAACAGCAGATCGTGTGGTCCGATCCGGCAACAGGCAGTACCGTACGACTCAAAGATATAGCGACCGTGGAGCGGCGGTACCAGACTCCCAAGCAGTTCGTGCAGTTTGACGGCAAACCCTGCCTGATTCTGAATCTGGAGATGGTGCCGGGACATAATATCGTGGCATTCGGCGACGAGGTGGATAAGCAATTGGCTGCCGCGGCAGCACTCTTACCGCCCGATATACAGTTCCACCGCATCACGGACCAACCGAAAGTGGTGAACGACTCGGTGCTCTCATTCCTAAGGGATATCTTCATCTCCATCCTGGTGGTTATCGCCGTGATGCTGATGCTCTTCCCGCTTCGGACGGCGCTGGTGGCAGCCACCGGGCTTCCGGTTTGTACCGCGATCTGCGTGGGTCTGATGTATGTCACGGGTATCGAACTGAACACCGTAACCTTAGCCGCCCTGATCTTCGTGCTCGGTATGATCGTCGATGACTCGGTGATCGTCATTGACGGGTACACGAACTATCTGGAACGCGGTTTCTCGCGTTGGTACAGTGCGAACATGAGCACGAGTCTGCTCTTTGTGCCGATGTCGTTGGCGACGATGGCGATCTGCGGAATGTTCTTCCCGATGACCCGTATAATCACGGGACCGCTGGGTGAGTTCGTCCAGCTCTTTCCTTGGGCGGTGCTCTTTGCGCTGGTGGCGAGTATCTTCTATGCTACGTGGGTGACGCCCTATCTGGCGTTCCGCCATATACGCATCCGCAAACCCGAAGAGTACAACCTGGTGGAGCGGGTACAGACCCGTTTCTTTACCTGGTTGCAGAACACGTATAAACGGGCACTCGGTGCCTGCTTTGCGCATCCGGTCCTTGTGTGGGTGCTCCTGGGCGGTGCGACCGGTATTGGTATCCTTCTGCTCTTCAACCGCAACCTCCAACTGCTGCCGAAAGCAGAGCGTGAGTTCTTCGCCGTGGAGATCCACCTGCGCGGCGGAGCGACGGTAGAGGAGAGTGCGGCTGTGGCAGACAGCCTGGCGCGTATCCTACGTGCCGACGAACGTGTGACGAGTGTGACGGCTTTCATGGGGCAGTCCTCTCCGCGTTTCCATGCGACCTACACCCCGCAGACCCCGGCACCGAACTACGCACAGCTGGTGGTTAATACCCTGTCCAGCAAAGCTACGGCGCAGGTGCTCAAGGAGTACAACGCGAAGTACGAGAACTATTTCCCGAATGCCTACGCGCGATTCAAGCAGTTGGATTATCAGGCGGTGAAGAACCCGCTGGAGGTGCGTGTGAAAGGTGATAACTGGGAGCTGATGGCACCGATTGCGGACAGTATCTACCGCTATATGGTAGCGCAACCCGAACTGCAGTGGACGCACTGCGACTATTTCAACATCGCGCCTTCGACCCGTCTGGTGCTCAAAGCCGATGAGGCAACGCGCCTCGGTATCACGCAGACGATGCTCTCGCTCTACCTGCGTGAGGCGACACAAGGTGCCACCGTTACAACCCTCTACGAAGGATCGTACGGCGTACCGGTGGTGCTTTACACGGCCGGTATCCATGCCCTGAATGCCGAAGAGTTGGGTACCATACAGGTACCGACGGCTATCCCCGGTGTGTGGGTACCGCTACGTCAGGTGGCATCTATCGAGCCCGGCTGGCATCATACCTGCCTCGAGCATCGTAACGCGATACGTACAATCACCGTGGGGGCGGATCTGCGAGGCACGACCAGTCAGGTGGATGCCGAACGGAAAGTCAAAAAATGGGTCAATGCGCATCTGACCGACCTGCCGGAAGGGGTACAGATCGGTTATGGCGGTTTGACGGAGATCAACGACCTGCTCATCCCGCAGATCTTGTGGTCGATTGTAGCCGCGCTGGCGGTGATGCTGGTGTTGCTGCTGTACCATTTCGGAAAGATCGGTCTGGCGTTCCTGACCTTGAGCAGCGCGATCCTGTGCTTGTTCGGTTCGATGTTGGGTCTCTGGATCTTCGGACTGGATATCTCCATCACGGCGGTGCTGGGAGTGGTCAGTCTGATCGGTATCATCGTGCGTAACGCCATCATGATGTACGAATATGCGGAGGAGGCACGCAAGTACAAGCACCTGACCTACCGTGAGGCGGCTTACCAGGCGGGCTTGCGACGGCTGCGACCGGTGTTCCTCACCAGTGCTACAACGGCCTTGGGCGTGTTGCCGATGATCATCGCCGCTACGAGCCTGTGGATGCCGATGGGTGTGGTGATCTGCTTCGGTACGCTGTTCACCCTACCGCTGACGGTAACGATCCTGCCGGTGGTGTATTGGAAAGTGTATGCACGTAAGGATGAAGGAATGAAAGAATGAAGGTGTTGGTGTTTGATAAGATGGAAGATTGCACGGAGGCGGAGGTGCAACGGATGCTGCCGCTGGTGTCCGCGCAGCGCCGCGAACAGGCCCTGCGATACAAGCATACGTTCGGGAAGTTTTGCTGTTTGAAGTCCTGGCTTTTGTTGCAAGAGTTGGTAGGAGAAATGGCGGATTGGAAATACAACGAGCACGGGAAGCCCTATTGGGAGAACGGACCGTATTTCTCGATCAGTCATTGCAAGCAAGGCATCGCAGTCGCCATTGACGATCAACCGATAGGCATCGATATAGAAGGCATTCGACATGCGGACGCGGATTTGATCGAACGCACGATGAATGAGAGAGAACGATTAGCGATTAGCGAATTAGGGATGAGAGAATTTACCCGTCTCTGGACGCAGAAAGAAGCGATCGTAAAGGCACAGGGAGTAGGGATTGTATCGTTTGAACAGCTTCAAGGAATCAGGATTCAGGATTCAGGAATCATGATTCAAACATTTGAGAAAGAGAATTATATTTACAGTATAGCAAATGGAAAATTACATTGTATCGGCGCGTAAGTACCGGCCGCAGACCTTTGAGTCGGTGGTGGGTCAACAAGCGCTCACACAGACTTTGCAGAACGCGATTCGTCAGAACAGGTTGGCCCACGCGTACTTGTTTTGCGGTCCGCGAGGAGTAGGTAAGACCACCTGCGCCCGTATCTTCGCAAAGACCATCAACGCCAACGAACCCGGTTCGGAGTGGAATATACACGAGCTGGATGCGGCGTCCAACAACTCGGTGGAGGACATCAAGTCCATCCTCGATCAGGTGCGTATCCCGCCGCAGGCAGGTAAGTATTCCGTCTATATCATCGACGAGGTACATATGCTTTCCACGGCGGCGTTCAATGCCCTGTTGAAGACCCTCGAGGAACCGCCATCGTATGCGATCTTTATCTTGGCGACGACGGAGAAGCATAAGGTGATACCGACGATCCTGAGTCGTTGTCAGGTCTATGACTTCAACCGTATCACGGTGCAGGACACGGTAGCACATCTGCAGTCGATTGCCGCCAAAGAGGGTATTACGGTCAGCGAAGAGGCACTCAACGTCGTGGCACAGAAAGCGGACGGCGGACTGCGTGATGCCTTGTCGATCTTTGATCAGTTGGTGGCTTTCTGCGGCAACACGATCACCTATGAGCAGACGATTGCGGTGCTCAATGTGCTCAATTCCGATTATTACTTCCAACTGGTGGACAGCGCCTTGCGACACGATGTGACGAGTGCGTTGCTGCTCTTCAACGACGTACTGAACCACGGTTTCGATGCTTCGCATTTCGTGATCGGTCTGGCGCAGCACCTGCGCGATGTGCTGGTGAGCAAAGACCCGCAGACCCTGCCGTTGTTAGAGACCTCGGATGCCATCCGCAAACGCTATGCAGAGCAGGCGCAACACTGCGCACCGGTATGGATCTTCCAGGCACTCGATATCCTCAACACCTGCGATATCAATTACCGCACGGCGCGTAACAAACGTCTGACGGTGGAGCTGGCGCTGGTCAAACTGACCCAACTCGGCGTGCCGCAGAATATACCGCAAGCAGCAGCCCCTGTTCCGCAACCGACGGCACCCGCTAAACCGACACCACAGCCTGTTGAGCAGCCTAAAGCAGTCGCTTCTGCTCCGGCACCGGCTCCTGCTCCTGCTGCACCGAAGATACCCAGTATCAGTTTGGGTCTTGGAAAGAAGAAAGAGGAGATATCCAATCTTCAATCTCCAATCTCCAATCCTGCTCCGCAGGAGCAGTCCAACCGCCCTTTTACGGCTGACCAACTCAGAGACGCGTGGGTTGGTCTGGCGGCTACCCATAAGGAGGAATTGCGTCTGAAACAGTTGATGGAGGCTTATACGCCCCAGCTGAAGAATGAGCACACAGCCCAGATCCAGATGCCGAACCCCTGGCAGATGAAGGAGTTGCAGAAAGCGATGCCGACCCTGTTGCAACAGTTGCGGACGGCGCTGCATAATTCCGAACTGCAGATACAGGTGGTGCAGGAAGAGTTCAATCAGGAACAGATGGCGTTTACTGCCGAAGAGAAATTTGCGCTGATGGTGGAGCAGAACCCGGCATTGGAGCAATTGAAACAGACATTAGACCTGCAGATCGATTAATGGAGTACGACCTGAAGAAATACTTGCCGACAACCAAGAAAGAGATGGAGCTGCGCGGCTGGGAGGAAGTGGACATTGTCTTCTTCACCGGCGACGCGTATGTGGACCATCCCTCTTTCGGTGCGGCGGTATTGGGTCGGGTACTCGAAGCGGCAGGTTACAAGGTAGCAATCGTGCCCCAACCGGATTGGCACGGCGACTTCCGGGATTTTAAGAAATTCGGTAAGCCCCGTATCTATTTTGCGGTCTCGGCAGGCTCGATGGACTCGATGGTAAACCATTACACGGCTGCCAAACGTCGTCGTTCGGACGATGCCTATACGCCGGACGGACGTGCCGGCATGCGGCCCGATTACTGCACGATCACGTACTGCAAGATCCTCAAGCAGCTGTACCCCGACGTGCCGGTCATCATCGGTGGTATCGAGG